>QQTW01003231.1_pt1 | contig 12005 bp, 12 predicted proteins | sample 1904831 | NCBI WGS metagenome assembly QQTW01 (sample SAMN09435610, study PRJNA476489) | Subsurface metagenome, whole genome shotgun sequencing project. | reverse complement strand
GCCACAGCCACACGTCGTATCAGCCATTGCTTCCCTGCCCCGACGGTTAGCAGCTCGACGTATCGACTACAGTCCACCCTCGCCATCCTCAGCCCACCCCAAGACGAGGTAAAAGCTAATGTCAAAGTTGGCTCCGGTGGCTTCGTCCCGCTACGGTACAATTCATATTGCCTCATATCCTCAACACTTCTTTGTTTTAATAAGTCTGTTTAGAATTTGGCACCCACCAAGACCATCTCCGTCCACTCCCATCATCCTTTACCTGCCGTCCGGCCTTCCACAGCCAATTGTCAGTAAACCTCACTCAGGCCAAAAGCCTTTCAGTGGCCTAGCTCTGAGCGCCCATGCGACGGTCATCCATGTGGGATATCGCCTGTCTCGGACAGATACACACCCTAAACCCGTCCACGATGTCCTTGCCGCGTACGACTGGGTTCGCAAGAATCTTCTACCCCCAGCCGACACCTCTTCCAACCCCTCCATCGGTGTCTGCGGCGAACTTGCAGGTGGATCCCTGGCGGCCATGCTGGCGCTCACAGAATGCCAAACATCCAAAAGAGGCATTGTAGCCGCAGCGTTGGGAAACCCGATTGTGGACTGGAGTTCCCCACTCCCGTTCGAAGGAAGTGACGGTAGCAACAAGGATTTCAGTCGAGAAATAAGGAGATTGAGGCATCGAGCGTTCCCCCAGTCGGATCACCACTACGATCCCTTCGCATCCCCTCTTCTCTTCTTTCGTACTCCACCGTACGAATTACCCGATCCCGCTTACGGCACCCTGCTTCCCTCTCCCGCGCCGTCTCAATCAACCGTATCACAATCGGACACGCCTGATTTGGTACCCAAGCGTCGGTCCCATCGGAGATATCCTCCGGTTGAATCGAACCTGCGTCTTCCCATCACGAGGATCGACCTTGGTTTAACCAATCCACTACGACAGCAAGGGGTGGAACTTGTGCAGTTAATGCAGAGAAGTGTAGACTTGTATGAGTACGAGAGTGCTGGACGCGAGGTGCGGAGGCCGGGGAGAGCGCAGAGGGCAGAAGTGATTGAGAGGGAAGGGAACGGGTTGTGGGGGGAGAAAGAGCTTGGTGATGTTGGTGCGTGGTTGGGTGATGCTTTGCGGGCGAGGACAGAGGTGGACTGTAGTCGATACGTCGAGCTGCTAACCGTCGGGGCAGGGAAGCAATGGCTGATACGACGTGTGGCTGTGGCATGATCCGCGAGCAATGAAACAATTCGCATCGATTTCAAAGTTGAATTAAGATCGCCAGCCTCGACAATATATATGCTGCCAAGAGTTACGAAGTTGGGTTGTTGGGGTCCCAAGAGTGCGCAACGGCCCGTCACGGTCCGAGCAGCAATGAGTTTTTTCTTAGCCGGAGCTTGTTCATCTGGGAGTGCAGAGATTGATTGATGTTGGATTCCGTAATAAAATTCTAGATTATAAAGGCTCAGATAGTCACAGCCTGAATGTTTTGGACCTGAAGACCTAAGCTCAAGGTAACGTTCACATGTTGATACCCCAGGTATGACTCAAATTAAAAAAACCTCAATATATTACGGGGCCCATACACCTTTGTAAATGACGTATGCATCTTCAAAGTTTTTGCAAGAACGCAGACCCAGCCATCCATAAAACAGTGCACTGACGTTAGTGTTGCGCCCTCGCCAGCATGGCCCCTATCATCCATTTGGTGCGGCATGCTCAGGTCCGTTGCATCTCAATTATATCCCGTAGCCAGAAGTACTGACTGACTCAGGCTGTCCACAACCTCACAACCGCCAACCACGGCATGCCTGATCCTCCCCTGACAAGCTTCGGCGAACAACAGTGCCGAGAGCTTAACGCTCGCTTCCCATACCATGACGACGTCGATCTTCTTGTCAGCTCTCCTCTACGTCGCACTATCCAAACCACGTTGCTCTCCTTCACTCCGGAGATGGCTCGTGGAGTCAAGTATTTCGCTCTCCCCGAGATCCAGGAGACGAGCGACCTACCGTGCGATACGGGTAGCAATTTGTCCATCCTAAAGCGAGATTTCGGTGATGGACCCGTGGATTTGAGTCTCGTCCCCGAAGATTGGGACAGCAAGAAAGGTAAATGGGCCGCTGAACAGGACGCCATCGAAGCAAGATGTCTTGCAGCTCGGAAATGGTTGAAGTCGCGCAACGAATCACACATTGTCGTCGTGTCACATGGCGGTCTCCTGCATTACCTCACCGAAGATTGGACCGCCAGCGAAAAGTTCCAGGGTAGGAAGTGTTCTTTCCTAAAGCGTATCACCAAGAGGTTGTTCCCGGACGCTTATTACTATTACTTCGTAGGCACCGGATGGGAGAACACCGAATTCCGCTCCTATCGCTTCGTCGACGAAGACAGCGGAAACGCATCATTAGAGGAGACGGAAGAGTCAAGAACCCGACGCAACGACGAATCGAAGCCTCTGACGAAGGAGGAGAAGACCCAACTGCGTGAGACGGCGACGAAGAACTGGGAAGCGCAGGGGTATGAGAAGGCAAGCAAGGTTTGAATAGAGCGCAACCGCTGTCCTTCAGCCGCAATTCTCACTGCGTGGCAGATTCGAATGGAGAGAAAGGACGTCATGGGGAGAAGCCGACTCGGTCCAACCTGCTAAATGTCGAGGGAAAAACACGAAAGTAATGATAGACAATAGAGGAAGCGGCTGCAATGACAATAGAGGGAAATTTCCAATGCATCAGACTACCTGAATTGCAGCCTGTGACCCCTCACTCGTGTTTCTCTTTTCCCCACCGGCTTCATAGGACCCTGCCGAGCAAGACCACGGTTCTGCATCCCGCCTTCCTTGCAACCTGAACTCGAGCATACGTAAGAGCGATGGATCCACTCCGGACGCACTCACATGGCCCTTCCGGTACAGATCCAGCAGGATCAACAGTTCTCTCTCTTACTAAATCCCTCAAACAGCCACCTTGTAAAATCCCCGAAAAGCCGAATAGTCGCAAGAACCCATCAATCAGCATCCATCATGCAACCTTATCATCAAATCCCCCAGGAGCACGAGACCTAGGTTCCTCCCGAAAAATAAGCTTCCCCGCTTAAAACGGGAAGGGCGCCTCTTTAGCCCGCACATGACGAACGATCGACGCCGAACGCCCCCGTGGGGAAATCGAACCGCCCGGGAATATCTCTTGTCACCCTTGTGACACCTGAGTTGGGGGGGCCTGGTCCAATCTGTAGCCAGAGGCTTATCGCTACCTAGATGTCATACCTAGCTTCGGACTTTGTAGGGGAGCGGCTTTGGATGTGATTGTGTAGAGGCTCGGTTCGGCTTTGGCTTACGGATATGTAGAGAGCCAGTTTGAGTAGGACTACTATAATATTGACTTATCGGGCCTTGCCATTCAGATTGGATCTTTATTGTCTAAAATTCAGGCTCGACTAAAGTGTGAAAACCAAAGCCTCGCCTAGGCCCCCGCTCAAACTCCCATACGCACTGTACCTCACCAAAGACACATCGACCATGTCCCCGCCCACCCGAGCAACCGTCGAGCGCCCCATCACTCACGGCCGAGGCGGTGCGGGCAACCTGAGGAGACTCAGCGTCGATTACGCCGGTATGCTGCCTGCTACTTTCCCTCTCACCTCCTCTTCTGCGAACTCTGGATTGAGATGCTGAATCCGCTGTAGGCTATCCGTCGTGGAACAAATCCACTCAGCTGAAAAAGGGCGACCACGATCAACGGCAGAGGCCAAGCAGCATCTGGTCCGGCGCTTCCGGCGACAGCAGGCTGAGCAAGCTTTGGAGAAAGAGCTCCACGAGGAGTTCGCAAGAGTAGGAAAGGAAAGAGACGGAGGTCTGCAGGACAGATTGACAATCTTCGGTAGAGAAACAACGGGACGGCGGAACCAGCACTGAGGATTCATGTATGATAAAGCGAAAAAGGGACGTAATGGAAATCAGACGATCAGTCGAAAAATCTCCGCGACCAGAGAAGCACCATGCATTTGCAGACCTGGCTGATCAAAGCCTGACGCCAACGCTTTCTACCTACAGGCACCCGTATCGACTGCAAATATACAGACCTACACATCCTCACCAGATCGCGTCCACTGGCTTACCTGCATCAAGTGGTATCGACGTAATTGCTGCACGAAAGTCAGTCCAGTGCGCTTTGAAAGGCTCGAGTCTATCCTCACCTTGGGAATACCCCTGTCCTGTCTCCAACCTTTCCCGTCCACCAATCTGTTGGATTTTCTGTCCGCTTCGTGATCGTGATGATATCGCCCTTTTTGAACCCTAGGTCGCCAGGCTGATCCGCATCGAAAGTGTACAAAGCCACCGCCTGATCCTTCTGCAGTGAACCTGGACTTGGTTTGGGTGTGAATTTTGGCTTCGGCGCAGTCGGTCGACTAGGTTTCGTGTCGCTGAATGAATAGTCATCGCCAATGGTGCTCCTTCGTCCTGATGATCCAAGGTTGTCAAATGTCTCGTTGGGGTTGGCACGGGTGCTGAGCATCCGACTGGGAGCACTGCCCGTTGTTGGCCGGTCATAGACGTCGTCTGCCCATGTACTTGCCCTTTGAGGTTTGTCCCGGTATTCGTAATTGTCGCCCACGCCGGCTGTGGAATTGGTCCGATTGATACCCTGCCGGCCTTCCCACCCAACGTCTTCGTGGCTTTCGTCGTATACTGGGATGTCATTGTACATAGAATCCGTTGTCTGGCTGGCTACACCGGCGAAAACTCGTGAGTTGAGAACCCGCATGAGCGGTTCTGCAGATGGAGGAGGTCGCACTCCGCCGGCGAGAAGTTGCTTGGCGGTTATTCGGCTGTTGTAGAGCTTTTCATTGGCATCTCTCCGTTCTATGAGAACACTCCCCTCTAGACTGACGCCTGCGAACAAGCCCTTGGTTTTTGAGTAGGCGAAGACGCCAGCTACGCCCTTCAAGCTTGCTGCCCCCGCGGCTTCCGCATTCCTCCCGACGGGCCCTGCCGCTATAGAGACATTGCCTCCTAGTGTAAGAGAGCCCTGTTGTGAGAATGTTCTAACGGCAGCAGCGTTGTTAAGGATGAAGACGAAGTCCGTGAGCTCGAATCCTATCTGGCCGCCAAAGCCTCCTCCTCCTGTTGCCAGTGCCGATGGCGCTGACCAGGTGCCATCTGCCAGACGTGCGACGACGATACCGGACCCGAAGCGTGCGGTACCTAAAAAGCCGGCTTTGAAGACTGTGAGTACTGCTAGGCCCTAGTCGAACTCAGCAATGTCGCTTACTACGGGCTTGACTTGTAAATCAGGGTACCTTTGCGTTCGCGAGGATATTCGGTGGTATTACTTTATCAGGACCAAAAGCTTGCCGTGGATCGACGAATGATGCCAGCACCTGCACTTAGAGTTAGCTTGGCTACTACCTACTCTACAGGGTGGAAGACGCCGGAGGGTGGAATCGACCTTGCCAGCTTTCTTGCATTCGCTGTTCAGGGAGGTCGGGAAAGGATTGTTAATACCAAATGGCATGTTGCTGTTGAATTCGTGACCACGTCCGATTGCGTATGCAGCAGCGGAAGTAAAATATTGTGGACGAAGTGATTTCGAGGCTCAGCTTGTAAGCAAGCCTGGCTACGTAAGCAAGCAACCAAGCGTGTTCGAGCCGTTCTGATCCAGCGCAGCCGTGAGCCGCTACTTTTCTCTTCAGACCATGTCAGTTTTCAAGGATTATACTTCGTCTTCACGAGAGCGCACATAACCTGATAGGTAGAGAGTAGGAAAACAGTTACCACAGGAACATATTTTCCATATTCTAGCCTGAGTCCACGGCACTTATCCAAGACTACGATCAAGTACAAGGACATCAGATTATCCAGAACAGAAGTCCAACATGTTCACCGTCTTGTTCTGCCCACCACATTGATGACTCCTTGCTCGATCTCAACCTTCCAGCCTTCCCTGACCAGCGTCGCTCCAACTGCCGGACCTAGTTTTCCCCTTCCTCCTTCACTGTGCCGGCCTACGCCAGTCACGATTCTCAACTCTCTTCCCCCCATCGCTTTACCAGCTCTTGACCATTCCTGGCCTTCTGCCTCCCACCATTGCTCCGCATGATCTTGAGCGATTCGAACAGCATCTTTGACGTTGACGCCATGGAGATCAATCTCTCCCGTCCTGGATTGAGCGGTCACCCGAGCATCTGCCGCTGCTGCCTCATACCGTCGTAAAGATGCCGTTGCATCACGACCGACAGAGCTGTAGTAGCTTGCCGCTGCACCCATTAGGGGTTTCGACTTCGACCTACGGTAGGCGGCGCTTGCTTGCGTGAAGGCATTTGCCCGCGCCGTTGCCGACGCATAAGCTTTACGGCTAGCGGTATCAAACGGCATGACCAGCGGCTTCTGCTCGGAAGGGCGAGAACGTGAAGGAGGAGAGGGCGTCCGGGGAACGTATTGAGGAACGAGAACAATGGATCCTGAGGCCGGAGATACTAACGCAGCTCGTGCAAGCTCATGCGCAGAAGCAGTGGAAGGATGTGTAAGCAGAATGAGAGACTTCGCAGTGCTCGGAGGTAGTATTGGGAAATCTAGCGCAAGCTCAGTAGCATGTGCATCGATGATATCCTCATCGAGCAACGCAACATGAGGACTGAGCACCGGTACTTGTGACGTACACAGCATAGCGATGGCCGAGGGCAGCGATGCGCCTGACGCATGGTATGCTGAGGAGATGGTCGACGCGGGTAGATTGATCCTCTGCGTAAGAAACTCCACGTCCTCTTTCGCACGATCCCATCGACTTCGCGTGGCCACGGACTGGTTTGATGTACTGTCTGAAATCGCAGGCGTCGAGCTGGTGCGGCGCGTTTGCCGCCTTCTTCGCTTCCCCTTCGGCTTACGACCGCGCGCATTTTCGGGCTCTAGGAAAGCGTCGATACCCCTTTTAAGTATTTGCTCATGGCCGTTGGTATTCTCAAATTCGAGGAACGACTGACTGAGGAGTTCTTCAACAGCCCGGTCGAAATCGTGGTGAGCCTTCTTCAATACGTAACCGATATCGAATGGCTTGATTGTTGGGAACATTTCATACAGACTGGCTTTTTTTTCTTCCTCAGACAGAGTTTCTGCAGCGCTAGCTGATGCTTCGCTTCCTGTTGAAGGATCTCCCCGTTTGGATGCAGCTGAGTAGGCGTCGAAGCTTAAAGAGTCCAGGTCATGCGAAAGGTCGGTCATTGCTGTGCTTTCCGATGTGCCATCCCCATGCCATGATTGCGCTCTTTCAGAAGAACCGTGTGCGCTGGATCTTGATGGTTCCTGGACATCGCCGGGTCGAGTACTACCCGAGGGGTCGAAAGAGTTGTCGCCTTCATTCGCGGTGTTCTCCTTCAAAGCATCGAGCGTCGTACGCGCTTCTTTAACGGATAAGACATTTGATACATCATAGTCAGACAGGATGGCATAGAATAACGCTGTGTCCAGAGGCGGGCAGTATTCTCGCTGAGGACGAGCGAAATGTCAGTTTAGTAGGTACAATCGGGAGAGAGTAGGAGTACCTCGAGGTCAATTAATACATCGTCACCCATTATCTCGTCGAATAAAGTGCGATATAGATCTCGGTGATTTCCTGGTTATCATAATCGTAGGTTGAGGCGGTGTAAGAGGGAGAACTTGGGGATCTAAGCGTCACGATCTTGCATCGAGTGGATCTGAGTACTAGTGCGGAGCGGGAGATCTTCGCCAAGTCCACGCTAGAGCAATTTCCCTTGTATCGATACGGAGTACGGATACCCTTAAGAAACAACTCCTCGGTTGCTGCGACACTGGACAAGGACAAAGCGAGCCTCTCTAATCTCCGATCGCAAGAGTCTGTTCGAGGTTTGCATCAATATTGGATTGATATGCCTTCGCGAGTAATAATCAATAAAAAAAATCACCCAATACAGATAACGAAGGCCAATAAACCCCTTACCGGAAGACACCACGAGGTATGCCGAAGCGATACCATACACCAGTTGCAATTGACCATCATATCGCGTTGGCCAGTCGACCTCTCAAGTCTACACTGGCTCGAATTTGACATGATATAATGTCACAGCTTTCTTGCTGTCCGGTCGCATGAGGTGCACGTTGCTCTTGAAAGCTTCCGTCTCCCGAAAAGCCATGTGTGCCGCGACGCTTTCCCATCCTATCAAGGATTGCCACAATTTGACTTTCCCATCTACCTCTGGATGATCAAGCTCTTCAACCACCCAGCCACCGAGAAACCCTTGGTAACCATCGGCTCCGTCTTCCAGAACTTGTGCGAACTGATCCAGATTTGACGCGAAGGACGACATGTCTGAGTCTGATAGATCAGCGGAGAAATAATGTCCGACTACTTCAACCACTGAGGCCGTGTCAGGGTTGCGTGATGAGGATGAGGGATGGAGAGCCAGGTTCGCGTGGTAAACGTCCACTGCACCATCGAAGAGCGACATCAAGTGCTTAGCGAAGGGCGCGTAGTATGGCTGGCTCATGAACTTTTTGTGGGAGTCAATTGAGTCCCAATCTGCAGACGTCGGTCAGTTTGGAAAAGCGTCCAGCCGAGGCAGGGTTCATGGAAAGTAAAGTATACCTATTTGGAGTTGTAAGATACTTGGGTTCTCGAGCTGGAGACCTTTATGTATTCTCTGCATGCCATCCTGTTGCATGAGAGTATTGAAGGTGTCATTCAGAATCTTTCCAGCAGGAGAGTTTGCATCGTTGACATCAATGCCCGCTTTCAAGGATGCCTTGACGACTTCCCTTACGGGACGGGCCATCAGGTAGTAACGTTCTGCACGATGGTACCGATGAAGATGGCCTTTCTTGTGAAGTTTGTGAAATGTGTGTTCATCTCATCTTTCGAATCTCCGAGCGAGGAGAGGTCGGCGGACCGGCATTCGGTTTGCCGACAATCCCAGAATTCTGTGCGATATGTATGTTCAGATCTTGTAGCTGAGAGGAATACTCCGGGGTTGATGGTTGGACATTCATAGCATCGGTTAAACTCGTATGCGGTATCTAATCATGGTGTTCCATCGGATCGCCCTTTGAGCCGCCAGCTACATGTGCGCTCAGGGCATCATTTTAGGCCATGGCAGGTCTCTGAAATCGATTGACGCCCAGTACGAAATACTTCCCCATCTTCTGTCTACACGAGTGAAAATTTGTTAGCAAATTAGGTAGGACCTCGTGTTTGACTGTGCTTGTTTGTTATAGTACTGAGCCGGTCTACAGGTCGCTCAATTGAGCCATCGTCACGCAGTGGAGGCCTTGATCGCAAGCAAAAACCGATCTCTACAGATTGATCATTTCCGATAACGAACGACAGAAATAACTTTCATCCGACACACACATCGAATGGTATGCAAATGGATGATCAATGGCCCAATTGCGGGTAGGACGGGAGGTTGACTCATGCAGCTGTGGGCCTGCCTTAGGTATACGGACGTAAGACTCTGCCGAAGTCGCCCTCACGATGGACGTTGCAAGCCAGTCACTTCGCTTTGCCCCTGGCGCAAGTAGCCAAGGCAATACTCGTCTGGACAAACCGTCCGTCAATGCACCAATTGGCATCTCACCGGCGCCAGCATCGGCCACTTCTACTGCTCCTCGTGTTCGACGGAGGAATCGTATGATTACATCGTGCCTGGAATGCCGGAGGCGGAAGCTCAAGTGCGACAAGTCTCATCCATGTGCAAACTGTACGAAAAACGCGAGGGATTGCCTCTTCCTTGCCCCGGCCCTGGACTCGGCTTCGCAGATGCGACTCACCGAGATCAAGGAAAAGATGGGTTCGCTAGAACGAGTCCTCGAGCATGACGTGGCTCGCAAGGGCGAAATGCGAAGGCCGTGGAAAGCTGAACCCGAAGGCGACCGTATTGACTTTGCTCCCGAGCCCGAGGACGAGAAAGACCTCGAGCCGACACCGCTGGCGGTGTCAGATGCTGTGTATGACGATGAAGCAGATGATGACCTTGCTGATTTGGGCTTTGCAATGGGTCGGATGAGATTGAGCGATAGGATCGGTGGCTTTTTTCGCCCGAAAATGACTGAAGAGGTATGTATTTTCTACTTCTTCAAAGCACTCTTGGGAAACACAGTGCTCAGGCATGCTGAACGCATACAGATGACGGCGTCGTTGCATGATGAGAATGTTCCCAAAAATATGGCTTCTCAAGGATCTCTGCCTCCTGAACAGCCCTTTTCCCACTTTGTTCCCAATACTTCGTCGTACAGCAAGTTCCTTGCTCCGGGACCTACCTACATCGCCCCATCCAGCAGCTTCTTCTTCTCAAGCGGGCAAAATCCGGCTTCATTGATTGATTTCCTGCCCTCCAAACCCATCGCAGACCGGCTTCTGGACCAGTATTGGCTAGCAGTTCATCCGCTATGCCGTACGGTCCACAAACCTTCCTTTCTACGGAGGTATAGCGCTTTCTGGGGGGATGTTGAAGCGGGTATTGAGCCACCAGGGTCCGTACAGGCGGTTGTTTTCGCTGCGCTGTTTTCTGGCGTGGTCAGCATGCCCGACGAGGCTGTCCTGATGCAGTTTGGAACGACCAAGAAGGAGCTCGTCGAAAACTTCCAGATGGGTACCGAGACCGCTCTTGGCCGAGCCAATGTGATTCGGACGACCAAAGTTGAAACTTTGCAGGCGCTTGTCATGTACATGGTAGGTCCGCCCCTTGAGATGTGATATTCCAAAGGTGTCGTCTCAGCCACCGGTGCATTCCATCACGGAATGGGCGGTGCCCGATCACAGCGTATTGAACCCCAATTATCCCTTGAACGGCCATCGACCTATCGACTTGTCGAGCTGGCGGGCTGCGCAGAATTGGCCGTTCAAGGGATAGCCCCTGCAATCACGGTCCCCACAGACTGACGGTTTCTTATAGATACCGCTATGCAGAGGGGGAGATCTCGCGCAGCCACAGTGCTCTTGTGGGAACTGCTTTACGCATAGCAGAATGTATGGGACTCCATCGGGATGGCAGCGAATACGGCTTTGGCCCGGTGGAGACCCATGTGCGCCGTCTAATATGGTACCAAATCTGCTTCCTGGACGTCAGGACATGCGAAGCTCAGGGTCCAAGGCCGCATATCCGTGCGGATGAATTCGACACCCAGTTTCCGCTCAACGTGGATGACGACGAGCTGGAGAGTGCAAATCCTCCTACAGTTTCCACGTCAGGATGGACTGACATGACTCTCTCACTCATTAGGATGGAGGGCAATGAAATGTGTCGCGTGGTTTGGGTCGATCGGCCCAAACTAGAAAAGAAGAAGATCAGCCTGACTGCCGTACTGGGCAAGATCGAGAACTTCCGGAAGACGATGGAAGCCAAATACTTCTCCTTCATCAATGACGATATTCCGGTCCAGCACCTTGGGCGTCAGATTTGTGAGATTCTGTACCGGAGAATGCACATCATGGTACTTCATCGGTGAGTCCGCAGCAGCAATTCTAGGCGGTCCACACTCGTTGACGAGCTTCGAAGGTACCACAACAGCGTTACGTATCAGATCCCAGGTATTTATATCCACCGTGAAGCTCTGGGAGCATCAGATGGTGACACATTGCAGATCGTCTCAGGCAAATCATCATCAACTCGGGTACCGAGATCATGGAGCGAGGAATCCAGATCGACACCCTTCCGATGTTGAGCCCGTGGGCATGGTATTCTTCAGCGTGAGTATATCGAAGCCATCGGTCATGTCTCAAGCTGACAAAGATGTCCCATATTTAGTATCCAACAATACCATTCCGCACTCTTGCTCCTCATGGAGATCTTCACGCATCCCAACCGCAAAGAAGCCGACCGTATCTGGCGCTGCCTCGACTACGTCTTCGAAATCCCGCCCCACATCCCCAAAGAGCAAAAAGGTCGGTGGGTGATGACCGAGGTGCGCGACAAGATGGGCATCTTCATCGCCTCGCGCAAGGTGATGGCGCCATCGAGCATGCTGGAGCGTATCGGCAGCCACTCGCCACAAACCAGCAGCACGGCT
>QQTW01003230.1_pt1 | contig 12006 bp, 12 predicted proteins | sample 1904831 | NCBI WGS metagenome assembly QQTW01 (sample SAMN09435610, study PRJNA476489) | Subsurface metagenome, whole genome shotgun sequencing project. | reverse complement strand
GGTGGCTGAGGAAAGGAAAGGAGTGGAGAAAAGCATATTCATGGCACAACCAAACAATCATGTGCAGCGCAATCAGCCTCAACCGATCCGCATTGGCGTGATTGGAGTGGGCAATATGGGACAGCATCATACCCGCGTACTGAGTTTACTTAAAGATGTAGAGCTTGTTGGGGTTTCTGATATCAATGTAGAAAGGGGACTCGATACTGCTAGTAAGTACCGAGTTCGTTTTTTTGAAGATTACCAAGATTTACTACCTCATGTAGATGCAGTATGTATTGCTGTTCCCACCTATTTACATCATGCGGTGGGCATGACTTGCTTAGAAGCTGGCATTCATATTTTGATCGAAAAGCCGATCGCTGCTAGTATTGCCGAAGCTGAATCCTTAGTAAATGCTGCTGCCGAGTCTAAAAGTATTTTACAAGTAGGTCATATCGAACGCTTCAACCCAGCTTTCCAAGAACTGAGCAAAGTTTTAAAAACTGAGCAATTGCTGGCGATAGAAGCCCATCGCATGAGTCCCTATTCTGATCGCGCTAATGATGTGTCGGTAGTATTGGATTTGATGATTCATGATATCGATTTACTGTTAGAATTAGCCGCCTCCCCGGTAGTCAAATTAACAGCAAGCGGTAGCCGCGCCTGTGCAACAGAATCGGTCAATTTTTCAACAAATACCAAACCCCGCCCCTACCTTGATTACGTTACAGCGACTTTAGGCTTTGCCAATGGGATTGTAGCAACGCTGACAGCTAGTAAAGTCACTCACTGCAAAATTCGCCGCATTGCTGCTCATTGCAAAAATTCGCTGACAGAAGCAGATTTTCTCAATAATGAGATTCTCATCCATCGGCAAACAACCGCTAATTGCATGACAGATTACGGTCAAGTGCTTTATCGTCAAGATGGATTGATTGAAAAAGTTTATACCAGCAATATAGAACCGCTTCACGCGGAACTAGAGCATTTTGTCAACTGTGTAAGGGGTGGAAATCAGCCGTCGGTAGGTGGAGAACAAGCATTAAAAGCGCTGAGACTGGCAAGTTTGATCGAGCAGATGGCTTTAGATGGTCGTGCTTGGAAACAATCGGGAATTGATGCCAATTCTCCCAGTTGTGACATCGTTACTGTTTAGAAGCGATTAGAATTAAGGCGGACGGATTAGAAATCTACCACTAGAGGAGATTAGCCTCATGTCTGACTTGAATCGTGGAATTATGAAGTTCAAGGGCGCAGATACCCCAAAAGCAGTTACGATTTCTACCGTGCTGATTTTGGGAGCGATCGCGGCTTTGATTGTTTGGGCATTAAAATCTGCTTACGCAGTTAATTAATGTCGGCTCTACTTTTGCGCTGAAAAACCTGCCTACAATCATAGGCGGGTTTTTCAATTTAAGCAGTTAACAGCCGTAGCAATAGATTTTTTGGGTTTCTAAGCGATCGCAAATTGCTGAAGGTAAACTATCTGTACTTAATACCTGGCGATCTAAGTTAACTTGCAAGCTACTTAAAGGATCAACCCCAGGAGACACCAAAAACTCTAACTTTTCTAAAAAGTCCCAACTTGCGAGATTATCCAAAATCTGAGCAATTGCTTTTATATAAGGATGATCGGCATTTTTATACCAATCAATAGCGGCAACTTTTGCCTGATCGAAACCCAAATGTACCGTTAAAGAAGGTTCACTAAATAAAGCGATCGCTACTGGTCTTGCTTCTTCTTGCAATAATAATTCAGACGTGCGAGCTAGATTTCGCAGTTTCTCTAAGCGATCGTAGCGCTCGGTTACAGATAATGGTTCATCTTTCCAGTGCAGCGCTACCGTAACTAAGTAAGTCTGCAATAGCATATGACCCAGCTTTTCTGCCTTTGTAGCTAGGTAGATAGAGTTGTAATCGGTTGCTTCGATTAGTAATGGTAAGCGATCGCTTACTTCCAATCCGTAGCCTTTCAACCCAGCAATTTTGCGGGGGTTATTGGTAATTAACCGAATTCTCTCTACACCCAAATCGTTTAAAATTTGCGCTCCTACGCCATAATTACGCAGATCGGCGGGAAAACCCAAGCGTTCGTTTGCTTCTACCGTATCTAGCCCCATATCTTGCAGCGAGTAGGCTTTGAGCTTATTAATTAATCCAATTCCGCGCCCTTCTTGCCGCAAATAGACTACAACACCAAGCCCGGCATTTTCAATCATTTTCAACGCAGCTTGCAACTGCATTCTACAATCGCAACGCAAAGAGCCTAAAGCGTCCCCCGTCAAACACTCCGAGTGCATCCGTACCATGACAGTTTTGTCGGCAAAGTCTGCGGGTTCCCCTTTAACTATCGCTACGTGTTCGGAATCATCTAACGTATTGCGATAAGCGTAGATATGAAATTGTCCAAATTGTGTTGGTAGTTTTGTTACTGTTTCCCGACGGACAAACCGCTCGTACTTGAGACGATAACTAATTAAATCCGCAATACTAATAATTTTTAATTTATGAACTTTGGCATACTCTACCAATTGTGGCAAACGCGCCATGGAGCCGTCGGGGTTTTGAATTTCGCAAATTACTCCGGCGGGATACAACCCAGCTAACTGTGCTAAATCTACACCAGCCTCCGTATGTCCAGCCCGTTTTAGCACTCCTCCCTCTCGCGCTCGGAGCGGAAAAATGTGACCCGGACGGTGTAAATCTCTGGGTTTTGTAGTGGGATTGATTGTAACTTGAATTGTTCGGGCGCGATCTTCGGCAGATATACCTGTAGTTACGCCCAAAGCTGGGGAAGCATCAATACTAACTGTAAAGGCTGTTTGATTGCTATCGGTGGTGTTAGTGACCATTAAAGGCAAATCTAGTTCGTCTAATCGTTCGCCAGTCATGGCTAGACAAATCAATCCCCGCGCTTCTACTGCCATAAAATTGATTGTATCTGGCGTAGCAAACTGAGCAGCACAAATTAAGTCCCCTTCATTTTCCCGGCTCTCATCATCCACCACCACTAACATACGTCCGGCTTTAAGGTCTGCTAAAGCGTCTTCTATGGGATCGAACTGAAATGGTTGTTTTAAAGCAGTTGTAGGCTGTTGCACAGAGTATTACAAGTAAAGTAAATCGTAAAGTTTCTTGAAGCTTAGATTAATTTAATTGTAGCCTGGTTTCTACTAAGGGCGAGATGCCCAGCTAGTTTAAGTAGATAATGCGATCGCGCTTTTAGGCAAGCCGTACTTTCAAGTTAATAGCAAAAAAACAATATAAAGAAATGCGATCGCATCACTACATATGTTTCCCTTTTGCATCTTCTGCCCTAAAAACCTTGCCCACAAAAACACAACCTGATATAGAATTTGGCAAAAGTTAAATTTTTTTAGTCAAAACTCTTAAAGGTTAATTGTTATGGGTGACATAAGGCGCGTATCGGTTGGGATTGTTGGCGCGTCGGGTTACGGAGGGGTGCAGTTAGTGCGGCTGTTGATGGATCACCCAGGATTAGAACTAATATATTTGGGCGGTGAAAGTAGTGCAGGCAAATCTTTCGCCGATCTTTATCCGCATTTGGGGCATCTTGTCGAGCGTCAAATTGAAGCCGTAGATCCTTTAGAAATAGCCAAACGCTGCGAAGTAGTATTTTTATCCTTGCCAAATGGTCTTGCTTGCCAAATAGCACCAGTTTTAATCGAAAAAGGCTGTAAAGTGCTAGATCTTTCCGCCGATTATCGGTTTACGAATTTAGACACTTATACCTCTTGGTATGGTAAAGAGAGAAGCGATCGCTCCATAGCCAATAAAGCAGTTTATGGCTTACCCGAACTATACCGAAGTCGCATTGCTGATAGTCAATTAATTGGCTGTGCGGGCTGCTATCCTACAGCAAGTTTATTAGCACTTTCGCCCCTACTCAAGCAAGGCTTAATCGTCCCAGAAACCGCAATTATCGATGCCAAATCTGGAACGTCTGGCGGCGGCAGACAAGCAAAGACCAGTATGCTGTTAGCAGAAGCCGATAACTCTATAGGAGCTTATGGCGTAGCGCGTCATCGTCATACCCCAGAAATTGAGCAAGTTTGCAGCGATTTAGCCGGACACGAAGTAACGATTCAATTTACACCACATTTGATGCCAATGGTGCGGGGAATCTTAGCAACGGTTTATGCAACTTTACGTGATCCAGGGTTAGTAAGAGAAGATTTGATGACAATTTACACAGCTTTTTATCGCAACTCTCCTTGGGTAACAGTGTGCGAAAGCGGCGTATATCCACAAACCAAGTGGGCGTGTGGCAGTAACCTTTGTTACATCGGCATCGAAGTAGATCAGCGTACCGGGAGAGCGATCGTCATGTCCGCCATTGATAATTTAATCAAAGGACAAGCAGGGCAAGCAATTCAGTGCTTAAACATTATGATGGGCTGGGATGAAACTTTGGGATTACCCAAACTCGGATTTTACCCCTAGTTTGAAGGTAAAACCCAAATACCATAACGTTTATAGCTTAATATATCCGTATAGAAATACATTGCCCAGGGAACTTCCGTACCCAAGATAAAAATTTTGTACTGGAACGTTTCTCCCTTGGTAGACCCGTATAGAGGTATATTGCCCAGGAACTTCCGCACCTCACGATAAAACACTTTTGCAGGGGGTTTGGGGGAGGCAACTCGTCCCCCAATGGGGGGTTTGGGGGGCAGACCCCCCATATTCTGGTTTTTCTTATAGTAAAGCTGGGACTACTTAGCGCCCAACCCGACTAAACCCGCATAGATAGCGCGATCGCCTAATTGGTCTTCAATTCTCAGCAAACGGTTATATTTAGCCACTCGTTCGCTGCGACACAAAGAACCCGTTTTAATTTGTCCAGCGCGAGTAGCCACAGCTAAATCAGCGATCGTTGTATCTTCCGTTTCCCCTGACCTGTGACTGATAATAGAGCGGAAACTATTACGAGTCGCCAAATCTATAGTTTCCAAAGTTTCAGTCAAAGAACCAATTTGATTAAGCTTAATTAAAATCGCGTTGGCGGCGGCTTGGTCAATACCTTTTTGCAGACGCGTAGCATTAGTTACAAACAAATCGTCACCGACTAACTGAGTTTTACTACCGAGTTGTTGCGTAAGAAGCTGCCAACTATCCCAATCATCCTCATGCAAACCATCCTCAATTGAAACTATAGGATAGGAATTGCACAACTCCCCCAAATAACTAATAAATTCTGTCGGCGCATGAGGTACACCATCGTAGACATACTGACCATCTTTGTAAAATTCACTAGCTGCTACATCTAGCGCCAAAGCAACTTGCTCTCCTGGCTTGTATCCTGCTTTGGAAATCGCCATCATCAGCAATTCTAACGCCGCTTGATTGGACTCTAAATTTGGCGCAAAACCACCTTCATCGCCCACCCCAGTCAGTAACCCTTTATCATCTAAAACTTTGCTCAAAGCCGCAAAAATTTCCGCTCCCCAACGCAGTGCTTCTCGAAAAGAAGACGCACCCACAGGAACAATCATAAATTCTTGAAAATCTACATTATTAGAAGCGTGAGCGCCGCCGTTAATCACATTCATTAACGGTACAGGTAACAAGTTGGCTAAAGGACCGCCTAGGTAACGGTAGAGAGGTAATCCTAAATACTCCGCACCAGCCTTGGCTGAAGCTAAAGAAACCGCCAAAATTGCATTTGCACCCAAATTAGATTTATTAGGAGATCCATCTAAAGCAATCATCGTGCGATCAATTAATTCTTGATTAGTTACATCTATATCGATTAACTCAGGAGAAATCGCTTCATTGACGTTCTGTACCGCCTTGAGTACCCCTTTACCGCCATAACGGCTCTTGTCGTCATCGCGCAATTCATGCGCCTCAAAACTTCCTGTAGATGCCCCACTGGGGACTTGGGCAACCCCCACGACACCACTAACTAGGTGAACTTCCGCTTCAATAGTGGGACGACCTCGCGAATCGAGAATTTCTCTAGCAACAATGTTATCAATGGCAGTATCTAGTGTATTCATCATCCTCAATAGCACCTCAAGTAAGTCAGCAGTCAGCTAGAAATGCAATATATCGCGTTTTTACAATTAAAAATGTAATGTAATGAAGGATTTGGAGTTGCAAAATGAGATTACTACACACAATGCTCCGGGTGGGCAACTTAGAAGCGTCCCTAAAGTTCTACTGCGAACTACTGGGAATGAAGTTATTGCGCCAAAAAGATTATCCGGGAGGCGAGTTTACCCTAGCTTTTGTAGGCTATGGTGATGAATCAGACCATAGCGTTATTGAGCTAACTCATAACTGGGGTCAAGATAAGTACGATCTGGGCAATGCTTACGGTCATATTGCCTTGGGAGTAGATGATATCTATAGCACCTGCGAACAAATTAAGGCGCAAGGCGGTAAGGTAGTGCGCGAACCCGGACCAATGAAACACGGTTCTACGGTGATTGCTTTTGTAGAAGATCCAGACGGGTACAAAGTAGAGCTAATTCAACTAGGTACTCAAAGAACTAAGCAAGCAGCATCAGCCCAAATGGGTGCCAATAATTCGTAATGAAGTTTCAATTTAAGTTGTATTTATCCCAATTTTTTAACAACACGCTGGGAACTGGTTGGGTAATCTTAAGTTGCTCAATTTTATTCCTAGCTATTCCTATCAAAGTTCAAGGTATGGAAGATCGAGACGTAGATTTCGATTCTAATCAGCTTGCTCAAGTAACGGCGGTGGATGAACTAAGCGATGTTGTGCCTACAGACTGGGCTTATCAAGCTTTAGCCTCTCTAGTTCAGCGTTACGGGGCAATTTCTGGCTACCCAGACAGTACTTTCCGAGGAAATCGCCCTTTAAGTCGTTACGAGTTCGCGGCGGCGCTTCAAGGAGTGTTGGAGCAAATTGCTAATCAAACTTTTGTTAGTCAAGAAGATTTAGTAACTTTGCAGCGCTTAGAAAGCGAATACCGCCTACCTCTAGGTCAAATCCGCACTCGCTTAAATGATATTGAAGGGCGCGTTACTAATTTAGAAACTACTCAGTTTTCCGCTACAAGTAAGCTGCAAGGAGAGGTGATTTTTGCCATTACCGAAGGAAGAAAAGCAAATCCAACTTTTGTCGCTCGCACTCGCTTAAATTTTATTACCAGTTTTACCCCCAATAGCCGCCTAATTACCCAACTTGAAGCTGGAAACAATGGAGGAGATGCGATCGCAAATGTCCAAAATCAATCGCCCAATCTCCTGGGTACTACAGGATTATTAGCTGATGGTGGGGGTCTTGAATACTCCCAAGTTGGTAACGATGTGCAATTAAGGCGGTTGTACTACACTTTTCGTCCACTTACCGACTTAGAAGTGACCGTTGGCACAAAAATGCCGCCCCAAGATTTTATTGATCGCAATCGCTACGCTAATGATGAATCTAGCGACTTTAGCTCTAGCTTTTTTCTCAATAACCCCCTCATTGTCCAAAACCAAATTGACCGTCCTGGGGGTGCGGGAGCGGCTTTAACTTGGAATATTGGCGGTGGTGATTTTACGTTGCGGAGTCTTTATATTGCAGCCAATAGCAACGCTGTTGGTGGTGAAGGGGGATTGTTTGGAGATCGCAATTCCGGCACTGTAGAGGTAGAATACGCGCCCCGCTCTAACTTTGCCCTCCGCTTGCAATACACCAAAGCCTTAATCGATAACACCGATATTTCCGCTTTTGGCATCAATGGGGAGTACGCTCTTAACCGGACTACAGCGTTTTTCGGTCGGTTTGGCATTGGCAATTACGATGGCTTCAATACCGCAATTTCGCAAAACATAGATTTGCATCCTCATACTTGGGCAATTGGGATATCTTGGCGAGACTTAGGATTCCCAGGAACTTTAACCGGAATTGCGCTCGGACAACCTTTTGTAGAGGCAGATTTGGGTAATGCTACTCAAACTAATTTTGAGGCTTTTTACAAGCTGCAACTAAGCGACAATCTTAGCGTTAGCCCAATTGTCCAGCTAATTGACAACGCTAACAATGACAGTTCTAATGGTCTTACTTGGCAAGCTACATTGAGGACAAGTTTCGCATTCTAATACAATTTGCCATCTTTATGCGTAAAAATCCAGCCATTTGTACTAGATTGGGCAATTAAATCGTCATCAGGATAAGTTACCTGATCGTCTGCCGTGCGATCGCCAATTTCTAAATAAATGGCAATTTCTTGGCTGCGATTAATTAAACAATGTCCGTCCGCAACTTGGGCAGGAAAGCCAGCACAATTACCTACAGTTAAAATTTCCTCCCCAGCATCAGTTACTAGCGTAATTTCCCCAGATAAAACATATATAAATTCATCTTGTTTATCGTGCCAATGTCTCAGCGCTGAGGCACTTCCAGGGGCAAGCTCAACTAAATTTACCCCAAAGTTTTGCAATCCGGCGGCGTTACCCAAACGTTTTTTAGAGCGCCCTGCTACTACAGGTTTAAATTGTTCTGGATAATTAGAACCGTAATTATTAGTTACATTTTCTGGGTCAATTATCATTTTGTAGTTAAAAATGTGTCTCTTTGCTATGGTAAACAGCAACCAATTATTAGTTTAAGCGAGAGTGAAATATTTTTTTCTCCCCAATGGTTGGACAATTGGCAGAGTATGGGCAAGTGATGGATTGTGGAATGAAGTAGCTTGGCGGCGCAAACCGGATATTGAGCGATTAAACTTGCAATTAACTGCTCAAAACGAGACATTATGGCTCTACCGAGTTGAAGAATTAGTTTTAACAATTGAAGTAAAACCAGAGTTTCCAACCCCAAACGCGATCGCATCGGTGGTACTAAAACGGCTAATCAGCGCACCCCAAGTAATCGAGCGTCTAAGCTCCGCCGCCGCCCATTGTCTAGTAAAAAATGCCCAACTTCTTGCCGAATAACAACGGTTAAAGTGCGATCGCGCACTTTAGGCGCTTGCATTCGCGTCTGTCAATAGTTACACTTTTTTAATAATTCTCATTTTGTTTGGCGTTACCAGAAGCGTGGAAGAGCGATCGCACTTTAACTTAAAATAACTGTGTTGCTCCCAAGCATCTGGCAATAACAAAAAGCTGAAAAATTACTAATTGTAAATCACTCATCCTTGGAGGAGCGTAGTCAATGGGACTACCCTGGTACCGAGTACATACAGTTGTTCTGAACGATCCAGGGCGACTGATATCCGTACACTTAATGCACACTGCTCTTGTAGCAGGTTGGGCTGGTTCAATGGCTTTATACGAACTAGCAATTTTAGATCCAAGCGACCCAGTTCTTAACCCCATGTGGCGGCAAGGAATGTTTGTACTGCCCTTCATGGCGCGCTTGGGCGTAACCCAATCTTGGGGTGGTTGGAACATTACTGGTGGCGCGGCAACCGACCCAGGTTTCTGGTCTTTTGAAGGCGTTGCGGCGGCTCATATCGTTCTTTCTGGTCTATTATTCCTAGCTGCTTGCTGGCACTGGGTGTACTGGGACTTGGAATTATTTAGAGATCCTCGTACTGGCGAACCTGCCCTAGATTTGCCCAAAATGTTTGGCATTCATTTATTTTTATCTGGTTTGCTGTGTTTTGGCTTCGGCGCTTTCCACCTCACGGGTTTATTTGGACCAGGAATGTGGATTTCCGATCCCTACGGTCTAACAGGTAGCGTTCAACCTGTTGCTCCAGAGTGGGGACCTGCGGGCTTCAACCCGTTTAATGCTGGGGGCGTAGTTGCTCACCACATTGCCGCCGGAATTGTCGGTATTATTGCCGGGTTATTTCACCTCACCGTTAGACCCCCGGAAAGGCTCTACAAAGCCCTGCGGATGGGTAATATCGAAACCGTACTGTCTAGCAGTATTGCGGCGGTATTCTTTGCCGCTTTTATTGTTGCTGGGACGATGTGGTATGGCAATGCTACGACTCCCATTGAACTATTTGGTCCTACCCGCTATCAATGGGATCAAAACTACTTCAAGCAAGAAATCGATCGCCGCGTTCAAGAAGAAGTGGCGCAAGGTCAAACCCTTTCTGCTGCTTGGTCGTCTATTCCTGAAAAACTCGCCTTCTATGACTACGTTGGCAACGACCCCGCTAAAGGTGGTTTATTCCGCGTCGGACCCATGGATAAAGGCGATGGTATAGCTCAAGGTTGGCTAGGACACCCAGTGTTTAAAGATGGCGAAGGGCGCGAACTTAACGTCCGTCGTCTACCTAACTTCTTTGAAACTTTCCCAGTCGTCTTGACCGATGCTGATGGTGTTGTCCGCGCTGATATTCCTTTCCGTCGCGCTGAATCTAAGTACAGCTTCGAGCAAGCTGGGGTGACAGCCAGCTTCTACGGCGGGGCTTTAAACGGTCAAACCTTTGAAGATCCTGCCGAGGTCAAAAAGTACGCGCGTAAAGCTCAGTTAGGCGAACCCTTTGAGTTTGACCGCGAAAAACTCAACTCTGACGGTGTGTTCCGCACCAGTCCCAGAGGTTGGTTTACTTACGGACACGCGGTATTTGCTTTATTGTTCTTCTTTGGTCACTTGTGGCACGGTTCTCGGACAATTTTCCGCGACGTGTTTGCAGGTGTAGAAGCAGACCTAGAGGAGCAAGTCGAGTGGGGTCTATTCCAGAAAGTGGGAGACAAGTCTACCCGCAAGAAAGAAGCTGTTTAAACCTTTTGAGCCAATAGCAAAAAAATAAATTTTGCTTGCGGTTATGTTAAGAACGGTTAAACAATTATGTAAGTAACAATTACAGATAGATTGCTTAGCCGTTCTTTTCTTTTGCTTGGTAAACTATCAGTATTAAGTAACTAATTTAGGATTCGTCACATGGAAAGCGTTGCTTACATTTTGATTCTGGCTCTTGCCATTGGGACTTTATTTTTTGCGATCGCTTTTCGGGAACCACCCCGGATTGAGAAGAAGTAAACAGCTTTGTTTGCCTGAAACTACTACTGCCTACAAATCCGGTGCTACGATTTAATTTGTAGCACTGGATTTTGCGGTTTTTGAACTTCTAGCCAAGTTTTTCATCCTCAAATCAAAGAAATTAAGTAACTATCGCTCAGTTGCGAACAGAAAATTTAACTATTTAACTTGCTTATCCCCGTTGCCGTTATGCAATGCCCTTTTTGCCAGCATCCAGATAATAGAGTGCTAGAGTCCCGCGCCACGGAAGCTGGGCAAAGTATCCGGCGGCGGCGGGAGTGTTTGAGTTGTTTGCGACGGTTTACAACTTACGAGCGGATAGAATTTGTGCCAATTACGGTAATTAAACAAAATGGCGATCGCGAATTGTTCGATCGATCTAAAATACTGCGGGGCATAATTCGCGCTTGCCAAAAAACTGGAATTCCTTACCTCAAATTAGAGGCAATCGTCGATGAAATTGAATCCCAATTGCAACAGCGCACCATCCGCGAAGTTACAAGCTTAGAAATTGGCGATTTAGTCTTAGAACAATTAAAAGCAATTAGCGAAGTTGCTTACGTACGGTTTGCTTCCGTCTATCGCCAATTTAAAAATATTCGCGACTTTGTAGAAACTTTAGACGACTTAACCAATTGCCCCCAAGAGCCTAATCAAGAAATTCTCACGATCGCAGCCATTAGCTAAAAGTTACTTATTTATATTATTAAAGGAATTTGCAACCCTTAGCTCAGGTATAATGGTGGGTCTGAATACTAATAGCGCCCTTGAATTACCTAGTCCTAAGTTAGGATGAGAATGAAAGTAAATCGCAAAAATGTTTTCAGGCGATCGCCGTTCATTACCATCGGAATCGTCAAACCGACCTTTGGAAATCCTCGTCCCCAGCAAAAGAGCAAAAGTGCGAGGTTTAGGTGTAAATTGCCGCTACCACTAGCGCGCAGGTGCATCGTAGGAGGCAAAAAACTACGGAGACTAACATCAGGAAAAATTAGCATGGTCAATCAGAAACAAACTACATTAGATATTGGCTTTACTCACGACGATTTTGCTGCACTGCTCGACAAGTATGACTATCACTTTAGCCCAGGTGATGT
>QQTW01003229.1_pt1 | contig 12008 bp, 9 predicted proteins | sample 1904831 | NCBI WGS metagenome assembly QQTW01 (sample SAMN09435610, study PRJNA476489) | Subsurface metagenome, whole genome shotgun sequencing project. | reverse complement strand
GCTCGGTTCAAGCGCATGCAAGGCTACGATGTGCTACATCCGATGGGATGGGACGCTTTTGGGCTTCCTGCTGAAAATGCAGCCATAGAGCGGGGCATCAGTCCGTCTGAATGGACGAGTCGTAACATTGACCGAATGAGGGAGCAACTGAAGGCCATGAACGGCGATTGGGACTGGAGTAGGGTATGTCTGCAAAATCATGCATTGATTTCCGGTGTCAGCTGTAGATGACACGGACTAAATCTCGGTAGGAGCTATTGACTTGTGATCCTGCTTTCTATAAGCACACTCAATACATATTTCTACTTCTGCATAAGCATGGACTTGCATATCGAGACGAATCATTAGTCAACTACGATCCAGTGGATCGAACCGTTCTTGCAAACGAACAGGTAGAGTTAGATGTATGCTTTTAGAACAGAACTGATCAGTTCTAGGTTGACGCAAATGGGAACTCCTGGAGGTCTGGAGCCAAAGTCGAAAAGATCCGGCTGAAGCAATGGTTCTTGAGGATCACCGAGTTCAAAGAAGAGTTGCTGAATGATTTGGAGCTACTTGCTAAAGATGGCCGCTGGCCGGAACGCGTGCTGTCGATGCAGAAGAATTGGCTAGGTAAATCCAAGGGGGCTACAGTTCGGTTTCATGTCGAGACGACACAGCCTGGAAAGATCTTGTCGCCAGTTGATTTGTTCACAACTAGGCCAGATACCCTTTTCGGTGTTCAGTACCTGGCGTTGGCGCTCGATCATCCTCTGGTTCTGGATATGGCAAAATCTGTACCAGGATTACAAGCTTTCCTCCACGAAGCTACCAATTTACCCCCGGAATCAAAAAGTGGATTCTTACTACCCGAGATACGGGCGATAAACCCTGTCGCGAGTTTCTCAACGCCCATGACCAAAGTTCACGAACCGCTGCCAATTTACGTCGCTCCCTATGTCATCGGAAACTACGGTTCGGGAGCAGTGATGGGCGTCCCAGGCCATGATACTCGTGATCATGCTTTCTGGAGAAAAAACCAAGGTTCCAAGCCGGTGCTGACGGTCGTCGCACCTCCGGCAGCGTCACAAGTATCTTCGTATCTGGCACCCGGGCCTGATGACGAGCCTTTCGTGTACAAAGGAGTCCTGTCGTCAGCTTCAGGGATGTTTAGTGGTCTCAACTCAGACGAAGCATCCGAGCGGATGGTCTCAGCTTTGCAGGCCGACGGTCAATTTGCTGAATTTACCAGCAACTGGCGTCTCAGAGACTGGCTGATAAGCCGGCAGCGTTACTGGGGCACACCAATCCCCATCGTTCACTGCAGCTCGTGTGGAGCCATACCCGTACCTCTGTCGGAGCTTCCGATTGTGCTTCCAAAGCTTGACGGAGAGCAACTACTGGGCCAGCAAGGCAATCCACTCGCCCACGACCACGAATGGGTGAACACGACCTGTCCCAGTTGTGGAGCCCAAGCCAGGCGCGAGACTGATACTATGGATACTTTTATGGATTCCTCATGGTACTACTTTCGCTATCCAGATGCTCGTAACGAACTTGAACCTGTCTCTTCCAAGTCAGCAGATGCACACCTACCGGTGGACATCTATATTGGCGGACTGGAGCATGCCATTCTCCATCTCTTGTATGCTCGCTTCATCTCCAAGTTCTTTGCCAGAGCCGGTCTTTGGCCGCTAGGAAATCAAGAAGAGGCCCGGGGTGAACCCTTCAGGCAACTGATCGGCCAAGGCATGGTGCACGGACGAACTTATTCTGACCCCGAGACCGGCCGATTCCTAAGGCCTGAGGAAGTGGATCTATCGGAGCCGACCGCGCCGAAAATCAGACGCAATGGCAAGATCCCGACAATGAGCTTTGAGAAGATGTCCAAGAGCAAGTACAATGGTGTGGATCCAGCAGCGTGTATTGACAAGTACGGAGCCGATGCCACACGTGCGCACATGTTGTTTCAAGCTCCCGTCAGTGAGGTGCTCGAGTGGGACGACGACAAGATTACTGGCATTCAACGTTGGTTCAGTAGGGTTTGGAGGTTGACTTGCGAGGCGCAGGGGACGCTACTCGAAAACGCTTCTGACGGCTCCAGAATTCCCGAACTCCCTCCACTCAAAGACTTTACAGATTCAGAGGCACAACTATGGCTGACTACTCAAAAGACCATTCTCTCAGTCACTAGCTCTTTGAGCGCGACATTCTCGCTCAACACTGTAATCTCGGACTTGTTTAAGCTGACGAACGCCATTGCCGCTACGGGTGCGGAAGCCTCGGGCAGTGTTCCATCGGCAATACGCCCGCCAGTTCAAATTCACAGCATTGATGTCCTCTTGAGGATGATGGCGCCCGTCGCCCCTGCTTTTGGCGAAGAGTGTTGGGAGCGGCTCTTCGGCCAAGCAAATTCAGGAGTCGACGTTGATGGTGGGACAACCATCTTTTCCGAGCCCTTTCCGGTTGCTGACGAGCCGGCAATATCACTTCTTGCGGAGCGGTCGCAGCCTTGCGCTGTTCAGGTCAACGGCAAGTTGAAGTTTGCGATTTCCATACCAGCGCCAAGCCGTGAGCTGCTTGAAGCTGATGGAGGCAAACGTCTTGAGGGTTGGATCTTGCGACAGATCCTCTGCAGCGAGGAGGGTAAAGCTCTTCTCGGCAGTCACGGTGAAAAGCTAAATACAGCGCAGAGGGTGATCATCGTCAAGGGAGGACGGACGGTCAATCTTGTATTTCCCAAGGAGAGAGACAAGAAGCGTTGCTAAGACTGCACCGATGGATGTGCAATCTCCACGGAGTACTATTTGAAATTTCTTCAATGCGACAATTACGCTCGTATTATTAGCTTCGAATCGGTTTGCAGTCTCCCGGAGTGTTCGGGAGAGCGGCCCTGGCGATCGTCTGGAATCCTTCCATTGAGGCTGGGGTGAATCGTGGAAGATACAAATTCGAGGCGAAGGAAGCTATGCGGGTCGACTGCGCGTCAGCCTTATGCACATGCTCCTCAATCCACAAATCAACCTTCAATGTGCAACCAATGAGGAAAATAGTCACTCTTGCAAGTCACTCATCCGCCGTCATGACCAGCACTGGCAACCGGCATCATCGGAACTAAGCAGTGGAACCTAATGCTTGGCAGCGATTGAACCGGGATGATTACTATGTACTTTAGCATATCCCTAACACGACGGTTTGCCTCAAGTCCAAATTGAATCTACCTTTCATAAAAGCAGCAGGATACGGCGCGAGCCATACGATGGCGCCACACAGCAATGATGATTGTTATCGGAAGTGTTGGTTGCGAGCAGGTAACGATATGAGGCTGATGAGATATAGAACGGACTAGGTGACTCCGTACGAACCTCTGTGCCATTGGCGACAACAGATCAGGATGGGAAAGATATGCAGCCGGATTGCGGTAGGATCCGATTACGATGTGCCACGTTCAAGCGGCCCGGAATCGTTCAGATCCATGGATAATACGAATCATTGAAACCCGCTTCAGACGCTAGGAAATCTGGTTACTGATCTCTTACTTTCGAGTTTGCAAGCTCTCGGCGTCATCACATAGCAATCCTAAGGGTAGCCGCTGCTTAATATGACGTCCAACATGGCAATAACCTTGGAATGTCAATGAGGCCGCTTCGACTCATGGCGAATGGATGTTTTGGCAGCGTCAGCGATGATGTGTTCTTTTCGGATTTCCTCTCAGAGCATGTCCCAGGCCATCTGCGAGTACGGCAGTATCGAGTTGAGAACGGGATGGTGATTGTTTGAACTCAACACTCCGTACACGCGGTGTCGAAGAGCAAGAAAAGCATGAGGCGGCTATCATCCATCACGCAAGCCCTTCTGGAGCTTCTCATTGGTCGGCGACCTGACCCTCGGGGTCTTTCATCAAGCGGCTCCTGTTTGGGCATGTTAAGCGAGGCCTCACCACCCTTCTCCACGTTTCAGAACGACAGCCAAAGATGCCACGCTTCTGCCTCCTTCCGGCGCTTCTCAGGCTTTTTGCGTCGGAGTTCCCACCCTGACGCACGATACTCCACTCGCTCTACTAGCAGACATGTCGTGGTGGAGAGACACTTTCGAAGATTATCGAGTATTGTTATGCCCGGGTGATTGTTCGACGATGGAGATAGCGCATGGAGTGCTTCTTCGACCGCCAACCTTTCGCGCCGGCCTAGCCAACGAGTGAGAGCGCGCCGCCGATGCAGTCTTGAAGATGGCGACGCTCTCCAACGCTTCGCATAGAGCTCCGAGATCATTAGGATGCTCTGGCTTGGTCAGGTTCATGCGACCTCCAGGGTAGATCCTAATTGGATACCTATATGTGCCTCAGAACCACCCCAAATGCGGATAAGGATGATCAATCCTATCGTTGCAACGCAGAGCCGGGGTTGCCGTCATGGTGAAACCGTCACAAGCCCTCACGCTTTGGGGTCGGCCCAACTCCACCTCGGATACGTCCAGGGCTCTGCCCTGGCCTGACTGAACGTTCGTCCCAGTCGCCGGATGGTGGAACCCTCCGAAAGGTAGGGTTGCGGATTCCTCGCCCTTCTGTTCTTTCAAACAAAATGTCTTCCTGCTCCGGTCGGGAACATTCAAGGCCGTAGCGCTTTTCATTTCTTCACGTATAGCCGTCTGGGCCGGTGTGCGCTTTGACTAGGCAGACGACTGAGCAGGATTCTCTCTCGTCTTTGTGCCGTTCATGTTCCCTATGCTGTCTCTTATATTCTCCTTGGCTGGCCAGTCTTTTCTCCCGCTGCTGGCACTCGGCGGACGAGGTTTTCAGTCCTGATACCTTTGCTGTGTGCTGTAACACCTGGAAGAAATGGACGAAGGGTCACGCTTGTTCGCTCGGGATCACAACCATAACGGCGCGGTCTCGGGCAATCAGTCGGAGTTCGGTAGCTATGACGGCTTGGTCCAGGATCTGGTTCGTGGCAAGATACAGATTATTCGCACGACACACGTCATCCTCGAAGCATTCAGCATCGCCGCCGTGCTACTCATCGCACTCCGGATCCTTTTTGATGGCTGGCGCGCATCGTCTCTGCAGACACAACTGCGACCACGGTATGGAGAACATCTGCCGGGTCAAGAGAACGAGACTTGCTGATCGTGGCGCAGAAAGTTCGCTCTCTTTCATGCCGTACATCCCGCAGAGAAAGTCGCTCTCATCCTGGCCCTCGCGCTGGCCGTACAGCAGCTGGTTTTCATTGCGGTGGGAAGCCCGGCGCTTGATAGTGTCATGGTGAATGGCTGCGCTGTTTCGGCACAGTTGATATGGCCCGGTAGGCGATCCAGCGCGTGCCTTGAGTTATACGGCGCTGATACATCGACTAGCTCTCTTCCTGGTCCCGTACACCATCCTGATATTCGGTGTCGAGACAGCGATCAGGTCGATGCGGAAAGACCGATTTGCGTCTCTCGGAAAGTGGACCATTCCCATCTGTTTGGTAGCTGTCGTCCTGATGACGTTCTTAACCTGGATTCCTTCCAACGTGACCAAAACAACCGATCGCTGTGTGGGCAGTCTTGTCTGGTGGGTGTATGAATACGCCACTGCTGCTACAGCAATCGTGTCGGCGTTGATATTCCTCTTCATTGTCTTGGCGATCACCATCGGATTCCGGCTCGTGAAGAGCGTCAAGCTGGATCCTAGTGACCGGATCGCGGCGTCGCGAATGGTGTACTATCTCGCTTTTGGCGTGCTCGTGCAGGTACGTATTACATGAGTTGGGCTGAGGTAACTTGAACATGGGCTTACGGGTAACACAGGCATTGGTTCTTCCATTCTATGCGTTTGCTTCCAAGGCCAATTTTCGCGATGAGGGTATCAGCGCTCGACTGGCGCCCATCGCCCTCAGCGTGTCTGGCTTGCTTTTCGCCTTCTGGCACTGCTTCGACAGGGCAAATGCTTACAAGATAGCTCTACGGCCGCTGCAGACACCGTGGGAGACCGATCGACCTCTTCGCTTCCTGGGCCCGAATGACCTGGAAGCAAGGGCGCGAGGCGTCTGGCCGCCGGATGCGCCGGTGGTGATGCGAGAAAGCAGCGAACATCTAGTTTCGCAGCGTAGCACCAGTGCCGCAGAGAAAGATTTGGAGTCGGGGGAGAGGAGCGGTTCTCGCGATACCATGCGCGAAGTGATGCGGACCTCACCCTTTCCTCTTCAACCAAGCTCGACTCCCCATCCCGACACACGAGACTCCAATCAGCATCTACCGAAGCGATCAAAGTCGAGCTACTCAATCTTCCCCACCGACTCTCACGCCCAGGCAGTGCTCTCGCCAGAGATGCCTGTTCTTCCCGCGACCATATACTCGCGAGCATCCCCACCGGAATCACACTTCAACCCTATCGAGCCAATGGAAGCAATCCGCAAAGAATCAATCGACAGGCTCAACGAGCGAGGCTTCAGCATTCAGACGCCGCCTTCGCTTTTCTCCACCGGACACAACAGACAAGGGAGCAGTCAGAGCACAGCGACGGTACAGATCGGTCTGAGGATGTCCGCCGTGCCCATCACGATATCTCCGCTCCGACACTCGAGACAGTCCGCCGTGTTGAAGAAGCCTACACCATCGACGCTGCTGCCCATCTCAAGGGACATGAGGTCCTCGATCCAACCGCAAGTCGTCTCACCGGACCGCACTCTGTATGATGGCGTCGACATGGACAGGGTCGACGACGACGAGACACGCTTCTCGATCCTCACGTTCGCAAACAACCTCTTTGGCCACAAGCAGGGCCGTGAAAAGTCTCTCCCGCCGCTGCCCAGGTCGCCCTCGCGCGCGCAGACATCAGCTTCCCCCTTCAACCCGGCACGCGGGCCCCGCTCGCCACCCCCTGTCTCGCCCCGGCGCGGAGGCTGGGGCTTGGCGATGCATCCGCCGTCACCCGAGATGGAGGCGGCACAGGCCTCGCCGACGTTGGGCTACAACCCGGTTGTGCGTCGGGGGTCGGGATGGAGTGAGTGACGATTTGTAGGGCAGGGCAGGCCATGCCACCTTTCCTTTCACAATGGGACGGCTCGTGCTTCCTGTTGGGATTCTTGACCGTCTGGGAGATTGCAGCGCTACTTTTTTTTAATGTGACAAACGGGATTCGGCGTTGGTGCGGGCTTGTTGGCCGTGGAGGATATCCCTCCCGGCAGCGACGGCATCAGTTTAGGATTTCTAAGGATCGGGGTCTATGGCACGATAGCTAGCGTCGGGCTGATGATTGAAGAGTCGCTCACTCAGAACGCTGAATGCCTTGAAGGCGATCCAGTTTTCTCGATGTGAGAGATAGTGTATCCACATTCAACTTCTCTCTGGTTCTTGGTATGCTCTTGATACTGACATAGTGGGCACAACTATGGTCACGTCCTGCTTGTGATCTGATGAAATGATTTTGACCAATTGAGTACTTCTTCAGCATCTAGCTCATCGTGTAACATCATGACAAGATTGAGGCGAGGAGAGCGGGCGTTCGAGCTATTCCACTTATTACTCGGACTTCCAACGGCTCTTCCAAGACCCGTTACACCCTGCCCGCCGCATCTTTGATCTCATCAACTGCCTCACATGCAATCGTCAATACACTCAGCTTCTGCTCCTCCTCCGCCATGCCAGAGTTGGTCGTCCTTGATTTTAATTCAGGATTTTTGCATGATTTGTTTTGCATCAAGCGGTTGATGGGGACATCCGGCGTAATTTGGTTCTGAGGTCAAGGAGCTTCAATGTCCCATTTTACCTCGCCATCCACACAACGCGTTTAATTTCAGGGTTCGGCTTCGGCATCCGCTCATCTGTACGATACCTCCTAGTCGTCGCCAGGTCCGGACCGAAGCGATGATGCATTACAGTCCTGAGGCTATACCGGCTTTCACAAGATCATACCGACTGACACCACCGCACACGTTGCGATGGTTATCACGATTTTGGAGCTGCTTGCTCGAAGTCCAATGGACCGCAGCGGAGCAAATAACCCGGCGACGGTGAGCTCATACTCAGCTGCGGCTGAACCCCGCATGGTTACGCCCCGTTTCTTAGACAGGCTTCAGCCACGTCATCGCGAGCGCGTGGTATCCTCAATAAAGCTGCTGTTGAGAGGCCGTTATCACTACGAAGGGCTTCCGTCTTGAGGCGCTGTAAACTCATCTTTGGAGAATCGAAGACAACATGGACTATTTGCCTCTCCCTCAAGGCGTTCAGGCTCAACATTTACGTGTACCGTTTTTCGCCTCTGCGAAGCTCCATGCTAACGAACTGTTCTCGGACTTTGGTGATCGATATCAGGCCTCATACCACGACTCTGTTCGTTTTGAGAATGAGCGACAACTCGCGGATATCCTACAATCGTGGCTCTATTTCGGATTGTTGGCTGAGATACTTGGTGAAGAACTTGATCCGGCTGAGTTTCGAAGCATAGATGGACCGGAGCAAACATTCGTCGAGCTCGGGGGAATCAGAAAGAGAATCGCCGACCTTGTGGTAGCCAAATCCAACTGGAGAACTGCGCCCGCGGATTCAGAGACGCCATCGTCACGAATTGTAGGGGATCTTGAGACCGGTCACGGTTGTTCAGGCGCACAAGTTTCGTCCCCCGGTGTCGAGCTTACAGGTATAAGCACAACCGCGAATCCAATGAGGCGGAAGCGGAGACATGTCATGACCCTGGCGGACTGTTTGAGCACAAGCAAGCAGAAACTTCGATCTCTCGAGCCATCCATCACCAGGTTCAACAGTCCTACAATTGATCTGATAGTTCTGTCTATTGAGATTCTGATCGCTTCTCTCGGCGGGACCAGGATATGTGACTTCGAGTCGACGGATAGACAAATGTCCCCATCAGCACGACTTCTGAAGCGGCATCTCTTGCGGGGAGGGTGGTGTATACGGGATTGCTACACGATGTTTGATCTGTACGATATAGTTGCGCTTTACATCTTTGCCATGACTCGCCGAAGAACACGCCCCTCCATCAAGCACGATACCTGCACGGAGGCACTATGTACCGCCTGGACGATTTTGAATGGATCTATGCCGTCACCGCCGACGTCTCATGTCACAACAGATTGCGGATGTGATATGATCGGAGTCCCGACTGAGGAGCTGACTTTTATCATTAGCAAGGGCGGCATCCCATTGGTTTCAATCCATCGCGACAGGGAAGGAAACATTGTCCTCAAGCTTGCAAAGTGGGACTGGTAAGTGATCCTTCCCACATCCTCAGCTGCCGCTTGCTATATAGTAAAGCGTCTGGTCGTCTCAACCCATGTCTTTTCAACTCATCTGCAACAGGTTTACCCCTTATACTGCCATCTCCCACGTCTGGGCGGATGGGCTTGGCAACACCATCAGCAACGCGCTTCCGAAATGTCGACTCGTGGAACTTCAGGACATGATGGATCATGTGCCAATCCAGCTACGCGTGTCCAGCTATGGTCCTTTCGAACGACTCTTGGCCGCGCGGAAGCACTGGTTCTGGATGGACAGTCTTTGTATTCCTGCTGCTCCAATGGACGATAGTGCTCAATCGAGGGAAGACTTTAACCGAACCAAGACAATGGCTATCAATTTCATGAATGTAATCTACACTCACGCTTTGCCCACCTTAGTCATCGACTCTGAGATGCGGACACTATCCAAGTATACCCATACTGCCACCTTGATGGCATATGCAAGCCATTGCGGATGGACCACACGGGGTTGGACACTCCAAGAAGGCAGTCTGTCCAGACGCATTGTTTTCGCTTTGAGCGATGGCATCTTTGAGGTCAAGCGTTCGGCTGATATAGGATCTGGGTTCACTGCTCCTACCCCTGGAAAGCTCAAGAGACTCAAGACCAGTATCTTCAACCCTGGGAACTGGATCAGCAAGCCCTCATTGCCGGAAGTCAAACCTGAAATTCAACGTCATCCAACAGCGTCTTTCAACGTGAAAGATATATTGATGCTGGATTGGTCGCGGCACAGAATATGTATTCAGACGCTAGGAAGACGAGAAGACTGGGAGCCGAAAGCGCTACCTGTGGCCTGGAACAGTCTAATACATCGACACACATCTCATCCCAAAGACTTGTTCGTCGTTCTTGCCAACATTCTTGGTTATAGAGCTTCTGACATGCTCAAGAGTGAGCAGCCATTATCTGTTCTGTTTGGCAGTCTGAAGCGAATACCTATTGCATACCTGTTCAACGTCAAGCCCAACACAAGCCAGGATCTTCATCTCACCACACTAGAGATTGATATGAATAGATGGGTGCCACGCGAGATGGATTTCGCTATCTCCGCCGGACCTTCATTTTATACCAGTGAAGGAAACCTGAGTCTCTATCGCAAAGACAAAGGCCCCGGCTGCACCATTTTTATTGCACGTGGTGTGGAACACTTGCCACGCAAGTTTTTGCTCCGCAGTGCAGGAAGCGCAGAAGAACCGATCACCGTCGAAGCACTATGGGACGCTGGGGACCTGCAGAACTTGCGTCTCATCGAAGCTGGAGCCGTTGGCATGTGCTTTCTCTTCGAGGGCGAAAACACCCGGCTCCAGTCAAGCTCTTTCAAGGGTGCAGCACTCGCTATTGTTCGAGAGCATGAAAAGAAGATGGACACCATGTTCTATTGCTCACTGCTAGCACTCACAACAGCTGATAATCGAGACTCGTATTTACCTACCATCGATGCCAGTTACACAGGTCCTGATACCATCTATATGCGCTACAGTAAGTGCGGGTAACTTGCACTCCACCTGAGGGTTACTGCTGATAGAATTTGCAACGCAGACCAAGACAATCTTGGGCGTGCGCGGGAAACAGTTCCCACCTCGAAATCAGTCGCGCCCACTGACCTAACTGACACGCATGATATGGCCTCTGCCTCTGCCTCGGAGTTGACCATCGTCCAACAATTGGGTCCCTTCATAAACACAGATTTCGTTTGTCATCTGTTTGTTAGGAGCGCAACAGCAATTACACTCTTTTTTAATGTCTTTGCTATTGCGATCGTCGCCGAAGTCAGGCACAAAGAGTGGCCTTATTTTCTTGGGTATACGCTTTTGCTGACTCTGCACACCGTTGCTATTTTGACACTCAAAACATGGGCATTCCGTCGACGAGTTGCTAATTTTGTTCACATGCCGCAAATACGTACGATTGGATTCCGCCTCGTACGCTTGACAGAGACCGTCATTGATTATGAGGTGAACTCGCGATTTGTGTCAACAGTGATATACTGGGTGCTCACCGCCACATTCACCATTGTGTCGGGGACTGCAACAGGCCACAGTGGTCTGTTCGCACCGTTGGGCTTCACCATTTTTATTGGCTTGGCCGCTGTGTGCTGGGAAATCCACGCATGGAGGAACCGGAAACGGCGGGAGGCAAGTGAAAAGGTACAGGACCAGTCTTTGTGGAAGACTACGGATAGAGATCTGTGATGTCAGATGGAACGCGATATCTGTTGAGCTAGTGGCGACGGGCTGGCGCTTTGCACCTCCTCTACGAGGCCGCAACAAGTCAGTTGAGGAAGATCACCAACTGTCTAGCATCTCCGGTTCAAGCTTCGATATCAAGCGCAGCCTCTAGTCCGGCCGCAAAAACTCGTCTTCGGTCTTTGTAGTGGTCCGAATCACGTCGCCCTATGGGCGAATCGTGGCGGTAGTGAAAAAAGAGTTGTTCCACGTTTATTCCGTCTTAGGGTCATCACTTCGACTAGATGCAATACCTAGAATTCACCTACCCCTATCGGCCGTGGAAGTCAAAGCACATCCTCTCCAAGACGCATCCAATTGCGAAAACTTTCGGGTCAGCAATCGTTGCCTGGATTCCCGTTGTCTTTCCCTCCGTCTCTGCATTCATGACCCTCTGGTGCGCGGTGCCTAATGGGCTCAGCTGTCGACATCTCTGGGTAATGGTCGTATTTTTCTTGCATATCATCAGCGTACTGATTACCTGGGCGCTCTACCGCTACGGCGGCGACAAGGCGCTGCACTGGTGGCTTACCATTTCAAAAGACGCGGTCATCGGGCTCAGAAG
>QQTW01003228.1_pt1 | contig 12012 bp, 14 predicted proteins | sample 1904831 | NCBI WGS metagenome assembly QQTW01 (sample SAMN09435610, study PRJNA476489) | Subsurface metagenome, whole genome shotgun sequencing project. | reverse complement strand
TTCGCATCAAAGGTAAAGCTGTACCTTTACGAGAAGTAGTTTGGAATAAAGAAAACCGCGCCTTAGAAATCTACCCCGAAGAACCAGTACCCGCCGGAAGCCGGGTGGAATTGGTACTTTCTAACGTCAAAAACCCAGGCTTTGGCGGTACTTATTATTTCAATTGTCAAATCCTTTCTCCTGGCGATGTGCCACTCCTACGTTATGTAGGTACTTGGATTCTTAGCATCTCTTAGCAATTTTAGTTGTAAGATAATAGATTGTGACTTTTTGACGAAATTTAAGGCATAAATTATGCAACGGACATTGGGCGGTACTTGCCGTAAGAGAAAGAGAACATCAGGATTTCGCGCTCGGATGCGTAACCCAGATGGACAAAATGTAATTAGCGCGCGTCGCCGAAAAGGTCGGTATCGTCTCAGCGTTTCCTAAAATGTATTGTGGCTTTACCAAAAGTAAATCGACTTAAAAATCGGCACGACTTCCAAACCCTATTTCGGGAAGGAAGCCGCCTAAAAAGCTCTCATTTAACTTTGAGAGCTTTACGTATGCAAATAATCCCAGGCAAAAAAGTTGTAGGTTCAACCCGTATTGGTATTTCCATCAGTACAAAAGTTAGCAAACACGCCGTAATTCGCAATCGTATTAAGCGGCAAATCCGGGCGGCATTTAGATTTCTATTACCGCAAATAACGCCAGGATGGAGTTTAGTTGTAGTAGTACAACCCCAAGCTGTGACGAGTAAGTGCGATTATCAACAATTTCTGCAAGAATTAGAGCAGTTATTGGCGAAAGCAGAGGTAATAAATGGGCATTCGTGAAGATGTTTACTACGAAGGCGGGCCGCACGTAGGAGAATTGATATTTGGGTTAATTATTGGGTTAACAATTGTGGCTTTACCCTTGACAGTGGGGGCGATTGTCCGAGCTTTGTGGCTGCGCTACCGGATTACAAACCGCCGCATTACAATTACTGGGGGTTGGATGGGACGCGATCGCACGGATATTATTTATTCAGAAATTGTCAAAATAGCCAAAGTTCCGCGCGGACTTGGAGCTTGGGGAGATATGGTACTAACTCTAAGAGATGGTAGCCGTTTGGAACTACGAGCCGTACCAAAGTTTCGGGAGATTTACGAATACATTAACGATAAAGTAGCTCTCAAAAATCCTAAAGTAAGTGCAACGGCGGACAACTAAACTCTGTTTATGATTGGCTGAATCTTACGAGCCAATCACTACCAAAAAAACATATACGGCTAATACTACCCGTAAATATCCACCAGTATCGGATAAATTAAATTCAGACAAATTAACATATCTTAGGTTAAGTTTACATAAATGGATTTTGGTATAGGGTTTCTCTCTAACAACGTGATGCTGCCGATCCTAGATTTTTTCTACGGGATCGTGCCAAGCTATGGACTAGCAATTGTCGCGTTAACGCTAGTAATTCGCTTTGCGCTTTATCCTCTAAGCGCCGGATCGATTCGCAATATGCGGCGCACGAGAGTTACTCAACCGTTGATGCAAAAACGAGTTAAAGAACTTCAAGAGCGCTACAAAGACAATCCGACCAAATTGCAAGAAGAAATGAGCGGTGTCTACAAGGAATTTGGCAATCCTTTGGCTGGCTGCTTGCCTGTAGTCGTGCAAATGCCCGTATTATTTGCTTTATTTGCAACTTTGCGCGGTTCACCATTCTCGGACATTAATTACAATATCAACTTGCAAATTTTGCCTCAAGAGCAAATCGAGCGAGTCCAACCCCAGGCTTTTACAACTCCACCACAAAATATTTACATTGCCGATGGAGTCCACGCACCAATTATTGCCGTTTTGCCTGGTGGAAATAATCTAGGCGTAGGTGAAAAGACAAAGGTTGAATTTCAAACGGTAGAAGGCAAAACGTTAACAGCCCTAGAAGCAGAGCATCCCGATACTAGCCTTGTACCTACTTTAAAAGTAACTAAAGGTGAAGATCGAGTCGAAATTGATGCCAACGGCAATATAAAAGCCCTAGCACCAGGAGAAGCCACAATTCAAGGCACAATTCCAGGACTAGCCAGCAATAAAGGCTTTTTGTTTATTGATGCCTTGGGCAGAGTCGGCGCTTTTGATGATGATGGGACAATCCACTGGGATATTGTCGGCATGATTCTCGGCTTTGGTTTGAGCTTGTATTTGAGTCAAACCCTATCGGGACAAGGCTCTACAGGCGGCAACCCCCAGCAAGAAACAGTAAATAAAATCACGCCGATTATCTTTTCGGGGATGTTTTTATTTTTCCCACTTCCGGCGGGAGTGCTGATGTATATGTTGATTGCCAATATATTTCAAACATTGCAAACTGCGATCGTTTCTCGCGAACCTTTGCCGGAAAACTTGCAAAAAATTGTCGAAGCAGATGCAAAAGTAGCTGAGGCAAAAGATAGGGAATCACTACCCTTTGAGCCAAATCGTTCTAAAAAGAAAGCTTCAGGTTAAATAATGACTGATAGTGCAATGGAGCGGGGTCAGCAGTGGTTAAAAACGCTGCTGCAATTAGCTGGAATACCTGCGGAGGTGAAAGCTGAAGTAGAAAGTAATCCAAGCGGACACAAAGTAGGGGAGGAGCCAGTAAATAGCTACTGGTTGACTATTGACCAAACAAAATTGAGTAACGAGCAAATAGAAACGTTGACAGGTTCCCAAGGCTCGGTATTAGACGGCATTCAATACCTGGCTAATGCCAGCCTAAACTTAAATCAAACAGAACCAGCAGGCTTCTATATCATCGAGTTGAACGGCTACCGAGCTAAAAGGCAAGCGGAGCTAAAAGCTATCGCGACAGAAGCCGCCGAGCAGGTACGAGCCTCGGCGGAGGAAGTAGAAATTAAATCTTTATCCTCCGCCGAGCGCAGGCAAATTCACACAATTTTGCAAGAGTATCCAGAGTTAGAAACTTTTAGTCGTGGCAAAGAGCCGCACCGTCATCTTGTCGTCAGGCGACTAGGGGAAGGTGAGTCTCAGAACCCTGGATAAAAAAATTTAACTTTTGCCACAATCAAAGTAAACGATACTTAAAATTAAGTTCATTGAGGGCAAGGCAAACTTCCTATGGAGGCAATTTACATTCCCCAACTGACAAAAGCACCAGAGAAAACTGAGGTAGTACCAGTACAAGAATTTATTGCTGGTTTAGACACCTTAACTCCGGTGCGCGGTCAGGTCAAAGTTCAGCATCAGGGCAATTATTTAGAGGTGTCGGGTAAAGCAGAAACAATCGTTACCCTGACTTGTCATCGTTGCTTGCAGCAATACAATCATCGCTTGAGTGTGGATACCTCAGAAATGATTTGGTTAGATGAAAGCGCTAGTCTTCCCTACGAAGGTGCAATAGATAAAGAAGTCGCTGTAGAAGACTTGATCGAAACTTTACCGCCTCAAGGCTACTTCAATCCTGGCGAGTGGCTGTACGAGCAATTGTGTTTGGAAATGCCCCAAAAGCAACTATGCGAGATTGACTGCGCAGGCATACCTGCCGATAATAGCAATACCGAAAAAGTAGGCGATCGCCGTTGGGCTTCATTGGAATCATTAAAAAAGCAATTACCCTAAAATATTCTCGCCTTGTTTATGAGCTTCCGCAATGAATTTGAACTGCTCCTACGCGCCCGTTATCCTTTGATTTACGTTCCCACTTACGAGGAAGAACGAGTAGAAGTAGTAATTAAAGAAGAATCACAAAATCAGGGTAATCGAACTGTATATACTTGGGACTTTGTAGACGGCTACCAAGGAAATCCTAATGATGCGGGATTTGGTCGGCGCAACCCCTTGCAAGCTTTGGAATTTATCGAAAAGCTCCCCGCCAGCGCCGCCGCCGTCTTTGTATTGCGAGACTTTCACCGCTTTTTAGAAGATGTATCGGTGTCGCGCAAACTCCGCAATTTAGCGAAATTGCTCAAATCTCAGCCGAAAAACGTAGTCATACTATCGCCAAAACTTACCATTCCCGAAGACTTGGGCGAAGTGCTGACGGTGCTGGAGTTTCCTTTACCCGCTCCGTCAGAAATTAAAGTCGAAATTGAGCGCTTATTAATGGCTACAGGGCAATCCCTCGACACAAAATTATTAGATGAATTAGTCCGCTCTTGTCAAGGGCTATCAATGGAGCGGATTCGCCGGGTACTGGCAAGAGCGATCGCAACTCACGGACAATTGCAGCCGGAAGATGTGGAATTGGTTTTAGAAGAAAAGCGCCAAACTATTCGCCAAACTCAAATATTAGACTTTTATCCCACTACCGAAAAAATTTCTGATATCGGCGGCTTAGACAACCTTAAAGACTGGTTGCTGCGGCGGGGTGGTGGATTTACCGAAAAAGCCAGAGCCTACGGTTTACCCTACCCGCGCGGGCTGCTCCTAGTCGGAATTCAAGGTACGGGGAAATCGCTTACAGCTAAAGCGATCGCACATCATTGGCATTTGCCGCTACTAAGGTTAGATGTAGGGCGCTTGTTTGCAAGTTTGGTAGGGGAATCTGAGTCTCGTACCCGTCAGATGGTACAGGTAGCTGAAGCCCTTGCGCCGTGCATTTTGTGGATTGATGAAATTGATAAAGCATTTTCGGGGCTAAATAGTAAAGGCGATGCTGGCACTTCTAGCCGCGTCTTTGGCACGTTTATCACTTGGTTAGCCGAAAAGACATCTCCGGTGTTTGTCGTGGCTACAGCTAACGATATTCAAGCGCTACCGCCAGAAATGTTACGCAAGGGGCGATTTGATGAAATATTTTTTGTCGGCTTACCCAGTCAAGAAGAAAGAAAAGAAATTTTTACAGTCCATTTATCGAGATTGCGATCGCACAACTTAAAAAGTTACGACCTCCAGCGCCTAGCCTATGAAACTCCCGACTTTTCTGGCGCGGAAATCGAGCAAACTTTAGTAGAAGCCATGCACATCGGTTTTAGCCAAAATCGCGACTTTACCAGCGACGATATTTTAGAATCTGCTAGTCAAATTATCCCTCTCGCCCGTACTGCTACCGAGCAAATTCAATTTTTACAAGAATGGGCAAAAGCAGGTAAAGCTCGTTTGGCATCAAAACACAGCCCGTTAAGTGATCGCATTGGGCGACAATTGCCGTAATTGATGTCCAGTTTGATAGTAAGATTGACCCTTGATTGCAGGAGGTAAGAGTAATGAGGTGGTCGTCAGGTTTAGTTAAATTAATCTTAGGAGTAATAATTGCGATCGCTTTGTTGATTAGCGGTAGCGTTGCTTTGGCATTAATATTTATCAACCGCTCCTCCTCACCTCCACCAAAGCCGATTTTTGCTAACGATAGCAGTGCCGTCAAAAAAACAGCAAATAAATCTCAACCGAAAACTTCTACCCCTGTCACTAATCAAAAACCTGCCCCCAAGAGCAAGCCTTCACCTTTAGCTTCTGGTAGTTACCCAGCAAGGGTTACATGGAACCAAGGTTTAAGCTTGCGCGCTGAGCCAAATTTAGAAGCAGAACGTATTGGCAGTTTAGATTACAACCAACCAGTTGTAGTTTTAGAACAAAGCCAAGACGAAAAATGGCAGCGTGTCCGTTTAGCCGATAGCGATTTGGAAGGGTGGGTAAAAGCAGGTAATACCGAGCGAGTACAAGCAGAGTAAATGGGGCTAATAGTTTTAATTCACTTATTGCCCAAGATTTATTCAGCTATAAGCAAGTGGGTTTAACCAATCAATATTACTCCCTACAAAGGCATTAATGCCCTTTGACAGGTGGGACACACCGCATGAATCGCCAACTGGCAATCTAACAAGTGATAACCTTCCTTTTCCGCCGTTTTACTACCTACTTTTAGAATTGAATCATTTTTAAATTCAATGGTTTTATTGCACCGGACGCAAATTAAATGATGGTGGTGATGGGGATAAGGTTGGTTTATTTCGTAATGTTTATGCCCTTCGCCCAACTCTAGTTCTCGCAAAATGCCCATCCTAGCCATCAACTTCAAAGTTCGGTAGATGGTAGATAGGCTAATACCTTTTGCTTGCTCTTTAGTCTCTAATTGATGGTACAGATCCTCGGCGCTGAGATGTTCTCCTTCAGGAAGTTCTTGAAAAACGTGCAGTATAGTTTCTCGTTGAGGAGTCAACCGCCAGCCGCGATCGTGGAGTTCTGCTTTTAGGGAACCAGCCGTGTAAACAGTCATAACGACATTCTCAAGAAAGCTTTGTAGTTGCTAATTGTAATAAATTTTCGGAGCAAGTGTCAACAAGCGAAGCTTATTGACAATCATTGTTAATTGAAGTCCTAGGCGAGAAAACCTTTACCCTAGATAAATGCAGTGTAGTGAGAATCAGTTGTGGATGCAATATTAGAGAAGTCGCACCAATTAAAACAAGCCTTAGTTAACTTTGTTTTGGATGCGGAGGGAGAACTAGCAACAGCCCTAGAAATCTACGCCGCCGAGCAGTCGCGGCGCAAGCAGGGAGATAACCAGCAAGATTTAATTGTTGATAGTTTTATCACTGAAGGCAAAGTTGAGGGCAAAACGCCCATAGATCTATTTATTGAAAATCAGCCAGAATTGACAAAAGGCGATCGCGAATTAATTAGTCACTGGCGACGTAGTTTCATGGGTTTATTTGCGGTAGTCGAAGTTTTGAGTGATGGTTTTGAACTTCAAAACTGGCTCACAACTAAAAATTATATTGTTAAACCTAATAATCCTCAAACTATTAAAGAATTGTCTCGCTGCAAAGTAGGAGATATCTTACTTGCTCGGATTGCGCCGATTACTAATTATTGGACATTTTTTAGTAGTTGCACAATGCTTGGCAAGTTGGGCAAACCGAAATTAGCAGTAGCTATTGGCAATTTTAAAGATAATTATAAATATTCTCTGTATGGAGATGCGCCAGAATTGTTATTACAAGCTTGGCAATCGGTAGCTCAATATCATCAACAATTTATTGATTTTTTTGGTAGCGATGAAGTGACAATGCCGGGATATCAACTTAATAAAAAAGTCACCGAATTTCAAGACATATTAATGCAGCAAAACCTCAGAAATGCAGGTATTGATGATACTAAATCTCTAGCAGAACTAGCTCAAGAGGCGGGGATGGATGAAGCGGAAATTGCCGCCGCAGCGAAAGAATCTGGCGCAGACGCTAAAGTAGTCGCCCAATTATTCGACCAAAAAAGTCCTACTAAAATGGCAGCGCCTAAAATTGAGTTGCCTAGCGAATTAAAAAAAGCAGAACAGGTAACATCTTTATCTCATCCGCGTTGGGGACAAATGTTTTTACCTACTTATAGTAAGTTAAAAACTATCCTTGAAGCTCAAGACTGGCAAAGTATTGAAGGGGCAGAAAAATTTGTACGTTACTATCTAGAAAATCCGACAATTAATGTGTTTATTTGGCAGCGATTAGCCCAACAATATCCCCAACAACTAGAAAAAATACTGCAACAGTTGTTAGCACGTCCAGATTTTAGAATTGACAACTTACCAACTCTTTTACAAGCAGAATTTGATAAACCTTTAGAGCCAGAATTGCCGGAAACTGCCAGCGTACCAATCCACCTAAATAACTTATTTGAGGAAGCTGTAGCAGAAGTCAATAAATCTAAATCTAAAAACAAAGCTTCTAAAAAAGCAAGTTCTGGTTTTCAAAAACCTTGACCAAAACTACGAGGATTTTGGATTTGATTATTAGCAGTTTTTATTACTTGAACTAATTGCACATCTCGAATAGTACCGATCGCATTGTAAGACAAGTTAGACTTACTCGCAGTTTCTGACTTAACCCAAGTATAACTATCTGTTGGTAAGTCGGAAATATTTTCTGCTGTTTTTCCCAAATGAGGTGTATAAAAACGCAATAGTACCTCAGTTTTGCTGTCACCTTCAACAAAGTTGATAGGATGATTTTGGGCTACAGACGCTATATTTGGTTGCTGTAAAAATGCTTTAACTTCTGGGTTGTAATCTCCTAAAAAGCCCGTAACACCAGCTACGCTTAGAGCTAACCAAGGAGCTATTAACCAACTTGCTACCCAATATTTGGCGGTTAAAAATTGCTGCCCAAATTTATGATACCCAAGCCATACTAGGGGAACGCTTAACCAAGCTAATCCTAACGTAAATGCGATCGCTGCATATTTTTGGATTTCTGTATTTATAGGAATTGCTACGTCCGTAAACGCAATTAAACTTGTTACTAACAATAAACAACTCAAGCCACCAATAATGTAACTAATAGTACGAGGTATACTTTTATTTGGAGCTAATTTATTTTGATAGATTTTACCTAGCCAGTCTAAAGCTAAAGCCGCAAGTAAGGCGATAAATGGATAAAGGGAAAGTGCATAATGAGGTATTCGAGTTGAAAATAGACTAATTTCAATAAATAAAATTATCGGGAAACCCACTAATATCAATTGGTAGCGAGGAATTGGATTAGTTAAGGCAACTTTTAAGCCTAATAATGCCATAAAAGCCCAAGGAAAAGCTTTGGCTGGGATATTCCAAAAATAATAAAAAATACTATTGCCGTTACGTTCTTCTGAGTTGAGATCAACGATAAAGTCAAACATTTCTACAAATTTGGTAGTTCTATAATAAGCCCAGCTAGTAAAAAGCCAAGAAATTGTCGGAATTAAACCTACTACTAAACCTAAATATATTGCCGGATTGGTGAGATGACGATGGCGGCGATGTTCCCAAATTAAATAAGGCATTAGAGCCAGCATTGGCAAAAAAATCATGTAGCTTCTAATCAAAAAGCCCAAACCAAAACTTAGCCCAACTCCAAAACCCCAAAGCAATCTATTTTTGGGATGCAATTCAGCCTTTAACAAGCACCAAATACCCAATAGAACAAAACTTGCTAAAGGAATATCTGGTACAGACATTCGACTATACTGCAACCAAAAAAACTCAACACTCAAAATAGCCGCCGCCAACCAGCCTACTTGTTTGTTAATAATGATTTTGCCAATTTCATAAGTTAGTAGAGCGCTAATAACACTAAAAACCATACTTGGCGCTCTAGCGGTTGTTTCGCTAATACCAAACAAGGAAAACGAACTAGCAATTAACCAATATATTCCTGGAGTTTTGCCATAGTGAATAATCGCCGGATTGAGCCAGTCGCCGTATTCTACAATCCATCTGGCTCGCCAAGCATAAATTCCTTCATCATGAGCGATTAAGCTCTGTTGTTGAGCATTAAATACTAACAAGGGAACTAGCCAAACCAATAAACTGATGTAAGGCAATGCGGCGATTAGACGAGAATTGAGAACACGCTTATTCATTTCTTGGTTATCAAATTACTCAAAGTTGCGATCGTCAAAACTTGCGGCGGTGTAGCATCAGGAGGATAAAGAAAGTCTACCTGTACTAGCCGCGTATCTCGCGGTTTCATATTGAGCCTTACTAGAGGAGCGCCTTGCTGACCGCGTTTTTGAACTAAATGGAAGTAGCGCGTCTGTGGTAAGCCGCGATCGTCGTTATAAGCAACTCTTACCGTCCCCCGAAAGAAAACTTGCTTAGCTGGCAAACGCAAAAAACGCAATCCACTTTTACTCAACTTGTCTTCTTTAATCGGCGTTTGCAGCGATACCATAACGGTTTGGGCAGTACCCGTATTGTTGTGCAGAGGTAAATTGAGATTGTACTGAATCCCATAATTGCCATGCGCCCTATAAGCTGTATCGGGGTAACGTGCCAATAACGGCGCACTTTGGACTTGATTTGTACCCAATTTGCCTAGAGGTAAGGTACTCAAACCGTAAGAAAATGCCTGACGCGATCGCGGAATAGTTAAGTAAGGTGCATTCGGACGATCGACTATTTGGGCTGTCCATTGCGAACCTTGGGCGACTCCAGCTACCCGCCCATAGATAACTTTCTTCGTAGTTTGCTCTGGCGGCGTGGGAGCGCGATCGCGTGGCGAGGCTAAACTTGCAGTAATTAATAATTGTTGCCATTGTGCCAAAGTTGGCGCTACTTCCTTTCCATTCGCCCTCAAAGGCGCGTACATAGCCAAACTAGCGGCGTAGAGGGGGCGGCTGCTTTGCAATCGCATTAGTACCGATCGCCCATTAATTGGCGGATCTAAAGTTTTTACCGGAATCGGCAAATTAAGCAATAGTCGGCTTTGACGAGGCGGAATAACAATATACGCAGGTATGCTAGTTTGCCTTTGTCCTCTTAGTATGGCATTGGTAACGCGATCACCAGGTCCAGCAAAGATTTTACTTAACGGATTTTCTGTTAGAGCAGGTAATTCTTTAAATGGTGCGTCTGGTTGACTAAGATAAGTTGCCGCCTGCAAGACATTTACTTGCACTGGTTTGCTAGTAGGGTTGTGGAGAATTATGCCCAAATAAAGCGATCGCAAATTTTTGGCGGTAGGGGCTTTAGCTACATGATGGGCAAAGATATCGAACCTTCCTTGCAAGGGAAAATTTAGATGCGCCGCCTTTACTTTTTTACCGTTTGAGGGAAAGGTTGAAAGTAAAATACCTGCTTTTTGAACCAATTCGGGGCTATTGCTGTTAAATACCAGCACTCGATCTAATGAGCCTGGTAACTCCCTTACTGGTTGGATTTGGACTATTTCTTGAGGCGCTGCTTGAGCAAGTATAAATGGAAACATGAAGAAATTTAGACAAGGGTTAATCGTTGGACGACAGCTAAAAAACTGTTTTTAACTTCAGTCAAATTATCCTGACTGAGAATTGGGATGTGAACAAATATACAATGAGTGGATAATTGCGAAGATTGCAAGTGCTTCAATATCGAGTAATAAAGACCTTCGCAGACAAATTTACCCGCATCGTAACTAATTTCAATACCATCAATGCCAGCTATCAACTGGGGCAAATTTACTTGAGTATTTAACACTTGATCGCGATCACTTGCCTGGGCTTCGATAGATAGCTGACTACGACTTTGAGGCATACCACAACAAATAATGATATCAGGTTGGAGTTCAGAGATTTTGGAAATCGCACTTTTACTTGCAAGCTCAATATCTACAGGCAATTGTCTTAAAAATGAATCGTGATCGCGCACAGCGAGGATTTCTTGCAACAAGTCGTCAGAGGAATTAGATTTTTGATGCGACAACCAGGTAGTAAAAGAAGTAAATAGTATTTTCCTACTCATAGGAAGTAGTGATCGCGTGAACTTAAAATAAAAAAGGGTCAATTGAGTAAAACAATGACAGAAATAGCGATTATAGATTATGGCATGGGCAACCTGCACTCTGCTTGCAAAGGCTTAGAAAAAGCTGGAGCAAAACTAAAAATTACCGATTCGATGCGGGAATTAGAAAAAGCTGACGCTATAGTATTGCCAGGAGTTGGATCTTTTGATCCTGCGGTTCAACATTTGCGATCGCGCGGTTTGGAAACCCCGATTAAAAAAATAATTGCTAGTGGTAAGCCATTTTTAGGCATTTGTCTCGGCTTGCAAATGTTATTTGATGGTAGCGAAGAAGGCAAAGAACCTGGACTCGGCATTATTCCTGGGATGGTGCGGCGGTTTGTCAATGAGCCAGGAATAACAATTCCTCACATGGGTTGGAATCAATTGGAAATTACCCAACCAAAATGCGGACTGTGGCAAGGGCTGCAAGGCAGTGAATGGGTATATTTTGTTCATTCCTACTACGTTGACCCGATAAATACCTCTGTTTGTGCGGCAACGGTCACTCACGGCACGCAAACTGTTACCGCCGCGATCGCGCGAGATAACTTGCAGGCGGTACAATTTCACCCCGAAAAATCTTCTACGGTGGGGCTGCAAATTTTGGCTAACTTTGTAGCGCAACTAAACTCCAAAATTCCCGCTTAAGCCATGAGTTTGAGAATTTCTGGCAATCGTCAACTAAAAACTCTACCAGGACTTGATACCCGCCCCACCAGTTCGCGGGTGCGTTCAGCCGTGTTTAATATTTGGCAAGGAAACATAGATAATTGCACTTGGCTAGACTTGTGTGCGGGGAG
>QQTW01003227.1_pt1 | contig 12013 bp, 13 predicted proteins | sample 1904831 | NCBI WGS metagenome assembly QQTW01 (sample SAMN09435610, study PRJNA476489) | Subsurface metagenome, whole genome shotgun sequencing project. | reverse complement strand
ATTCCTCAATCGCAAATTTCGCTCATTCAAAGTTGATACCTACAATGGGCCAAAAAAAAAAAGAGAAGAAAATGGATCACATCACATCTTTATAACGAACTTATAATCGAACCCAAATCTATGAACAATATTGTCCTGGCGATGATCAAGAAGGAACAAAACCGAATGGCCATGATTTTCAAAACAGACCCAACTGCGTTGCATCGTCATCCTCTTGAAGTATCCTTGAGATGGAAAGGGAAAAGGGTTGGGTTTCCTCTGGTTGAAGGGATAGCCTGGTAGACTGACCAGCTTTTCCTCATGATCTCCTCAAGTACGCTAGATGCATTTGTCCCATAGCGTTGGACGAGTTGGTCACGAATTTAACTGGTATGAATGCATGGCATGCCTCGTGAAAGCTAAAAGAGTAAGAAAAAGATCGTCATCCTCATTCAATTCAAGTAAAGTAATATCATCTGTACAAAAGGGGGTCCATCATGGTCCATTGCAGACAAGCCGGCATACCATTGTATCCTGACTCTTTGGAAAGAACTCTTGTATTTCATAAGATGTGATCACAGCTTCATAGCGACATCTTTATCCAAAGCTGCTCCAGTACCAATAAATCACCCACCCAAGCGCCACCGCAATGCAATCCCAACCGCAAACTCCTCAATTCCAGTGCAGGTAACCATTTCGTCTGCTCTACTTCCTCCTCTCCTTGATCTTCTCCTCTAGCCTCCTCAACCCACTCTTCAACCCCTTCCTCCCCCCTTCCGTTTCTAACCACTCCTCCATCGCCTCCCTACACATCCTCAGCCCCTTCATCACCGGCATCTCCCCCCCTTCCTCTCTGTCTACAAACCTCATCGGATTCAACAACAGCTCGAACAAGCTCCCCCACAGTTCTTGCTGCCAATATCGTTTCAGCGGCTCTTTGATCCGCCACCGTTTCTCCATCTGCATATTTTTGATCGCCATCGTCCGATTCTGCTCATCACCTTCGTTATCGGCGTTCTTGGCGATAGTAGGCGCCTCGACAGCCACATCCTCAATATATTTGCCAAATAACAACGAATGCACCACGCCCGCACACCCCCAATAATCCACCTGATAAGTCCAAGGTCTCATCTCCCGCATCTCGGCGCAATCGGCTTTCGTCGTTTTCCAATCCGCGATGAATTTCGTTTCCGAGTGGAACTGCTGCATGTCGATGCCGCGACCGAAATCGATGAGCGAGAGACCTTTGCTGGACCAACCTTGGTCGCCGTCGGCGTGGTATGAAGCGTCCCAAGTTTTGTCGTCTTCGTGATGGAGGCGGACGAGGCAGTTGTCGGCTTTGAGGTCGCCGTGAAGGATGCCGATGCTGTGGAGAGCTTCGACGGTGCGCAGCAATTCGATAGTGAAGAACATGGCGATAGGTTCGTCGAGGACGCCGGAAGGGGAGTCGGCTTTGGCCGTGTTGACTAGGTCGAGAAGAGTACCTTGGTCGAGATATTGTTCTAAGAGATAGCCTTCGTCGGCAAAGATGTGCATTTCGTAAGGGAGGAGGATGGAGTCCGAGGCACGCGAGCAGGATCTTAGGCGGGAGTGGATGGTGGACATGATATAGAATTCCCAAGGCGTGGGAGGATCTTCGCACTTTATTGCTGACAGGTCGGTGTGATTCGTCGAGGTTCTTGTGATTGATTTCGAGAGAAGCTGGCGCTCATCGGCTTCATCCTCCTCGTTCGGCATCCTTTGAGCCAGATAGACAGGGGCGAAGGCACCCTTCCCAAGTTCACGCTTGATGGCGTACGACATACCATTAGGACGAGGAAATAACAGAGTAGGTGGCAGAGAAATACTTGTGGTTGTTTTATCAGGACCACCTTTGCTTGTCTTTGCGAGGGTTTTGATGAATTTTCGGATCTCAGGGGCTTTGTTGAATGCTTGGGGTCGATGATCGTGGTAACCATGGTAAGAGGACAATTGTGGCTGTAAGTGGTCTAAGATCGTGTTTTTGACCGAATCATCAATAGGATTGCATCGTGTGTCCTTGATAATAGGCCCCTTCAGCTTCGGTTTAGGTAGCGCTGATGCTGGCTTCGAAGCTTTACTGTGCAACTTTGTTTTCACCGGACTACACTCGACTCCGCGGTCGACCATGTTGTCGTTCATGACTTCTTGAAAAGGATTACAAAGTAGTCCCTCTTCCTCCTCCTTGCAGGTCTTCGACACATCACCATGCTGCCTTGAAGGGGTCTTCGAGTTGAAGTAGTCCTTGTTTTCCCGAATAGTCAAGGCTCCCATCGAAGATTCGGTCTTCTCTACAATAGGGGTCATGAAAGGTAATCGGTTCTGCGCTACTTGAGAAGGGTCTCGGTATGGTCGAGTTGGCGGTTCATAATCTTCTGGTGGTATCGGAACAAATCTCGCTCGTTCGAAGCCGTCTATGGATTCCGTCTCGATTGGTGTGGCAAGAACCTCTTGCGAAGTTCGTGGCATGTCAGTATCTTCCAGAATTCCGAAAGCATGATCACGGCTTGGGGATGTCCTCTCATCATCACCCAGCTCGTCTTCAGCTCTGACCTGAGGTACATGCTTGCTAGCCGTGAATTCTGACCAGGGACTTGTGCTTGCGCAAGCAGAGCCTTCTGGGTCTGGAACAGCCTTGGTGTCGACATCGTTGTCACCGAATTCACTTGCACCAGATACGGCGCCAGTTCCGGTACTTTCGCCAGCGCTGGTGTAGTCATCATCGTCAAACTCACTCTCGCAAGCGCTGTCAGCTTGGATAGAAAGGGGTCCTATGTTCCGTAGTGGCTGGTTGAAGATATCCAAGATATCATCGGTTGCAGCCTTGGTATGCAGTGTCATCGTCGGTTCTGCAGAAATCTTTCGTCTCAATTTGGGACCAGTAGGAGATTCCAGGTTCGTTTTTACTGGAAGAGGGTTAGCAAATCAGATGTTAGGCCTTGTTATCTCAGTATCGTACTCGTTTGTGTTTCTGCTCTGACTTCCATGACTTTCGTTCTCCTACTTCTACGTGCTTTCGTCCCTTGGGTCACATCCTCTGGCGGTACTGATTCAACCATTTGCTCAGCAGTGCTTTGCGATGATATAGCTGGTCGGTTGTATTCGGTGGTTGATATATTGGGCTCACTTTCCTCTGGTAACAACGATAGCGCTCTATTTTCTTGAGCGCGGGATTCCTGAACATTTTCCTGCCTATGTTCAACTACCCAGACCTTGTCTGTCCAACCGCGAGACCTGGCCCGAAGCTCTTCGAAACTGAATTCTGCGGTGGGATCATTAGGATTAGGGTAGACCGCTTCAAGATTCACAAAAACTCGTTCTATCTTCCCCGTTTTTGGGTTGGTTATCTGCTGTTGTTCTGCAAGATTCATTCTCTCTATTTGAAGTGGTTCTGGTTTCTCTTGGATCGACTGCGTAAAAACACCGCCAAATATGCCAGAAATTAGTCCTATGGCCGTAAATACGTAGACTTATCAGGAGTGGAAAAGAGGCTCACCTCATCCTTGAAAACCGTCAGTTTGGGAGGACCATTGAACTTCTTGCCCGCTTTCATTGTCTCCCCAGCCCACGGTCGTGCTTCCACAGTATTCTCTTTTCGACGATCTGATATTGACCCTATATTATCCCAACCCTTCGCAGTACCGCCAAAAGGACCTTTGCAATCGGATGCTGGCGCATCTGCATCGCTGAAGATGGCGAGTTTATGCCTTCCTCCTCTTACTGAGGATGATGCAGCGATGCCGTTAGACCTTGGAGCCTGAGGATCAGCAGGTCTTGGGGTTGACAAAGCAAAGGGATCGACCTTTGCAGCCAAAGCAGGCCTAACTGTAGGAAGAGCGGGTGATGAGGGCTCGTCGGCATCTCGTGGCCGATTCTCGAATCTGTACTGAAACTCTCGGAATTTGCGCACCAGTCTCTCGGTTGGTCTGGCCTCACGTTCAATGCCAAGCTTATAGACTTCCTCTGATTGTGTCCATCTGCCAGCAGCTTCCAACCACGCAGCAAACTCCTCGTAGAAGAGCGCAAGTCCTTCTCCAATATTGTGGCGGGCAAGGTAGGCAAAAGTCTCTCTTGGGGCATCGGAGAAGAAGCGAATGTAGTTGAGCCATAGTTTCAGGTACCGTGGATCATTCTTGTAGTGCGTCACTGTCTGGAAGGCCTTGGTAGCGCGTTCTAATAGAGGCCGCAATTGCGATTCGGGGGTTGCTTGCGCCGAGGGATAGGCGTTCAATGTCCATTTCACGTAACGATCATATATATCGAGCGGGTCGTCTGCATCAGCTATGGCAAGTACCTCGAGTTCGTATTCCTCGCGAATAGCATCATTCAAATTTCGGGTGTCGCTGGGGCTGCTTAACTTAGAGCATAATGACAGGGGAGCGAATGTTGAGGCGAGTGCTTTGGCGGAACGGCCTCCTGGGAGCGATTGGATATTTTCCTTATGGGACTCGATGATATCGAAGTCAATTAAATCTTCTGAGGGCGCCATCCGCATCACATTCAGCAGCACTGCCTGAATAGACAAAGAAAGAAGAAGAACCTGAAAGCAAAGTTAGAGAAGCAAGCCCATGTGTTGCCTGGAACCTCGAACGATTACTTGTTGTACCGAGGAAGAGGAAACATATGGTCGCCTCGACAACAGCCCTAACCCTAGGCCTTGGCAGACGCTATATGCTTGAGCCCCTGAATTGCTGCGATCTACAATTCGCTAGTCATTGCATAATGCCAGTCTTCAGCACCAGGTCGCAGGCATTGCAAATCTTCCAATATGCCATCTTCGACTCGCCAAGGTGGTGCTCCAATTGACAGTAACTCTACCACGTCTGTCAAGAGAGTACGGCGCGTAAACAGAGACGGTCACGAGTCTGACGGTGACGTAGACTCACGGTCTGAGTATGTCCTGACACAAGAGACCAGTAGAAGAGCGAGAAGGACCAAAGCCTCGAAGGCATCCACCCTTGTAAGCGAGACCGACCAGTCTGGAAGAAAGAACTCGGCGACCCAGGAGGTCCAGCAAGAAGCATTAAACATTGAGATAGCACCCACCACAGCTCTAAAGAAGGGCCGCAACCGCGTCAAGGCCAAGATAACACCCGCAGAAGAAGAAGAAGAAGAAGAAGAAGGAAAAGGAAAAGGCGACAAAGTCAAGGAAGGTACTCCCAAAAAGGTCAGGAAGCGGAGAGCCGCAAACCAAGAGGAAGAGGCCGAACAAGCGCACGACGACCCAACGCCCAAGAAGGTCAAACGCAAAAGAAAGACCAAAGAAGAAAAGGAAGCGGAGGCAATGCCGCTGGCAGCACGTAGTATCGGCCTGAGCATGTTTGTTGGCGCTCACGTTAGCGGTGCTAAAGGTCGGTTGCTAGTTGCCATAAGCTGTACATAGACGCGATACAATCTGATCTTTTGGTGTTACTTTCCAGGTGTACACAACTCCGTGACCAATTGCGTACATATCGGGTATATATAGCATCTTAGCCGACGTTCTTTGTATTGCGGCCCCAATTATCTGACTTCCGGACAGCGGCAACGCTTTCGCCCTCTTCCTCAAATCACAGCGGAAATGGGAGAACCCGCCGTTGCAGGACGATCACCGGGATGGCTTCAAGTCGAATTGTATAGAGCATAAGTATGATGCCATGAAGTAAGGGGAGAGATCCAGCCCAAACCCTTTTTCCTCATGTTGCTTAAATCCTAACCATCGCTTGCAGTCACGTCCTTCCCCATGGATCATACCTAGTCAACCTCGCCCAAGAGGACCCAGACAGAGCGAAACAAGGCTATGACTGCTTTCTTGAAGATCTACACCGATGTGAAGCTCTCGGTATCAGGTTATACAATTTCCAGTGAGCTCTCTTGTTCCTTGCCCTGGCACGGCACTTGATCGAGATGATCAATTGAGGCGTCGAATGCCCATTTTACCGAGCGAAGGCATATGTCATGCCTACTTTAGCAATCCCCCTCGTGTTGTCCATGCCACCAACTAACGATATCACGCAGTCCAGGAATGACGAATAATGCACCTCGCCCAGCTGCCATCGCTCGTATCGCGTCCGCCCTAAAGTAAGTGTTCTGGGCTTCCCGCTCCCTACAGCACAGTGATCGAAAACTCGCTGACTTCCTTCACCTCCAACGCTAGCCGCGCCCACGCATCTACCACCACCGTAACCCTCCTCCTCGAAACAATGGCCGGTGCTGGAAACGTAATCGGCTCCACATTCGACGATCTTGCCTCCATCATCTCTCTTGTCGAGGACAAATCCCGCATCGGCGTCTGCCTTGACACATGCCACCTCTTCGCTGCCGGTTACGATTTACGATCGCCTTCCTCCTTTAGCTCCGTCATGCGGGAATTCGACAAGACAGTAGGACTGAAATACGTAAAAGCTTTGCATTTGAATGATTCGAAAGCCCCGTTCGGAAGTCGAAGGGACTTGCATGCGAATATTGGAACAGGGTTTTTGGGACTCCGAGCCTTTTGGAATGTGATGAACGAGAGGCGGTTTGAGGGTTTGCCGATGGTGCTGGAGACGCCGATTGATAGGAAGATTGACGACGACAAGGTTGAGACGAAGACTCAGAAGGATATTGTGACTGACGGGGAGGATGAACAGAAGACGAATGGAAAGAATCAGGGCAAGGCTAAAGGCAAGAACAAGGGCTCTGCAAAACCACCGAAGCAGAAGACGGTGGAAGATAAAAGCATTTGGGCACGAGAAATCAAAATGCTGGAAAGTTTGATTGGCACGGACACCGAAAAAGAAGAGTTCAAGCGGATGGAAAAGGATTTGGCGGATGAAGGGGCTGAAGATAGGGAAAAGCACCAGGAAGCGTATGAACGGAAATTAGCAAAGGAGCAGAAGGTTAAGACGAAAGACATTGGGAGTTTCTTCGTAAAAGGAAAGGGGAAGGCAAATTTGGAGGCACAGCAGGCCGTAGAGGATGCTGGAAGTCCATTGAGCGAGTTAAGCGATTTGAGCGATTTAAGCGATGATTCCGATAAGTAAATTGCACCACATACGGAATGGAGCTGGTTGGCACATTGATACCTGATTGGATCACAAAGATGAAATCGGTATGAAACGCACAGATGGCTGTTGTCACTGATCTTGACGTGGCACAGGAGCAGCGGAAGAGGTATATATGTCTTTGGATGTTGGATATCTTACCGATTGAATTGATATCCTCTGCAAAGCCTATTTGCTTCCCTTTGCTGATCGGTATCGACAAGATCTGCACATGACATAGTACCGCGTACCTGTCCCAGTATTTAGTAGAGAAGATCGAGGGGACTGCCTGGCGGAGGAAGTCTCGACCCACGTAGCCTATCGCATACGTCCTGAGCCAGTCCTCATGATCTGGCGGAGCACTCCTGAGTTGAACTGCAGCTGCTTCTGTGTGTCGTCTGCTCTAACCACCTTTTCGCGGACCTGTATGCACAGCAGGGATCGCAGGCACAGCAGGCACCACGACTTTTCGCTCTCGGTCAACAAGTCTTTTACGCTCGTTGTCAACCTGGTTGCAATGCGAGGTCAGCAACCACTGCTTAACGTATGCCCCTTCAGAACAATATTACTCACCACTTTGCGCACCCTATTTAGCGTGTGTGCTGGGACACCGTTCCCAGCTCTGCAATCTTCGCCGCGGTATGGCGCAGATACGACGACGGAGTCCATGACCACAATGTTAGTTCCATCCCATTGAGTGGGCAAAGTGCGACTAAGGCCATCAAAGAGATCCTGAGCTTCTTTGCCAACCGCCTTATTCTTCCGCCCCGCGGCTTCCTTCAACCGAGCAACAGCCGCATCTGCTCGAGCACGGAGCGCAGCTGTAGGGACGCTAGCGAGGGCTGGAGTTGTGTTCGGCGGCGAAGCGAAGCTATTGGAGGGTGGAGGGGCAGATATTAGGGTGAAATTCTGAATGGATGATATTGGTAAGATGTGGTGGACCGGAGGAGTAGTTGGAGACGTAGGGACAGCGACGGCCACAAGATTGGTAAGAGGGCAGGCGGTGAAAAGCGTGCCTTCGATGTTGGGCTGAGAGGAAAGGGTGGTCTGAATGCGGATGCTGTAAATCAAGGAATCATTAGCTTAGCTGCTGATTTGGGTGGTAGCTGGAGTGATGCCTGGAAAGTTTAAGGTATTAAAGCCACAATGAGCGTTGCAGATACCTTAGTTAGGTACGTAGTAGGCGTACATACCGTGCACCAATCACCCCTACCAGAGCGTTCTCCAGAGCGAGCATGTTGGAAGGCCCCATGTTTGGCGTTGCGACAGGTGTTTTCCCACCTGCATTCTGCCGCTTGCTATCCGCCATGCTCGTTCTACCTCTGATGCTGTACTCCTCTGATATGTTCAATAGCTTAGTGACGCATTTGTATAAAGCGCGACCAGAGGAAGCTCAATAAAGCTGGCGCCTGCCCTGAAAGGAATCCACGGAAAGGAATGACGAGAAGCGAAAACAGAATGGGAAGTAAGCGGCTTTAAGAGAGCCTCACTCCCCACAGTGCCTTTTCACCGAAGTAAGTACGATCAATATAGGTGTTTAGAGAAGGAGGAGAGTCGGATTCCATGTGCCAAGCCTCAACCAAATCAGGTACCACGTGATCTACCATGATGGAAGTCTATCGCGAATTGCGAGCTAACTACCTTTATAATGGAAGTTTACTTACAGATGCAGCTCGCTAAATTTGCTACCTCAATTCCAGCACTAGGCGACAGGAAGGGACTAATGAAACAACGATTATAGAAGTTAAAAGTAGAACCGTATCCATTGCCAATAAGTCTAAGGATTGACTTACGTACCTTATACCTGTTATCGCTGGGTCGTAGTAAGTACTCACGCAGACCGAATGTCGAACATCGACTTTCAGTTGTATACATGAATATTACGAGTAGTGAAAACATAGCTCTGCGAGGTCTTGCACTCAGACCCTCTGCGGAGAAATCGATTCCTTAACCTGGCTGGTTGCTGTGAGCCTAATTGGGGACTCGCCGCTTCAGTTAGTGAGCTAGAGGGCCTGAGGACTGAGGAAGTATTCGCGATATGAAGTAGCGATAGTAGCTTGGTGAAGAGCCGTGTAAATTGGCACACCCGAACAAGAGTATGACAAGCCCGAATCTAATGCCGTATAATTCTACAATATAGCATTCGTGGTATTGGAGACCAACCAGACTCCGATTCTCATTACCATGCAGTAATCCCAACTAGACAATGGCTTACGTTCGTTCGTCCGTTTTCTTGACCACCGCTTGATCAATACGACCGTTCACCTCGGTCCGAGGTGGTGCTTGAGACCCAATTTCAACTTCGCCCCCTTCAGGGAGCATCGGCTGCTGCTCGGCTTCCCGGTCGCTGTCAAGCTTCTGCCCAACTTCCTCTTGCGCTTGTCTCCTCATCTTCCTGATCTTGATGTAATTATATGCTGAAATGCTACCGATTGTCACGATCAAACCACTGACATTGATAGGTGTCAACGTGTCATGAAACACCACATTTGAAGTCGCTATCGTAACGACCTCTTTGAATATGCCACAAATGCTGAGCGTGACGACGGATGTCCGCTGCAGGAGAGCAAACTCCGAAGAAGTCATGCAGAACGCGAGCACTCCCGGAAACAATAAAATGACTATCCCGAATGCGGTGCCGTGCTCCGCCGTCAGGATCTGTAGTCCCCCACCCAATGCTGAAAAACCTTCGACCGGGATGGCGAGGAGAGCGAGCACCAAGAACATTATGGGTGCTAGGTAGAATATCGTGCTGAAAGGGTTGCTCGTCGCCGGGTTACGTAGTAGGAGGATCTGTGTGAGTGCCCAGCGGAATCCGGAGAAGAAGGAAGCGGAGATGATGAGGAAGAAGCCGATAGGACTGAATTCTGCTTCACCAGCCACCATCATAATGACACCGACCGTCATTGTTGCGATTATAAGGATTAGCTTTACCGAAGGCTGCTCTAGGTGGAACAAGAAGGCGAAGATAAGGATGAATGCAAGTGCTGAAGACTTGCACATCGCTAAACAGTGCATGTTAGTCCAGGTTGGTCAAGAAACAATTGGCAGGCTTACTGAAGAATGTGAGCGTGACCCATCTGAAACTCATATTCCCCAGCCCAATATCAAGGCTAGTTGCTGCTCCACAAGGACCAATCCGGGTCAAGTAGAAGGTCCGACTCATGAGGGGTTTGCTCTGCAATTGGTCACGATGGAGTGGAGGGTGATTCCCCGGGTTGGTGATGCCGTCTGCTCGGGGCCGAAAATGCGGGAAGAAATACAAGACACTAGAGGCCAGCAGAAACTGCACTGCCATGTGCATACATGTGGTGAATAGGGGGAAATGGAAGTCTAGCTGTTTCTTTTTCTTTCCAAACATCCATTTGTTGTACTATCAGGCTTGTCAGTTTGGTTTTTTGGCCAAGCCTCAGCGCGGGCAACGTACGACGGATATTGAGACGGAAAAAAGATACCACGAAGCAATGAGCAAGATGTTGATCAAGGAAGCTTTGATGACGTTCCGATCCGCCAGACTCCATCTCGACGGAGTGGCACCTAAACTTCCTGCAACTCTCTCGTCCAACTTTGTGTTGAGAGTTCTCCGTCGTTTCCTTTTCCGCTTGTCCTTACCAGTGAGACCGGTTTCTTCATCGTCGGTCAAAGCGTCGTCGGAAGCTAGAGGTTCCATTTCAACGTCTTCGCTGGTTGAATGTGTGGAGTAAACTGAGCTGTGTCCATCATCTGAAGAGTAGGGTTGATCGCCATCCACAAGTCCCTGAGAATTCTTCCTACGATGTCGATGAGAGCGGCTTCTTTTCTCTGACTTGGATCCTAGTCGGGGATCTTCGTTTTCCATCAGTAGTGGACGTCTTCGAACGTAGCCATCGGGACCGTCCATGTCGGGTGTGGATGAATGGACACGGGCTGCAGCGTCAAGCGCGGAGTGTTCGCTGTCGTGACTCGACGTTGGCGATGGTGAAGGGCGAGTATTTAAGGTCGGGGCTGGGAAACGGGTTGCTGAATCCTGATCGTCATCACCTCGCTCCGTACTCTTCCCCTCCGTATATCTGGCCCCATCCATCGAGCATGAGTATTCCTCAATCAGCAAGCCCGTGGGCTTCTTGTCGGAGTCCCGTCGACGTCTACTCCATAAGAGGGATAGACCAACCAGGGCACTGGCGATGCAGGGTCACTAGTCTCGTTTCATCCGCAGCGTTTCGTTTCTCCAAGCCTCTTATCCCAGTAGCGCGTAGGGCCAGGGTACCAGATTGTTGCCAGAGTGTGGGTGTCAACAGAAGCTGAAGATGTATTATTACTGTTATTTGCTGTCTGTCTCGTTGCACAGATCACAAACCCCTCGAACCACTCACAAGACTTCAGCTTGGCAGGGCAGGACCCCAGTCCCTGATTGCTTGGCGGAGCCCCGTGTATTCATTTATTTTGCTAGCTACTCTCTCCCCAAGGCCTTCCACCTGATTGCTTCCAAAATACATTCAACCAGGACTTCACGGGCATGTACAACAGCTCATGCAGTAGGTCGACTGTACAGCCAAAAGCTTGTAAACAAGCTTCTGTCTGAGTGACATCATTTGCAACTTGACGGATCAATATCCCCCATCTCGACCCTCGAGATGCAGACACTCAGCCTGTGGCATTACGCTCATGCCTGATATGTTGACGCTGACACATCACCACCTCGGCCAGTCCAATTGACATGGTTGTTTTTGCCTTCAGGATATTTGCTGCTTGCATGTTCGGGCTTGATCTTGAATGTGTGGGCACCAAAGTAATCTCTCTGCGCTTGCAGTAGGTTGGCTGGGAGATCTTTGGTACGATAGCCGTCGTACCAAGCCAACGCAGTATTGAACGCTGGCGTAGGGATGCCCCATAACGCCCCTTTGCTAACGATGTCTCTCCACCCAGGCTGGGCCGTGTGGATGGCCTTGTTGAAGAAGTCGTCGAAGAGCAGGTTCTCCAGATCAGGGTTTTTGCGGTATGCCGACGTAATATCTTTGAGGAAAACAGATCGA
>QQTW01003226.1_pt1 | contig 12015 bp, 6 predicted proteins | sample 1904831 | NCBI WGS metagenome assembly QQTW01 (sample SAMN09435610, study PRJNA476489) | Subsurface metagenome, whole genome shotgun sequencing project. | reverse complement strand
TTCAGCTCTCCTTGTCGCTGTCAACGCCCCGCCTCCCCGTTCACCGGTCGCTCTCCCGTCCTCAATTTGACAAGCAAACATTTCAGGGCAAACCTTGTTTTAAGTTAGCTGACATGTCCCTTCTCCGCTTCTCTGTACTACTCGACTGCCTAACACTGCACTGCACTACACTCCACCACCCTGCTGCGCATACCCTCATCCTGTAGCCAAGTTAACGAGTCATTTACTCCGTACTTGTAAAGGGACTGTTCTTGTTAAGCCCACAAGCATCGAGAATGCATCGTCCCCATGCTCGTGCAAACTGATGGTGAGTTGCATGGCACTACCAGATCTGTCCTCCCTGCCGCGGGGTCTGGCCTCTATTGGACTCGCTTCTCTAGTACACATGTGGCTTATCTACACGGTCCCGCGAGTCTGGGACTGGTCCACTGGATCGTCGATGATTTGCCTTCCGGCCATGTGGTTTGGGGAAGAATTCACCTTGGCGACGTTGCGTCTGCCGCTAATCAAGTGATGGCGCCCCACTATGCCAGAGAAAATGATGGGAAAGCGCACGCTGGAAGTTTCCGGAGCTGATGCTCTGTGGTTCATGGAATTTGGTGGGATAATTGATTGTCATTGATCGCCAAGATTGCCTTTGGACGGCTTGCCAGAGTCCTGTTTTGCAGCTGGACATCAGCCTTTCCCTGGACACGGTTACCATATTCTTTCGTATATCACCTCGTCATTTCCTCCTGCCATCTTCCTCCAGATTTCTCACACTTTCAATCCTTCTTCCAGGTCCTTATCGCACCGATACCACTCAGTAGACCTGAAGCTCTGTTTGAAATCTCACAAGCCATTGAACCGTGCTAGCGGGAGTGGATGAATGGTTGACTCGGCCAAGTACAGGATGAGGGTATGCGCAGCAGTGTGCTACGTAGTGTGATGTGGTCGAGTAGTACAAAGAAGCGGAGAAAAGACTAAGTTGCCTTGAAATGTTTGCTAGTGGTAAGATTGGGGGGGCGGGGAGAGCGGCCGGTGGACGGAAGGCGGGCGCTGACAGCAACGAGGAGAGCTGAAAGAGCCTGAACTCACTAGTACGTCCAAACTACTGTGGTACTAGCTGCTCCATAGTATGTATCAAAGTGTTAATTGACGAGTCACACTAACTTCGTGTGCATACTAGCTGCTTTGGATACAGAACAAATGGACACTAGTCGTATCAGGCGTTCTCATAAGTAAATAATACTACAGTAGGAGGCATAGACAGCCGTAGCGTGGCGCTAGAAATGGCTAGTATATAATACAGGGCCACTCCACTTTCTCTTGCTTTCATCCACACAAATCTATTTATTTCACGACAGCTAGATCACTCTAAGCTTAGATTGCTTGTATATCTGCTGTTTTGGATGCTAGATACGAGCGCTATGTTACAAATACTTATGCCTGGTACAGTAGTAGTAGCTTTAGGTTGAGAGCCACATTCAGCTACCTCGGTTTCGACCTGTCGCGTCTCGTGTCAAGCTTTCTCCATTAAAATGTATCGTACGTATTGGTACGTAAAAGTATACTACTGTAGTACTGTGGTATCAGGCCTAAGGCGTGTAAGTTCCACGCTAGAATTCCTGTCGACACTTGGGAACTGCACTGCCAAGTATGCACGGACTGGCTGATCGCAATAGCATCGAGATGCGTATCAGAAAAGTACACACTAGTACTACTACTACTGTACTACGTACTATGTAGTTAGGAGTAACGTCCTAGCCTGCTTCACTAACGATTTTGCTCAGGCCGGATACCGAAGTGATTGACGGATTTCTCCGCCTGGCAAAAGACGACTTGAACTCGAGTCTTTTCTAGTGAATCTGTCTTGCCCCTTATTTGTTGCCGTCGTCCTCACCCTCACGGGGAGCCAGGAAGTCGGCATGTGGGCCTTGGACCTTTACGTGATTGATGTTAGACTTGTGCAGGCCGTGCAGCACACATTTCACCTTTCACTCACACCCACCACTAGCAGTCCAGGTTATCTTTTTCCGATCGTGCGGCTGAATGGCTTGCCTTGGCTACCAGAAACGAGAAAATGGATCCGTCTACTACTGCCGCAGAGGTACCTGATTCTCGAGCAATTACACCTCCTCACGGTCCCACACTTAGTTACTCCATGAAGAGAACCCCTTTTCTAATTGCTCACGCATTCCCATGTGTCATGTGCAACCCTCAAGCATTGGTCTGTCCTGGGGCGGATCACTGACCCTTAGCCTGGGGCAGTAAGCTGTGGGCAGTCAACGAGTACCACTACGATAAGTCACGGTAGTTGATTTAATAATAATGACAACGGAGACCGCATGAAGAAAGGGGTCAGGTGCCAGGGCAGATGACTCAACAAGTCATTAGTCAGTCTGCCGTTGCTACCTTTATCAGCGGGGTCGCCAATTAATATCCCATTTTTTCAGTCTCTTCCTCTCGTTCGAGGATCTCCATGTTCCTGTCCTTTCCGAGCAAGATCGCTCGGATGATCGACTCGAGGAGGCATGTCTTATGTGCGCTGGCGCCAATGAGAATTGCGACCCCGCGATTCACGGCATATATATGCAAGACATGCGTGCTCAACGGCAATATGCGGTTTGACTTACCTTTTGATGGTGAAGGATAGCATGGTGCGCTTAGCACCATCCTCCTCTTGTTGAGTGCAAAGTCCATCTGGTTGGGGCTGCCATTCTTCTTCCGAAGTGCAACACTTGATCGCTCGATCGCCTGTTCAGGGTCACATCGGCGTGACGGCCCGTTAGTCGAGGACAACCTTGAGAGTCCCGGTACGTTCAGACCGCCTCTCAGACGCTGAGTAGAGGGGACATCGACAAGATCATTGGGCAGCTCTGGTGCTATCTTGCAATGCAGTTGCCGAGGTAAAGTGAACGCTATAACCTGTGCTTGGTTAATTTCTCAGACCCGGGCATATCGCACCGATACCTTTAACTAGAGCCGCTTATGTTCCTAGCCGCGGACAACAGCGGGTCAATATCCTTGCAAATCTGCTACCTTTGCTTTTACTGCTATCTCTGTTACTCGTAGCAAGGATCGATCAACTAAGTAGGTTCGAAAGCCATCAGCGCTGTGCTTTTTCTTTTTTCTATCTCGAGTGCATATTGGCCTCTTGCTCCCCTTCTCCTCTTCACTACTGCGTACTGGGTGTGAATTTTATCCAGCTTACCTCACAAAAAGGCTCACTTGCCAGGACAGGGGATGGCAACACCCCTCTGCTGCTCTTGTCCCATTTCATTAGTTATCACCGTATCGTGCATGAAGACTGATTGCGGGAATCCACCCCACTAACAGTTGCATAATCCTTCGTTGCACCGAGGCACAAAACCCGGGATTATGATCGACCAGAGTATCTTTCGCTTATCTCTATCAGGCAGCTCGATTTGGAGCTTCACCAGCTTCTGATGTCATCGCTACTGGTCGTCACAACATTAAAAGCCGACTCTCATCGCTGTGGGGACACTGATCCTACACTGCTCCCGCCATGGCCATCCTGAAGCAGGCTGTTGTATGCGCAGTGGCGCTTGCTGCCGCCGTACGAGCCTGTGTCCGAGAGCACGATCCCCTTCTTCCGAGGCAGTCCCTAGTGCGACGACAAGATGCTGTTGCTTTCCCTCCCGTTTTGGATGAAAACGAGTCAATTCTTGCCAACTCATTTGACAACACCACCCTCGATACGTGGTCTTACTACTATACGCATGGGCTCCATCTCGCTGGTACCAATAAAACGATGGCCCAGTGGACGGCTGATCGGTGGAACGAGAATGGATTTACGGCCAGTCTAGCAGAATATTGTACGACAAGCACCCTGCGCGTTGTGCCAAACCCACTTTCTGACCCGTGTAGACGTGTTCCTTAATTATCCCGTGTCGCATTCGCTGTCATTGTCGTTGCCCAACGGCACCACTTATACCCCTTCGTTGACGGAGGAAGTGCTGGCCGAGGACGACACGAGCTCCTATCCAAACCGAGTACCCACATTCCACGGATACTCTTTCACAGGCGATGCATCAGCTGAATTCGTGTATGTCGGGCGTGGCCAGCAGGTAGACTTTCAACGATTGAGAGCATTGGGTGTTCCTCTTGAGGGTAAAATAGCCTTGTCCAGATATGGCGGACCCTTCCGAGGCTTGAAAGTGAAGAACGCGCAGGAGAATGGCATGATCGGTGCCGTCCTGTTCATCGACCCAGGCGATGACGGCAACGTTACCGAAGCCAATGGCTATGCTGCTTATCCTGATGGACCAGCAAGGAATCCCTCCAGTTCTCAAAGGGGCTCGGTACAGTTTCTCTCTACCTATCCTGGCGACCCAACCACACCTGGATATCCATCGAAACCGGACTCACCCAGGACCAGCATATCTGATGTGACGCCTCGAATCCCTTCGTTGCCGATCTCGTGGGCCGAGGTGGTACCCTTACTCGCAGCCTTGGACGGCTGGGGCACTCCGGGCGACGAGGTCAATCGCACACGCTGGGTCGGAGCGCTTAATGTGAGTTACTCAACCGGTCCAGCTCCGGGAGCGACAATCTCCATGTCCAACGTCATGAATGACACTTTCACCTCCATCTGGAACACTATCGGCATTATCAACGGGACCAGCCAAGACGAAGTCATCCTTATCGGCAACCACCGCGATGCCTGGATCGTCGGTGGCGCTGCGGATCCCAACTCCGGCTCAGCCGTCATGGTCGAGTTGTCCAAAGCCTTTGGCGCCCTCCTCGCGACCGGCTGGCAACCCAAACGCACCATCGTGCTCTGCTCGTGGGACGCGGAGGAGTATGGGCTCGTGGGCTCTACCGAATGGGTCGAAGAATACATTCCTTGGCTCACGGAAGCAGCGGTTTCCTACCTCAACATCGATATCGCCACTTCAGGTCCTATCCCAGACATCAGCGCCACGCCGGAGCTGCACGACATTGCCATCTCCACGATGAAAAAGATCATCTACCCATATCGCGGCAGCACTAACTCTACGCTCTACGACGCATGGTACAGCTCCAGTCAGGGCGAAGTCGGCGTTCTGGGAAGCGGTAGCGACTACACCACCTTCCTACACAGGGGCATTTCGTCAATCGACATGGGCTCTTACGGCGGACCAGACGATCCAGTATACCACTACCACACGGGTTATGACAGCTACCATTGGATGACGACATTTGGTGATCCCGGATTTGTGCAGCACAAGGCGATCGGGCAGTATCTCACTCTACTGGCCTATCATCTGGCCAACGACGAGATCGTGCCGTACAACGTGAACACATTTACGGAGGAGATGCGCCAGTACTACGTCGCACTCAATCGGACCATCGTCTCCAACGAAGCCAGCGCAGAAGTCGACATCGCGCCGCTAGGGGAGGCGATCGACGTCTTCGACGAAGCCGCCACCGCATTCATGACCGCTCTTGAATCCGCCTCGTCGACATCCCCGCCGGATCCGGAGACAATCGACGTCCTGAACCACAAGCTCCGAAACTTCCACCGCGGCTTCACCTCCCAGGGCGGCCTGCCGGGCCGCGAGTTCTACCGCCACGTCGTCTTCGCTCCGGGCCTGGACACCGGGTACGCGCCCGTCACGTTCCCGGGCGTGACGGAGCAGGTCATCAGCGGCGACCTGGCGTTGGCGCGGGAGTGGGTAGGCAAGACGAGCAGGGGTGTTTTGAGGGCGGCCGAGGTGCTGGGGCTGTGATGCATTTGAGTGTCCGAAGAGGTGGAGTGTGGAGGGTTGCATGATGCTAGATGCTGCATGCCAGATATTGGAAAGTGGCATGTGCATGACGATAACATAACATAACTCAAATCCCACAAATGTACATAGGATCGGAATACACGGCATACATAGCATCAACACACTACCTGCCACCACTGGCCTCTACGATCCATGATTCCCGATCTAGGTTGTGTGTATGACCTGCAGCTGCAGTTCTGAAAAGAGGAGTATCAACTGCATCCGAATCCACTCCACTCCACTCCAATAGAACGAGCAAGCTTGATAGGTTGAAGGGGCAATAGTGAAATGGCTCATTTATTTTATGGGTAATGGTCGTAAGGCAAGGCGGGCGTATGCGGCATGTATATATGTACACTGTACACAATATATACACAGTACACCTTGCGTGTTGCGTATTGTGTTTTATGTGTGTGTGTAGGGTACTCGGTATAGTGAGGTGCTATGGTATGCTATGGTATGCTATGGTATATGGTCTAGATCAAGCCTTCCGCTTCACGGTTCGGTTCGCCATGCTGTCTGTCTGTCTCTCCTCCTCCTCAAGCTCAAGGAAGAAGGAGAAGGAGAGGGAGAGGGAGAAGGAGAAGGAGAAGGAGAAGGAGAAGGAGAAGGAGCTATCATGGTGGTATATAGTGCATTGACTCTCCCTCCCTCTCTCTCTCTACCTTTCTCTGGACGAAGTGAAAGATCGTTGGATGTGCGAGAGACTCAAGAGCGCACGCATAGCTTTGGTTCTTCCTACATTGCTCTGTTTACTTACTCATCTGCAGCCAGACGCTTATATCCACCCCCAGCTCCAGTGATGCTCGCGTCTTCCACTCATAACATGTGGATCTCCTTGCGCTGTTGATTTCGGTTTCCTAACTGCTAGACTTCCAGGAGAGGTATATCCAGATAGGTAAGAGGGCGCGGTACGCTGCTTGTGCCCCCTCGAGCCTTCTCCTTCTCCTTGTCTGCATCCTCATCCTCATCCTCATCTTTTGTGCTCCATCTCGTGTATCATTGTCCAACTTGGTCCAGACTTCAGCGTCAATACTTCCTCAAACCTGCTGACCCTTCAATCTCTAACCTCCTTAACTCCCCGCAAAAGCTACCCGGCATGTCTATCTTCGTCCCCTGCTCCCAAACCTACCTCCGCCCTTGCCCTTTGAGTTCTTGTTTCTGATCTTCAAGCTCCTGAAATTCTGGTGCGAATGTGCGTTTGGGTTGATGGTGCCTTTCTTCGTTCCTTTCCTTTCCTTTTTTGTTGGTGGTGCTCTCTTGCAGGACGGTGCGCCTACACTGGCTGCGATAGATGGTTTCGTGCCTGCTTCTGTGGGAGGGTGGCATCTCGGCTTCTTAGAAGGAGGAGGTCTCGAGGCGAGCTCGTCGATATCGGAATTAGAATCTGGGTCGACGGATTCGTTGTCAAAGGGCAGGGAGAATGGACCATTAGGGTTGTTGTTTTCCTTGTTGTCGTGGTCTTCGTCTTGCAGAGGCTCAAGATCCTCCACGTCATCTGCGGCTTCTGCCTCTACGTGGGTCGCGTATTGCTGGATTTGTGTCTCATCTACTTTTGCCACATCTTCATCAGACGCAGCTTCGTCGGTCCTTTCAAGCTCTCCACTTTTCGGCTTGCGTGGAGCTGTTGTAGGTTTCATGACGACTCTCCTCGTTGTCCTCTTCCGACCCTTCTTCTTCCAAGTTCTTGTGGGCTCTTGCCCTACGCTATAAACATCATCTGCAGCTTGGCTATCGCCAATTAGAACAGTCTGGCCATTGCCTTCAATCTCACGTAATGCATCCATCTCATCCTCATCATCATTATCTTCCATCTGTCGAAGTCCACGTAAGATTTCGCTGAGTGCTCTGCCTTTGAAAGGGCGCACAGTCGGACCTCTTCGAACAGCGGTGGGGCTAGCAAAAGTAAATTTGTTATTTGAATTTGCTGGTTCATGATTTGAGCCAGAGGCGGATAGCAATCTCTGGTTGAAAGAGGTAGTTCTCCTCAAGTATGCGGGTGTTGTCTCCAGAGCATTTCCATTCTGGGCTCCACCCTCGGCCTCTGGTCCTAGAATCCTCGACCGTAGAGGTGTGAGATCCACTGCTGGCCTCTCAATTGCATCACGTGGGTCCTCCTCCGCAATAGCCGTAAAGCGCATCGTACTGGGAGTGGCAAAGAATTGACTGAGTAGAAACTTCTTGCCATCACTCGCCGGCGTACGGGAGCGTCTTCTCCCACCGGAACGGTCGGTCAGATGGTCTAACAAATCTCCAGTACTTGTTGCAGGTCTTCGGCTTGGCGTCTGTGCCACATTTATTCCAAGAAGGTTCTCCTCAACTGCATCAGCCTTCCTCTTTCGTGAAGAAGACGTGCTTCCTGAGTTCGAGAGCAAATCAAACAAGCCTAGGAGCTTCCCATCTCGTTGCGGTGTAGGTCCGATGGCATTCTTGAACACATATAGATGCGGTGATACGGACGCCGGTGAAGCGTCGTAAGGGTCGAGGGTGCTAGGATGAACATCTGAAAGGAATGGCCGGGTTTTTTGAGGGGTAGCCAAGAGTGTCTTTTTGGCCGTCTGGTCCCGATCCTGCTTGGACTGCTTCAACTGCTTCAACGACGAGGACGATTTCTGCTTGTGAAGAGAAGGTGATGATATATTCAGCGACTCCAAGTCCTTCTTGCCATCCAGCGCATCTCTTGTTCGATTGTAGGCTCTGTATTTGGCTGCGATGTTGGCGTTCTTCCTGATGTCTTCTTTGCCAGGCTTGCAACCGGAATGGGTCTCAGCAAACAACTTCTCCCATTCCTTGAGCTGAGCGCGAAGCTCATGACATTCCGATGCCAGCTTGCTTCGACTGATCATATCGGTGAACCTAGCTCTGTCCATTATTCGTGGGATTGATGGATTGATCAAGGGTAGCTCGCCAAAGCATGTTAATCGTGAAACACCTTAAGTGAGAAAGTGAACGCGTTAGGACGGCGGATCCTCGGCTCAGAACGCGTCTTCCCAGAGCCTAATTACGTCATATCTCAGGTCATAATTAGCATGGCCGCTGATTCAGCTTAAGGGAGTATCCAAAGGCCTTTTCATGTTTCTTGATTGATATCTTGATCGAATTGATTCGTTTCTTGATTCATTCATTCATCCATCCGGGCATGACACAGCTATTCTTCCTCCAGCCCCGTCTCATCTATTTAAGCTGACGCAGCTCAGCCCAGCATTCCTCAAACGCTGTGGGCTGCATCGTGGTGTCCATTTCACGCCAATGCATGTTCCTCACGACCTCAGTACTTCCCGTCCCTACTCCCATGGTCTTGCCCACAATAACACACTCACTGACTCCTTCTATCGGGTCTATCTTGCCAGCACTGCCAGCGTCAAAGACATGGTCCGCAGTCTTTTCGAAGGACGCCAGTTGCAGAACAGAATCTCTCATCTTCGCAAGTCCAAATCGTGTGATGCCAAGCACCTCTCCTTTGTAGGTCATCACATCAGCCAGCAGCGCCATATGCCGAGGGTCAATGGACAGATCCTTGGTAACTTCTTGCATTTCTTTAATGATCTTGGTGCGAGCGGCTTCGATGCCAAGGACCTTCAGAGTTTCAGTTACAGAGTTGGTGGATGTAGTGTAAGGATCAACACCGTCAGTGTTCATACAATCCCGCAATCCATACCCCTCGACCATGACCTTGTGCATTTGAATAGGGTTGGATGACTCTGCGGCGTTCGTGGCAAGCTTTTCCAAAGGCTTTCCTGACAGTGGGATATCGTCGTCCTCTTCCTTGATCTCCGGATCCTGCTTGATTTTCGTCTTCCTCAGCACTCTGTCTTTTGCCTTTTTGGTCCTCACGCCAGTGATCTTAACGTCCTCGTCTTCCTCCACCTTAGAGTCGTCAACCCTCTCTTCTTCCTTCTTTGCCGCTTCTGCAATGTTGGCCTGCATTCTTTTAATTTCATCAGAATTCGGATCATCCTGTGCTGTCACCACGGCACGGACGGCTTGAGCATGGCCGAGAACGTGAACGAAAGGTAGGAGACGCTTGAGGTGTTGTAGTCGCAGAAAAGACTCCCTCACGTGTAATTCTTCAAGCTTAGACGTGCTCAACCTTTTGGAATCTGGAGGCTTGTCCAATTGGAGAATGATGCGGTCGTTACCTTGCACATGCAGGTCGATGTCCTTGCCCTTGAATTTGCGATGCCTCTTGATCTTCTTGCATATTTTTTCAACGCTTAGATCCAGAAAAAGATCGCTGATAGTTTGAAGGGAAATTTGAATAGACAGCAACCCAAATAAACTCTTATACCAGATGATGTCGATCTTTTCTGCCACGTCTTCGAGATATAGTGCTTCAATGCGACCCTTCACAATCCTGCCAAACTGTTCGGGAATTGAGCGATCAATACCCTGGCGTACTAAGTTGCACGTAATGACCGGTGTGCTTATGTCTTTCGAGGCATTGATGATCTCTTTGATACGAGGAACTCCCTGAGTCAAACTCATGCCGGCAACACCAGCAAAATGGAATGTCTTAAGGGTCATCTGCGTTCCTGGCTCACCTATTGATTGTGCTCCAACGGCGCCCACTGCATGACCTGGCTCGACTTGGGCAGCTCTATACTTCTCTAGACATGATGTCACAAATGTTTCTAATGTTCTCTGTGAAATCTTGCAGGTCAAATCGAATCGATCGACAGTGGATGGCACTGCAGCTGTGGGTGCCATCGACTGCCGACTAGCTGTGGCTCTACGTGTCTGTGTGGTCGGCTTCGCTTGCGCTTTCCTTGGGATTGGCACGTGTTTAGGGATAGCCACATCTGCTTTTGCTTTCCGGGCAACCGCAAAAGAATCGGCTTTACGTTGCACGAAATCGTCGACCGTGTTCAGAAATTCCCGTTCGCCTTCAAGCAAGTCCGCATGTTACTCTGTATGGACATCTTCCAAGTCGATGTTGTCTGCCAGCGGTTGACCTAACAATGTCATTCTCGAGGTCTTCAACCGCCTTTCGTGGAGCAGTTCCTGCGTGCGAGTCTTGATTTCGTCTGGGTGCATGCCTTTGTCCGCAATATCGAATGTCGTAGACTCGACGTGAACGAAAGTGCGTTCGAAATTGACAGGAACTGCATTCCCTTCCATATCAACAGGATCAAGCTTGTCTCCCCCAAAGCGAAATTGGACAATGTTCGAAGCCGAATTCCGCACAAATTCGTCGTAGCCAACTGACAGATCTTCCAAGGATTTCATCAGTCGACGCGACATGTAACCTGTCTCTGCAGTCTTGACTGCAGTGTCAACAAGACCAACTCGGCCTCCCACAGCGTGGAAGACGAACTCGGACGGGTTCAGTCCACTGAAGAAACTGTTCGACACGAAGCCCTTGGACTCTGGAGATCGTCCATGTTTTGGGAAATGCGGAAGGGTGCGATCTTGAAATCCATTTGCGATGCGCTTGCCTTCAATGTCTTGTTGTCCCAAAGTTACCACCATTTGTGCCACATTGACAGTGGATCCCTTTGAGCCCGAAGTAGCCATTACCATGGGCGAGTTTCGAATGCTGAGCTCTCCCGCAAGAAACTTGGACAGTTGCGTACGAACTTCATTCAATGCCTTGATCTCTTTTCCTTCCAATGTACCTTTCTCATCCAGACCAGGCTCCCTTCGCAACCTACCTTTCGTCAGGGCCTCGGCACTCTCGTCACACGCAGTAAACGCCGCCTCTATGGTCTCCGCTTTTATCTGTGTCAACGTCGGTGTTGGAGTTACATCGTTTATGCCAACTGAGAAACCCTGCAGGCTCAACCACCTTGCGCAAAGTTTCGACAGCCTATTCATGCCTTGTGCAGCAGCATTGGGTCCGAAATCACGATAGAGCACGTAAAACAACGAGTTCTTCTTCCCTGCACCAATCGTCGCTTTGTCCATTCTTCCGCATAAGACTTCGGAATTCCTGATACAAAGGAAACCATCATTCTGAAGATCAGGATGCAGCCATTCTGAAGGCGCTTTCGTGTCGTTACAATAAACGTTTTTGAAGTCTCTGCATTGAGCATCAATGTTGACTCGTATATCGCACTTCTTGTTCGGCCGCATCAAAATACTAAATACTTGCTTACCCGTCCAAAGGCACTGAGGCTTTAGAATAGCCGGTGAAGGAAGGTCGAATTTGGTGTCTTCCTCAAGCATCCCCAAACAGGTCGTTACAAAGGTCTTCCGGTCGTAAAAATTGGCCAAACTTCAACAACGAGTCCGGAATGGCTGGGATAAGTGGCCTGGAGCCAAT
>QQTW01003225.1_pt1 | contig 12015 bp, 10 predicted proteins | sample 1904831 | NCBI WGS metagenome assembly QQTW01 (sample SAMN09435610, study PRJNA476489) | Subsurface metagenome, whole genome shotgun sequencing project. | reverse complement strand
AACTAAAACAATTAATAAATTTCTAACTTTCGTCCCGACGGTGGTTTCGGGCGTAGGTTCTATATTTGTCGCCATAAATTTTTTTATTACAACTTGTTAAGTATCTACTCTATTTTACCTTAGTAACTGCTGTGAAAAAACGAGTAACTTTGACCTTCCCCAAACGCACGATTCAAATGCCCGTCACCTATCGACTTGCTAAAGATTACAACGTTGCGGCTAATATTATCCGCGCTCAAGTTGCGCCTAACCAAATTGGCAAGCTCGTATTAGAATTATCGGGAGATATCGATCAACTAGATGCGGCTATTGACTGGATGCGATCGCAAAATATTGGTGTTTCTCAAGCAATGGCTGAAATAGTTATCGATCGAGATGTTTGTGTAGATTGTGGTTTGTGTACGGGGGTGTGTCCGACGGAAGCTTTAACGGTTAATAGCGAAACTTTCCAGTTGGTATTTACGCGATCGCGTTGTATAGTCTGCGAACAGTGTATCCCTACTTGCCCCGTCCAAGCTATTTCTACTAATCTCTAGAGCTTAAATACATCGGCAATTACATCGCTTGCTCCTGGTAATCTCTTGACGGCTGGGGAGTCATAAACGACTAATATTGAAGGAATTTCCGTACAGTCACTAAATAGTGTCATTCCTTCGGCGTGGTCGTCGCCATTTCCGTAAGGAATTTCTAATATTTGTGTTGGTTTATGCAGTACATTGTCTTGTAAATTTGCGATATTTTCTAAGCGATAAACTCGCACCGGCCCATCTAAATCCATTGTTGGCCCGGCTAAGATTAGCAAGTTTTCTCCTACTAAACATAAGTCTCTAATACCTAGCCCGTTTAGATAGATAAAATACTTTTTGTATTTTTCTTGTTTTAACTTTAATAAATCTGTACCGTTTGGTTCTAACTCAATTTCTAACATTACCGCCCAACCGCGCAATACCGGGCCGCGCAAACCTAAAAATATGCGCTCTCTATAGACAGCAATTCCTTCAATATCAAATCCGTTTTCTTTTCCGGGAATATTAGATTGGACGTAAGTACCAAGATGAGCATCTTTTACTAAAACATCCATTAGTAAATTGCCCCAATCTGTTACTGCCAATTTTGCCGCCGTTAGTTGTAATTCGGGCTTATCTGGATGAGTTGCAGATTTAACCAATTCACCATCAATTAAGGGAATGCGCCCGATTAAATAACGATTTGGTTCTGATTGGAGTTTAGTTAGCCTGTTAATGTTTTTTTCATCAGTTTTATCCGGCTTTGGCTTTTTCCGCTTCCAACTATGAGAACCTACAAACCATAAATAATAGTCGCTATAAGCAAAACCTTCAATATCAATTTCTTCCTCCGCAGGAGCAGGTAAACTGATAAAGTCAGTTACGTTGTAATGCTTGTGATTTGCAAATATTCCATCGTCAATAAAAGACAATCTTTCAATTGTCGAAGTTTCATCCGAACCCAACCATAAATGTTTATCTGGTGTTAGCCGAATAGCCGAAACATCTTGCCGATGTTCTTGAAAACTATCGTTAAACTTAAGAGTTATTTTATTTAATAGAGGGGCGTAGTCCATAATCTGTTCTTAACTTGTTATTAACCAAATTATAAAAATGCTATTAAAACGAGTCAATGAATTAAGCTCTAAAAAGAATAAGTTATTTAAGGAGTGCGGTAATGGAGGCTAGTTTATTTATTTCATCAAAACTCATGACGGCACCGTTTCATCCTTTAATAGATAGTTCAGAATTGTCTATGCCCTTAGTTGCCAACGGGCAAGAAAGCGATAGCGCCAGCGCGCAAGAGTTAGGGCTTCGCATTCCTGGGATAGTTAAACGCTTGATTCCTTTAGACAATAACACTTTCTGGGAATACTGGTGGTGCGTTCCGGGGATGGTGCTATTACCAGAAGATGTGGAATTATTGCGAAAGGACTTTGCGCGCGTTGAGAAGATTTTAACTAAGCTTATTTGGTTATGGGGTGGGCGTTTTATTGGTGCAGAAGCTAGTTGCGAAGTGAATAGTTGGCAGCAAGTATGGGAATTAGTCAGCGAAAATAAATTAAATCCTGAGGTTGTGGATATTGATTTTTTGCCTTTGACTATCAAAGCTAATGAAGTTGAGGGTAATATTGCCGTAGCGCCCGCCCACTGGCATATTGAGTTTTTTCAACTAGAGGCAGTTGCCGGGGGCTACAAGTTGCAAGAACCAAAAAAAGCTTGCGGTTGTCAAATTTGGACGCGATCGCCTTTCATCAAGCAACTAGCGACTGGAGAAGCAACAATTTGCTACGATCTCAATATTTCTCAACCATTGGATATGACAAGTCCGCCTTGGCAATCACTGCTTGGTATTAATTAAGTTAAGCTTTCTAACTATTACTTAAGATATACGCTCAAAGCAGGTTGGTATTAGGCAGTAATTAGTAACAATATGAAAGCTTAAGGTAGGTAGTAGAGAGGCTAAGTAGCGTGGTAGTCAGCGATTTTAAGACCCAATCAAAAACTTTAGGAGATTGGGCATCTATTGCTATTGATAAACATTTACAAAAAATTGTCAAGCACGAAAAAAATGTCCTAAAAGATAAAAGCCCCGAAGACTTGCATCAAATGCGTGTGGGGATGAGGCGCTTGCGGAGTGCGATCGCCGGGTTCGCCCCAGCTTTAAAATTGCCCAAATCTGCCGCCGAAAAAAAAATTGGTAAACTTGCCCGAATTTTAGGTTCGTTACGCGATTTAGATGTACTAGGTGCGGCTTTGGAACATGATTACAAGCCCAGCTTACCCGCTCAAGAACAAAAGTATTTGGAAACAGCTTTAGCAGATATCCGCAAACAGCGACGTTACGCTTTAGCAGAAGTAAAAAAAACTATAGCAGGCAAGCAATATAAGTTATTAAAAAAATCTTTGCACAAGTGGTTGCAGCAACCTGAATATCAGGCGATTGCCAAAATGCCGATGGAGGAAGTATTGCCAGACTTGTTACTACCAGAAGTCAGTAAGTTGCTGCTACATCCGGGTTGGTTAGTTGGTAGCGATGCCAAGCTAATTGAAATAGAAGCCGTAGAGAAAATACTGGCACAAGAAGGAGATTTACTCCACGACTTGCGAAAAGAAACTAAGCGCATCCGCTATCAAATGGAAGTATTTAGCGAGTTTTACGGCGATAATTATGCAAGTTACTTGGAAGATATCAAAGCTATTCAAGAAATTCTCGGTAAGATTCAAGACAGCCATGTTTTGACAGAGTTTCTTCAGGAAGTATCGGCAGATAGTATTGAGCGCGTTCCGACTTTGACAAGCGAACTTGCAAAGGCAAACTACGATGCTTGGCAGCAGTGGCAAAACTTACAAACTAAATACTTAAGCGTCGATCGCAGAAAAGGCTTACACACTGCCATCCTCGAACCTAAGTTAGATATTGCTAGTCAATAAGTGGGGCATTGCTGAATTTAGATACGATCGTCCTTTGCAGCAGCCCACCCTTTTTATTGTCACCTTGTCTACTCCTCTTTCATTTTTTAGTTCAGCAACGCCAAATTTGACTTTTGGCTAAAAATCCTGCCTAGAACGAGCTAAAAATAAGTTTTGAAAATTAAAGCGCAACTTATCTATAATTTTTCTAATTAGCACTCAACGCTAGAGAGTGCTAAATTGGCTAATGAAGCGCGTGAATAATAAACTATGGCAAAAATTATTGCATTTAACGAAGAATCCCGGCGGAGTCTAGAGCGAGGCGTAAATGCCTTGGCTGACGCTGTTCGCATTACTTTAGGTCCAAAAGGGCGAAACGTGTTGCTAGAAAAGAAATTTGGCACGCCGCAAATTGTCAACGATGGCATCACCGTTGCTAAAGAAATTGAATTAGAAGATCCGTTAGAAAATACGGGTGCAAGGCTAATTCAAGAAGTTGCTTCAAAAACTAAAGATGTGGCGGGCGACGGGACAACAACGGCTACAGTCCTCGCTCAAGCGATGATTAAAGAAGGCTTGAAGAACGTAGCGGCAGGTGCAAACCCTGTGAGCTTGCGTCGGGGAATTGAAAAAACCATCGACAAATTGGTAGAAGCGATCGCCCAAATTGCTAAACCAGTCCAAGGAAGTGCGATCGCACAAGTTGCTACTGTCTCGGCGGGTAATGATGAAGAAGTCGGTAAGATGATTGCCGAAGCAATGGAAAAAGTAACCACCGACGGGGTAATTACTGTTGAAGAATCTAAGTCTTTAACTACAGATTTGGATGTGGTTGAAGGAATGCAAATCGACCGGGGTTATATTTCTCCTTACTTTATTACCGACAACGAGCGGATGGTTGTAGAGTACGAAAATGCCCGGATTTTGATTGCCGATCAGAAAATTAGCAGCATTCAAGACTTAGTTCCGGTACTTGAAAAAGTAGCGCGTTCTGGGCAACCATTGCTAATTATTGCTGAGGACGTTGACGGGGAAGCTTTGGCAACGTTGGTTGTAAATAAGGCGCGGGGTGTATTGAGTGCTTGTGCGATTAAATCTCCCGGATTTGGCGATCGCCGTAAAGCTTTATTACAAGATATTGCGGTGCTAACAGGCGGACAAATGATTTCTGAGGAAGTCGGTTTGACTTTAGATGCTGTAACTTTGGAAATGATGGGCGTTGCGCGCAAACTTACCATTGACAAAGAATCAACTACTATTGTGGCAACAGGCGAATATAGCGCCGAAGTTGAAAAGCGCATCGGTCAAATTCGCAGACAATTAGAAGACACCGATTCTGAGTACGACAGCGAAAAACTCCAAGAGCGGATCGCTAAACTTGCAGGCGGTGTGGCGGTAATTAAAGTTGGTGCAGCAACAGAAACCGAGCTTAAAGACCGTAAATTGCGAATTGAAGACGCGCTCAACGCGACTAAAGCGGCGGTAGAAGAAGGGATTGTCCCCGGTGGTGGTGCAACTTTGATTTATCTCAGCAAGCAAATCGCCGAGATTAAAAATAGCTTGGCTGAAGAAGAAAAAATTGGCGCGGATATTGTCGGGCGCTCTTTGGAAGCTCCTTTACGTCAGATGGCAGATAATGCGGGTGTGGAAGGCTCGGTAATTGTCGAGAAAGTCCGCGAATCTGACTTAAACATCGGTTACAACGCTGCTACGGGCGTGTTTGAGGACTTAATTGCCGCCGGAATCATCGACCCTGCTAAAGTCGTGCGATCGGCACTGCAAAATGCTGGCTCTATTGCTGGTATGGTAATAACTACCGAAGCCTTGGTTGTTGAACAGCCCGAAAAGAATGCTCCCGCGCCTGATATGGGCGGCATGGGCGGTATGGGCGGCATGGGTGGTATGGGTGGTATGGGTGGTATGGGCGGCATGGGCATGATGTAATTATCCCTCGTTACCTAATAAGTTTATTTAGCAGTTTGCCTTTACGGTAGACTGCTTTTTTAGACAAAATATTTAATCTACGGTTCTCCGGTCGGAATTTAGTTGTTTTAAAAAGAAAGTTCTGCTAAAATCTGCCTAAGTAGAAAATAACCAGGCGATATGAGCGTTCAGACTGGACAATTTGAAGATACTTTGGCAGCTTATAATTGGTCAAATACCAAGGTGAGAATGCAAAAACAGCAACGGCGGCTCGAACCTATGTTCTACTACTTTGCTTATGGTTCTTGTATGTGTCCGGTAGATTTAAAGCGAAGTCTCGGTGAAAAAACTCATATCTACGTTGTTGGTGCGGCTACGCTTGTTGGCTACCGACTAGGTTTTTATTGCTATTCTGCTTTTCGTAACTGTGGCGTGTTAGATATTATCAAAGATCCTACAAGTTCGGTAGAAGGGGTACTTTATCAGTTACCGCAACGATTGGGTTACGCTCTAGACGAGCGCGAAGGCGTGCATCAAAATTGGTACAGGCACGAGCAAGTAGATATTGTTTGCAATGGCAAGGTGTACAACAACGCTCGTACTTATGTAGTTGTTGATAAATTAACCGAGGAACTTGCGCCTAATGATTGGTATTTTAACGTCGTGCTGCGCGGTGCGGTAACTTGCGGCTTACCAGAACAGTATTGCTGGAACTTGTTTAATCATATGCACCAATTACAGCAGCGCCATAAAGAGAAACTGCTTAAATCAGCTTAAGTAAAGCATCTTCCGCATCGTCGCGCTAATTAGATCGACGAAGAAAGTTAAACCGATAAAACAAGCTAAAGTCGCCGTTACCCCAGGATAGTCAAAGCTGCTAAGTTGTTCGGTCAGCAAGCGCCCCAAACCTCCCGCCCCCACTAATCCGACAATGACTGTCGCCCGGATGCAGACTTCCCAGCGATACAGGATGTAAGCGATAAATTTAGGCATCGTTTGCGGTAAAACTCCATAAAGAAATACTTGAGAATTACTAGCACCTAATGCTTTAAGGGATTTTAGCTTGCGATCGTCTAAGTTTTCGGTAACTTCTGCCATCAACCGCCCCAAAATGCCTAAGTTATGTATGCCAAGCGCGATCGCTCCTGGTAGTATTCCTGGAAACATCACAAATAAAAATATTAACGCCCAGATGGGTGCGGGAATAGCGCGAGTAAATAGCAAAAAAAACCGCGATAAAACTAATACAACTATTCCCCACCAACGATTTCCAGCGTCAGAAATTCCCCCCGGTAAAACAAAGTTATAGGCGGCAAAAAATGATAAAATTATCCCCCCACACCCCGCAAAGGCGATCGCTAGGATCGACATTGCCAATGTTTGACTGCAAAGCGTCAAAATTTCCTCCAGTTGGCTGTAGTCGGGGGGAAATGCTGCTTGTAAAATACCAACTAATAATTGCCCGGTGCGCGGTGTCCATAGTTTACTAAAATCGGCATCCACGTACCAAAACGAAAATGCGATCGCCGTAAGCGTTAGTAATGTCGCCCATTTAGATAGGCTTTGGTTACCCAAATATTTTTTTGCTCTCTTAACTTGCCAATTTTGGGCGAAACTGGATTTATCGCTTTCTAATTTTGCCCGCTTATCGAGGGTTTTTAACACATTCAAATCTAGCCGACTAGGTGCGCCAAGCTGACGGCGTACTACGGCGCTGGTAAAGTCTGTAACCCCACTCAGCAGCACCAAAGCAATTAATAAAGTCCACATTTCCTCGTAGCGCAAAGATTGGAGGCTAAGGAAAATTTGATAACCTAACCCCCCTGCGCCAATAATTCCTAAAACCGCCGCCGCCCGAATCGAACACTCAAACCGATAAAAGGCGTAGGATACTAAGTTAGTCTGAGCTTGAGGAATTAAACTGTACGCAAAAGCGTTAAGCGGCGAAACTCCACTACTAAGCAACGCCCGCAATGACTGACGCGGTGTTTCGTCCAATATTTCTGAAAATACCTTTGCTGTAATTGCGCCAAAGGGAATGGCGATCGCGAGTACCGCTACTAGAGGATCTAATCCAAATATATTGACAAAAAATAATCCCCAAATTAATTCGTGAATTGCTCTAGGAATTGCTAACCCCGCCCTTACTACTACCCAAGGTAGCCCCGACACTCCCAAAGCTTCCCACCATACCTTTGAGCAAAAAATTCCTCCGATTATGGCGATCGCTAAACTTAGCACTGTACCGCACACTGCGTAAGCAAAGGTTTTTAGCGTTGCTTCTCCTGTTAATAGTAAAAACTCAGGACTTAAATTCGGATGAATTGCTGCAACCAAAAACTGTTTTACTAAGTTCCCACCGCTAAAATTTACAACTTCTCCCTGAAATACCCCTGCCGAATACAGCGCCCAAATAACTGCTAGTACGCCTAAAGTAAAAACTTTCCCCAACTTTTTACTCCTAAAGGGTTAATTTTCACTTTCGATACAACTCATCCACCATCTGGGAAGCTACTAATTTAGCCGGACAATCAAACAAAATTTGTCCTGCTTTTAATCCTACAATCCGCCCGTAATAATTGCGGGCAAATTCCCATTCGTGCAAACTTGTAACTAGCGTTTTATCTAGCTGGGCATTCAACTGACACAGTAATTGGATAATTTCGCGGCTGCGTTCGGGATCTAAACTTGCAATTGGTTCGTCTGCTAAAATTGCTGCCGGATCTTGCACTAATACTCGCGCGATCGCTACTCTTTGCTGCTGTCCCCCCGAAAGCCGTCCGCACCTTTCGTATAATTTTTCGCTAATCCCTACTTGGGTTAAAGCGCGAATTGCTGTTGTTACTTCTAAGGGATACAGCAGCGAAATAGCTGCTTGCCAAAACGACCAGCGCCCTAAATGCCCCGCATTTACATTATGGATTACCTGCAAGTTATCTATTAAATGAAATTGTTGGTAAATAGTCCCTATTTGTTTTTGTATTTGCCGCACCGACGCAGGTTTTAAAAGCGCTAAATTTTTTCCTAATACCCACACTTCCCCATTAGTAGGATTAATTGTGCCATTAAGTAAGTTTATTAACGTACTTTTACCCGCACCGCTAGAACCAACTAAAGCGACGCTTTCCCCTGGATAAATTTTTAGATTGATATTTTTTAGCGCCGAAAACTTACCAAATTGTTTAGTAACGGTTTTTAGTTCAAAAATGGGAGTTTGGCTAGAGTTTATCGACTTATTAGCAGCGATATTATTAGTTTTTTTTATCATCTGCTCGGTCTATCAATTTCCGCGCAGAGGACATTGTCCTCTGCGCTCTAACTAACTACTTTCAACAAGCATTTAGATAGACAAATACAATTACTATAGTATGACATTACAAGTCAAAACACAATAGGTTTGTCAAAATATTTTGAGTATTTTTGTTAAGAAAAACGCCAGTATTAAAGGTTGACAAAAAGGTTATTTTATCTTACCAATTTGTCTACCTACTTGTTCTATTTGGGCGTAGTTAGAGTTATTAGTAGCAACAAACTTATTTGCGTCTAATAAGTTGAGAATTTCTTGATGTTGGGGAATATTAGGATCTAGTTTTAGCAAAGCATTTTGGACTTTAGTTACAAAGTCTGCGCCGTAGCGCTGCTTGACTTGGGGGTTAATTAGCCAGTGGTAATCGTAGTAAGGAGGCGAAGTCCAAATGACGGATACTTTACTTAAATCGACTTCTTTAGCTGCTACGCGCTTTAACCATATTTTTTCATTTACCGCGCCCACATCGTAACTACCAGCTTCTACAAGTTTAATAGTTTTATCGTGATCGCCAGAAAAACCAGCTTCGCCTTTAAAATCTGTAATTTTAACTCCAGCTTGTTGTAAAAAGTATTGTGGCATCAAGCGCCCAGACGTTGAAGACTCGCTACCAAAAGTAAAAGTCCGCCCTTTTAATTGTTGAAAATCGCCAAGATTATTAATTGGCTTTAAACCAGTGCTTTTATTCGTAATAAGTACGCTGTGGAATTTAGCATCTATATCGCGCTGGGCGATCGCTTGCGCGCCTTGTACTTGCAATCGGGCTTGGACTCCTGTTAAACCCCCAAACCAGACTAAGTCTAGGTCTCCTACTTTAAAAGCGGTGACTGCGGCGGTGTAGTCAGTTACAGGTTTATAGATAACTTTTACACCTAATTCTTGTTCTAAATAAGCAGCTAATTTGCTATATTGACGCTGTAGTTTTTCGGGATTTTGATCGGGAATTGCACCAGTAACTAGAGGTTTTATTTCCGGCGCTTTGACAGACTGCGAGGCGTTGGGAGCGCAACTTGATAAAAGCAGTGGTATTAATAAAAAAAATCCATTTTTAATTATTTTCATGAGCTTAAATAAGTAAGAAACTGGCAATTTTAAATTTTACTATTTTTAGAGGACTATAGAACAATTTTAACAATTTTTATATTTAGAATTAAATTTAGATTTAAACAAAGACAATAAATAAATAAGTAGTTGGTATTGCTGAAAAAAATAACTTATTTATCTTGAATTAAAACTGGAAATAAGATATACGTTAAAGCAAGTTTAGGTTTGATTTACTAGCAAAGGCGGCAATTCCTCCTACCTTGAGTGCGGAAGTAAGCACTCAGTTAAAAAATGCGATCGCGCTCTGGTTTATAGACGGTTTTCGTTTAGTTATGCGGAGCTCGATGGGATTAGGTCTAGCAAGGGCGACTTTTAGTTGGTTAACAATCAACGCTCCCTCGAAAAATTAGTTTAATTGCAAGCTAAATTACAGATAAATTAATTGGAATACTAAAGATGAGTAGTTGGTTTCAGCCGCCGCGCTTGCGGATTGGAAAAGAAAGCGAACAAGAACATCGTCACGCTACTTGGTTAGAACTTTTTTATGACTTGGTGTTTGTAGTTGCCGTATCCCAAGTTGCCCATAACTTGTATGAAGATGTAAGTATATCCGGTTTTCTCAGCTTTGGATTTTTATTTATCCCGATTTGGTGGGCGTGGATTGGAACGACATTTTACGCTAATCGCTTTGATAGCGATGATATCGGACATCGGTTGTTAGTTGGCTTGCAAATGCTGGCAGTTGCTGCCCTTGCCGTTAACGTGCATCATGGTTTAAGTGAGTCTTCTGCCGGATTTGCTCTAGCTTATGCCGCCGGGAGGATAATACTTGTAATTGAATACTTCCGCGCAGCTAAATATATTCCCCAAGCGCGGGGACTCGCAACGCGCTATGGTACGGGTTTTGCGATCGCTGCTAGTTTATGGTTAATATCGGCATTTATCCCCATCCCCCTGCGTTTTATTTTGTGGGGCATAGGTTTATTAGTAGACTTTGCCACCCCCCTAACTACGCCTAAAAGCTTGCAGGTAGGACTATTACCGCACCCAGAACACTTACCTGAACGTTTTGGACTATTTACAATTATCGTGCTGGGGGAGGCAATTATTGCCGTAGTCGATGGAGTATCGGAGCAACAATGGGATATCCGCAGTGCGATTTCTGCGGTACTGGGTTTTGGTATTGCCTTTAGCTTGTGGTGGATCTATTTTGAAAATGTTAGCGGTTCGGCGTTGCGTTCGGCGGGTTCGGTAGGACGAATAGAGATTTATCAAGTCTGGCTTTACGGTCACTTACCTCTAGTTATTGGTCTATCGGCGACGGGTGTAGGGGTAGAACATATCATCGTTAGCGTTGCTAGTAATGCTTTAAGTACCCCCAATCGCTGGTTGCTGTGTGGTGGGGTGGCGCTGTGTTTGCTATCGCTTGGGTTATTGCACCGCACGGGAGTAATTTTTAGGTGCAAAGTTAGAAGCAAGTATCGCTTTGGAGCGGCAGCATTGTTGATTATTCTTGCTATGGTGGGAATTGGATTGTCGCCGCTTGTAGTAGTTGGGCTGGTTGCTTTGGTTTGTGCTACTCAAGTGGTGCAAGACTTGTATCAAAGCGGGCAATTAACTTTTCAATGACAATGTTAGAAGTACATCAAGTATTAGGCGATCGCTATCAACTCCAAAAACTATTAAGTCTTAATACCTTACGACAAACTTGGCTGGCGGTAGATTTAGCTAACCAAGAACAAGTTGTAGTTAAGTTACTGACTTTTGCGGCGGCGATGGATTGGACAAATATTAAGCTGTTTGAGCGAGAAGCAGAAATTCTCAAGCAGCTTAATCATCTCCAAATTCCTCAATATCGAGACTCTTTTAGGATTGACGAAGCTGATATTAAGTTTGTCCTTGTAGAAAGTTATATTCACGGTGGTTCGTTCAAGGAATTATTAGACAAAGAGCGAAAGTTTAGCGAACAAGAAATAGAAAATATTGCTAAAAATATTTTGCAAATTCTCATTTACTTGCACGAACAAACCCCCCCAGTGCTTCATCGAGATATCAAGCCTAGCAATCTAATTTTGGGCAATGACGAGCGGGTATATTTGGTAGATTTTGGCGCAGCCCAAAACCGCGTGGCTACCGTAGGAGCTACATTTACAGTAGTGGGGACTTATGGTTATGCGCCGATGGAACAATTTAGCGATCGCGCAATTCCCGCCACAGATTTGTACGGTTTGGGTGCAACTTTAATTCATTTAGCAACAGGTACAAGTCCGGCGGATTTGCCTCAAAAAGAATTGCGGATTCAATTTTTAAATTGCGTTAACT
>QQTW01003224.1_pt1 | contig 12015 bp, 9 predicted proteins | sample 1904831 | NCBI WGS metagenome assembly QQTW01 (sample SAMN09435610, study PRJNA476489) | Subsurface metagenome, whole genome shotgun sequencing project. | reverse complement strand
GCACAGCAGCATCAAGCTGAAATTCTCGAACGATGTGCAACTTGGATGGATGAAGGAAAACTCAAGATTCATGTCACTCACCAGTTACCGCTAGAAGATGCTGCTCACGCTCATCAGTTACTGGAAACGGGGTCAATTGCAGGTAAAATTATTCTACTCATTAATCAATAATCGAAAAGTTAGGGGTGGGCGGCAATCTAACTATTTCGGTTGAGCTTCCGAATAAGCCACCTGTTCGCCGTAATACTAAATGTCTAAATAACGTAGTTAATCGTTGTCAATCACCGTCAATCCCCCTAATTACCCGCTCTAAATATTCGCTTGCACTCAAACCCGCATCTGCCGACAAGCCTACAAGCTTTTCCCACGCCGATGGAGTTAAGCTAACTGTTTTCCGTTGCTTAAGCTCCTCATAAAACACGGGTTGATTTTTTATTCTTTTTTTCCCTTTACCTGATTGCATAAATTAGAACTTACGTATATACTAACAGGGTACACAAAGAAGCATTCTTGGTCAAGCTTGTGGCAAGGAAGAGAAAAGTCAAGGGTGTTAAGACAGTAACCAGGATTGCCATTATCGGCACTCTAAAATTAAATAAGTGGAAGTCAAACGAACTCGATCTAATATCTTCTCGTCTTGGTTTGCTTCGATCTGATTTGTGGAATGAGTTTGGCTCATTAAAAGCATGGGGAACTTCAGAATACACAATAGACAAATCTTTGCGTCCTTTAAATGGTAAATATCAACTGCCTGCTAAGTTATGGGAAGCTACGCTCTATGACGTAATTGGAGACATTCATGCTGTACAAGCAGCTTGCATTGAAAAAGCACTCGACGCTTTAAATCTTAGATACCAAAAAGTTAATTCAAAAAAAACGGTAGCTCAACATGTTTTAGAATCCGACTCATGGATGCTTCATCCCAAGCTACATAAATTAGTTCGCACCTTTTATTATCGCGGTCGTACCAAAGTTTCAAATCAAATTGTTGTCAAAGAATACGACTGTAAGACTGACAATAAAGGTATTGTTTGGATTAAGTTTGGTGGTTTGACTCCAGGCAAAACTCTTAAAATCCCAACAACACTTAAAGCTGAAATTACAGGTCAAATTCGCTTAATAAAACGCTTAAACAGGTGGGAGATTCATTACACTACTGACATCGAGTCAGCCCCAAAGCGAGATGTTGGAGCGGATATCGGTGTTGATAGAGGTTACTCAGAAGTTTATGCAACGTCTAGTAATGATGACGCTAGATTTATTGGCACAGGCTTCGGCAAACTTCAAACAACTGAATCTGACTATCGTAAGGAAAAAGGGGTTAGACGTAATAAAATACGTTCTATTGCAGAAAAAGCTCTTAAAAAAGGGAACAGTGCGTCATCCGATAGAATTAAAAGAAATAATCTCGGTCGTGTTAAGTGGAATAACCGAGAAGCAACCTTTAAAGGTAGGATTAAAACTTTAGTATTTACAGCTACGGTTCAATTAATGCATGACGCAATTAAATCTGTAGCTTATGAAGATTTAACCGAGCAATTCGTCTCAAAGGCTCGTAGGTCGAAGCGTACAAAACGAAACCTTAGCTCATGGTGTAAGGGAGTAGTTGCGGACGCATTGATTCAAGTTTCATCCCGTGTAGGTTGCACGGTAATTAGTGTCAATGCTTGTTATACCTCGCAACTTGACTCTAGACATGGCGTTCTTTTGGGAACTCGTGACGGAGACAAGTTTACCTGTTTTGATGGGGTGGTGTTGCAATCAGATACTAACGCTGCTGATAATGTTCTGGCAAGAATGGGTGATGATGAAATTACTCGTTTTACTAAGTACAAAGTTGCTAAGGAAATATTGCTAGAACGGACTCGGAAGTTTCAAGAAAAGTTGAACAAATTTGTTGAAATAACTCAGCAAGTTTGGGACGCTGTTTTTGACGCGATACCGGACACGGATAAGTCCAGGACTCTAGACCCTAAAAGAAAACGAACGAGTAAGGGCAATCAGAGAGCGAATTATGAGCAATTAACGCTGTTTGACTTCGGTTGAATACGTTATGCGTGTATCCCTGAATACGTTAAGTGACCTTGTAAGCAGCTAGACCAAGTTCTGACTATACCAGAGATTTTTTAGTTTCAAGCATCAAAAAATCCCCTGATGATATTTCCAGACAAACAGGTGGTGGTCAGATAGTGACTAATTGCAACGGTCGGGCTTACCTGCACCTTTTTCATGTGCAGGTAAGGCTTTCGGAACCTAAAACCGTTGGTTTCCCAGTTAAAAAACACTCTCTGAGAATTCAAACGCCCCAATATCGGCTCTACCATTGGTGACACGAGGGAAACCGCGTTGGTCGGTTGTGGGGTCAGTATCTAGTACGGTTGGGTCGCCTGCATCAATTGCTGGACTATCTGGGAGCAGGGCGATTGTTTGTGTGGAACCACCGTTGAAGTCTAAGGAAGCTAGTCGCGGGTCAATTGGGTTGTTCGTTGTGCCTACTATGTCTCCTGTGACGCCAAATCCCCTACTGCTCGTAGCCGTAGCATTACCAATCAGGTTGTAGCCAAGGCTAGTGAAAGGAAGAAGACCAAATACGTCGGGGTCGGAAGAGTTTGTACCACTCAAGAAGTTAAGAGCGATAATTGTGTTCCGCACATTGGCTGCATTAATGTTATTAGGACCGGGCAGTTCACTAATAAAGGTATACAGACCTCCACCAGAGCGTGCTTGGTTAAGGGTGAGGGTACTGAATTCCAGTGTCAAGATGCCAGCGCTATAGATGCCGCCGCCAGAGCTTGCCGAGTTGCCGATGATAGTGCTGTTACTCACTGTCATGATGCTGTCGCTGTTCACTGCCATGGTGCTGTTGATCGGTATCCGGGTACGAATATTAGAGATCCCGCCGCCGACATTTGCCGAGTTGCCGCTTAGAGTGCTGTTAATCACCGTAACAGTACCTAAGTTATCGATACCGCCACCTTTAAAAGATACCGAATTTCCGCTGAGGGTGCTGTTGCTTACTGTCAAAGTACCTCTGTTATGGATACCGCCACCGACCCTTGCCAAGTTGTCGCTGAGGGTGCTGTTGTTCACTGTTGCAGTGCCGCCAATATCATTAAAGATACCGCCGCCTTCGCTGTAAAAGCCAGGATTAACAGTGTTCGAGATGTTGCTGCTCAGGGTGCTGTTGTTTACTGTCAAGGTACCGCTATTATAGATACCGCCGCCGCCATAAACAATATTGCTTTGCCTCAAGTCAATAGTTACGGTATTATTGCGAACAATGCTGTTGTCTAGAATGAGGGTACCGCTGTTTTTGATCCCACCACCAACGTCATTCCTGACGCTACCATTGGCAACAGTCAACCCTGTGAGAGTTACCGTTGCTTCTGTTCCAATCTCAAACACTCGTGAAGCATTGTTGCCACTCACTGTTAGCAAGTTTGCACCCGTAAACTCGTCCCTTGGGGCGATGATGCTCAGGCTGTGGGTGATGTCTAATTGTCCCAGGCTCAATTCGACTGTTTGTTCATTGTCAAACAGCGATCGCTCAAAAACAATCAAGTCCTCCAACTCGTCGGCGTTTGCAAAGTTGATTGCTTCGCGCAGGGTAGTTATGCAATCATTGTCATCTACTACATCAACAATACTGTTCACCGTAATTATGGAACTGGCGCTTACGTGTAAGGTTCCAACATTAAGCAGGTCTTGGACATTATCCCCAAATACAGGTGTAAAGGATGTAATGGATGGGGATTGAAAATCTGAGCCGGGAATTGATAAATCCATCTTCAGAAGGTAAAAAAAGAGTGAAGGTTTGAAGAGCGCAGCTATGTATTAATTCGGAATAGACAAGGCGCTCAAGTCATGGTCTAGGAATGACCTTAAATGTAAAAACTATACATCAAAATTACTATTATTCGGTTATTATCTGGTTAAAATTATCGCTTATGCCTTGTCGAAAAATGTCTGCTTTCGCACAGGCTTGTGTCCGGTAGCGGGGCTTCCTTGGTGCTGTGCTTTTCGCGCATAGAAAGCATTATGTTTATTCACAATTTACTGACTCTGACATGTGGGACAGCTCACGCAAGAACAACAACCAACCGAAAACCAAAATCGTTGCTATGGAGGTCCGGGGCATCCCAAACGCGGGCGGCACTACGACAAAGCTCTGGAACATCGTTCCAAGAACCGCCACGCAGCAGCCTTCTAGTATTATCTCCACCTGTTAACCAGGCACTTCCATCAGTTGGGGCGTTTTGATAGTTATCATGCCAATAATCTTGACACCACTCCCACACATTTCCATGCATATCGTACAAACCAAATGCATTGGGTGGGAAGAATTTTCCTACTTCTGTTGTTTCTTCCCTATAAACTCCCTTTGGTGCAGAAGCGTAAGGGGTAACAGTTCCATTGTAATTTACCAAATCGCTTGTAATTGTCTCGCCACAATAGAATGGAGTTGAAGTAAGCGCACGACATGCATATTCCCACTCTGCTTCGCTGGGTAATCGATAATTACGTCCTGAATTCTTGCTTAATCGTTTACAGAATTCTACTACTTCATCCCAATTTACTCGCTCAACTGGGCGATTCGCACCTTGGAAATCAGAAGGATTATTCCCTACGATTGCTTGATACTGTGCTTGGGTAACTTGATACCTTCCCATAAAGAACGCTGGCACTGTAACTTGATGCTGCGGACTTTCATCGTTGCTTCGTTTTGCTTCCGTCGCTGGTGAACCCATTATGAATGTTCCACCTGGTATCTGTACCATCTCTAAGGTAACGCCATTCCCTAAGTCTTCTACAAAATATTTTGCCTCTTGTTTTTGGCGTCTTATAATAGTTCCGCGTGCGTCTACAGTAACAGTTTCAAATTGACTTGATTTTAATGTAATTTGAGTAGAGACTGCTGGTGCTTCTGCTGTAGTACTGGGGGAAGTTGGTTGTTGTTGATTTGAATTTACTTCTAATAACTTTCCTGCTACAGCACTTAAACCAACTCCTGCACCTACCCAACCCAAAGTTTTTAATAGTTCTCGTCGTGGTTTTAGCTGTGTTTGCTGCTGCTTGTATTGCTTTGGTTGCGGTTTGGGTCTCGGCTTGATTTGAGACAATCCTTGTAACGCTTCTGCTGCATTTTGATAACGCTGACTAAAGTGATACAGCACCATCTTATCCAAAATATTTGCAAATTTATCGCTGACGCTTGCCCGGTTCCGCCATATTACCTCTCCTGTGGTCGGGTCTTTTGGAAACTCATACGGCTGTATCCCTGTCAAAGCATATATTCCAACCATCCCTACTGCGTAAATGTCGCTACATAACTTCGGCTGTCCTGCTGCTTGTTCCAAAGGCATGTAACCAGCGGTTCCTATTGTAATTGTAAGGTCGGTTTGTCCTTGAGCATTTACTGCCATTATCTCTTTAACAGCGCCAAAGTCTATCAACACTATTTTGCCATCTTCATTCCGCCGCATTAAGTTTGCGGGCTTGATGTCGCGGTGGATGATATTCTTCTCGTGAACTACTGCTAAAACTGCTAAAATGTCTTCTAATAGCTGTTTTACAGTATCCTCATCCCAACGCTTACCAGGAGAAAGTTCCTTACTTAAATCTCCCCCATCAACAAATTCCTGCACTAAGTAAAATTCTTGTCCTTCCTCAAAGTGAGCATGTAACTTAGGAATTTGGCTATGAAGGTTACTTAAACGATATAAAACTTCTGCTTCACGGTTAAATAAATTCTGAGCTATCTGTATAACTTCTGGATTAGTACTTTGCGGTCTTAGATGCTTGACGACGCACTTTGGTTTGGGATTAGTTGGTATATCCAAATCTTCAGCGAGATAGGTTTCACCAAACCCACCGCTCCCCAAGAGTCTGATGATTTTATAGCGACTGCGGAGAATAGCCCCTATCTGCATCTGAATTTTCCCGAAACGGATAGATGCTATTATTGTGCCACGAATTTATCTTTGTTTGGCAAGAAGTAAAGAATACAGAAAGCACCTAGTCTCATATAGCATTTAGATGTTTAGATGCTATGTAGGTTACTTGAATGTTTGGATGTTGCTAAGTAAGTCGGCGATAAAAATTCGATGTATGTAAATAAATATAAAATCAGTAACTGACAATTTCATTTCTGTCGTATGCACCTGTAGGGTTACAATATTATTTTTTTCGCAGACCCACTTGATAAGCAGCATCCCGAAGGGGGGAAAGTGAAAAGTTACGGAATATCTAGTAAACTCATAAATATATGGAATTTTAGTTAGATCTATTTAATCATGTCCGATGAGTCGCTTGTAGACCCATTTTTAGAACGATTGTGTGAGGGATATACCGAAACAGAAGTTGCTGAGATACAACAGTATATGACACAGTGGGATGCTTCTACTTATATAAGTGTGGCTCATAGTATTTTAGACCATGCCTCTAGAAAAGAATTCGACCCCTTAAAATATCTAAGGAAGGCACATAATTTTAATAAGAAGGGGGCAACAAGAGTTCCCAAAACTGGTTATCGTCGGGATGCATCTGCTATTTATCGTAAAGCAAGCGAATATCTAATTGTACGAACCGATCGGTTTGGTGTTGAAAAAATAGTTACCTATGGTGTAAATGATGACTAGCACGACAGTTAATACACAAAATCCTGAATTTATTAAAAGTTATATTACTCTTTTATTAGAACAGTTAACTATTGATTATATAAATACAAAGGAAGAGCGAAAGAAGATTACTTCCTTGCCGTTTACATCTGATGAAGAATTCACAGTTTTAGAGGAAATCGAACTGTTGACGGTTGATATTAGGGGTTATGCAAGTCAAATTCAAGTAACTGGTAGCGTTGAGAATCGACAACAAGCAATTGAGCGGTTGCAGTCGATGAGGGTCATTGATATACCCGCTATTGCTCAGTTTTACCTTGAAGTAAATGATGATTATCAACAAATGAAGGCTTATATTCGCATGTTAGATTATATGCGATCGCTTCTTCTCGAATATCTATATTTTAAAGATGTTGCGACAAACTCAGGGTATCAAAAAATACTTAAATAGAATTTACTACTTGTTGATATGCTTCCGATATGCGCTCAAGCGATCGCATTCTTTAGGAAATAGTGTCAATCAATTTACAAACCACCTTGAAAAATTTGGTTAGCAGTTAGATTTAAATCGGGGAAAGTTGGGGACACAATACGGTCATTACCTCTAAATTGAGCTATCTGGTACTCACCATCGACTAATTGATAAATCGATAAGTAGGTTGTTTCGGATTGCCTATAAATTTTCTCGCACCAAGTGCAGCATAATCAACAATCCAATACTCAGGAATTTTCATCGCTTCGTAATTCCCTAGCTTAGTGTAATAATCATCCTCCCAGTTTGTGCTTACAACTTCGATAACTAATGGGATAGATTCACTTTGAGTAACTGTAGATTCTTTCTCCCACAACTCCTCATTATATAAATTAGCATCGTTAATTAACACAATGTCGGGAAAGTAACCAGAAGATTTTTGTGGTGGTTTTACTAATACAGTTTTAGGGATGAAGTAGGGAAGTTTTAAGCGTTTATACTCTACAGTAATTTCACCTGCCAAGAATCCTGTAACTTTCTCATGCTTCCCACTTGGTTGTGACATTTCTACGATTATCCCGTCATGCAATTCGTAACGTTTTCCGGTGTTTTCTGGTAGCCACTCGACAAATTCCTCGAAGGTTAATGTTTTCGGTAGGATTTGGGTCATAATTCTCACCTCCGCATATATTTGACTTTACCATTTCTGAGTAAACATCGGCTTTAAGGTAGTACCACTATATAATGATATAAGAATCCGGTTTGAATTTTGAAAATATACGTAGGGTGTGTTAGCGGAGCGTAACGCACCACTTCTTAAGGAGAGGCGTGCGTTACGAACTTCGTTCGTAACCGTTCAGAGGTTTTATTCAGCTACAGCGAAAAATAGGTACATATAGATGGTAAATTAAGAGGCATGGATAAAAACTGCCTCGCCTACGGGATTGAAATTCCCGACTCAGATTGGGAAAAAACTCCAACCAGCGTCAAACAACTGGTGGAGAAAATGGGGCATTGTACAAAAGAATTAGAAAAAAAACTTGCTGATTTAGAGACGAAACAGCAGGAGCTATTAGAAAAAATCAACTGCACATCAAAAAACTCATCATCTCCACCATCCTTAGATCCACTCAGCGCCGAGAAACGCCAAGAAAAAAAGAGGAGTGGTAAAAAGCGAGGAGGACAACCAGGACATAAGGGTCATAGTCGCTTTTTGTATGAATTATCCGAGTGTGAAAGCGTTTTAGACCACCACCCACAAGCTTGTAGCTGTTGTGGAGAAATATTATTGGGAGAAGATACTAATCCTTATCGTCACCAGATCGTAGAAATTCCCCCTATCAGCCCAATAATCGTAGAACATCGCCTGCACCAACTAATGTGCGGAGAATGCGGTACTTTAACCCGTGCAACATTACCCGTAGATGTGTATCCAACTGGCTATGGTGTAAGAGTTGTGGCTCTTGTAAGCGTGTTAAGCGGACTGTACCGCCACAGTACTAGGATGGTACAGAGTGCCATGCTAAATATATTTGGAATCTCCATGTCTTTAGGTACAGTCAACAACCTGAGACTTGAAGCAAGCAATGCAGTCGAAAGTGCAGTCGAGGAAGCGAAAAGATACGTCCAGAACTCCCAAATAGTTGGGGCGGATGAAACAAGCTTCGTTCAAGGAAATGTTGATGGATGCAATGACAAAAAGAGTCAAGGTTGGCTCTGGGTTTGTGTTACACCACTAGTCACATTTTTTGAGATTGCGCTTTCCCGTTGTTCGGATGCAGCCCGTAATCTATTGGGTGAGAATTTTCGCGGTATTTTAAACTCAGACCGATATGCAGCATACAATTGGGTCGGTTTAGAGCAACGCCAGTTGTGCTGGGCACACTTGAAACGAGAATTCATCAAAATATCCGAGCGTCCCGGAGTTTCTGGCGATATCGGAAATGCTCTGGTAAAACAACAAGAAAAATTATTTGAACTGTGGCATCGAGTTAGGGATGGAACTTTGAAGCGTTGTGAGTTTCAACTTTTAGTCGAACCAATTCGCAACACTATTAATTCCTCTCTACAAGAGGCTGCCAATTATGAGATTGGTTCTAAAGAAAAAACACCACTGGCTAAAACTGTTCGTACTTGCCGCCAAATTTTAAAAGTTGAACCAGCTTTATGGTTGTTTGTATCTGTTGAGGGTGTAGAACCAACAAATAATGCTGCGGAACGAGCTATACGTCCTGCGGTAATCTGGCGGCGTACTAGTTTTGGTTCTCAAACGGCTGCTGGCAGTCGTTTTGTACAAAGGATGTTGACCGTGGTGACTACTCTTAAGTCTCAGCGTCGAAATGTCTTGGATTTTATGACGGCAGCAGTAAGTGCAGCACGCTTTAATTCGCCAGCTCCTTCTTTGCTTCCTGAAGTAGCTGATTCTTCTGACGAAGTAATAAATGCTGCTTAATCCCAATTTTTCACACCGTTTATTTACCTCTATTTAAGACCGTGCAGACTCTAGGGACAATTCACTTAAATCCCTCACCCATTGAGATGTATTGTTTTTTGTCTGCGATCGCCCTGTGGTCGATTACATTTTAGCAGAATTCACTGTGTATCGATTAAAAGCCACTCTGACCGATGACCCATCCTGAAAAATTCACCCTGCGCGATTATCAAGTGCAAGTCATTAAAGAAACCTACCAATGTTTCCGTGATGGAGTGCGCTCGCTTTTAATTTATGCGCCCACTGGTGCGGGGAAAACTGCCATCGCCTGTAAAATGATAGCGGATGCAGTATCAAAGGGACGAAGAGTAGTTTTTTGCGTGCATCGCGTTAAGCTTATAAAACAAACTCAAAAAACGCTGCAAAAATATTTTGGGATTGAAAGTGCGATAATTTGGGGCAATCATCCAATTGATTATGATAATCCAGTCCAAATTGCAATGGTGCAGACTTTACAACACCGAGAATTACCATCGGATATTGGTGTGGTTATTGTGGATGAAGCCCACACAACAAGCTATTACAAGGTTTGTAAGCGTTTACTTGATACTTATTCTGGTGGCATAACAGTATTATCAAAATGTTTTTTTATTGGGTTGAGTGCTTCCCCCTGGCGGGCTAAGTCAACAGAAGGCTTTTGTCAGTTTTTTCAAACAGTTGTCCGCGCTCCTTATCCTCAACAACTAATAGAGTCGGGGTACTTGTGTAATGCTAGGCAATTTGGTTACAACGGGCTAATTGATTACAGCAAGCTCGACACTGACAGCAGCGGTGATTACACCCTCAAGTCAATGCAAGGTGTTTGTACGCCAGCATTTAATCAAGATGTGGTTAAAAAATATTTAGAGTTGTGTCCAACCAGAAAAGCAATTGCTTTTTGTGCCAGTGTTTCTCAAGCACAAGATTTGGCGAATAAATTTTGTAATGCTGGAATAGTGACCGCTTTTATTGTCGCTAATACCTCGGAATCCGAACGAGAGGAAATATTTGATAAATTTGCACGCGGTGAAATTCAAATTATTACTTCGATGGGTGTCCTCTGTGAAGGTTTCGACGAGCCAAGCGTTGAAGCAGTAATACTTGCCCGTCCAACTCGTTCGCGTGCCTTGCTAGTACAAATGTGCGGTCGCGGGTTAAGACTTCACTCTGGTAAACCCGACTGTTGGTTTGTTGATTTTTGCGAAAATATTTACCGTTTGGGACACCCCACTGCTGAATACGAAATTTCTCTGTGTCCATCATTTAATAAAAAACCTGTTTCAGTAGACTTTGAAAACCAAGTTAAAGAATGTCCTTACTGCCACGCTTTAGTTCCACAAATGGCTAAAATATGTCCTCACTGCGGTCGTGAATTAATTGAGCCAGCTATACTTGAACCCAAACCCAGCGAACTACCACCATTTGGCGAAATTCTCACTCAAAGCCAAAGAAGGCAGGCTAAATATTACCGCAAGTTAATTAAAGCAGCATTTGATGAAAAAAGCAGTCGTGCTGAAGTCGAAGAACAATTTGGTAAAAAATATAAATATTTCCCCCCGACTCAATGGGGACAACATTCTGTATTTAGTAATACTTCAAAATTATTGGAGTACAACAAACAAATATATTTACGCTATCTATTGCAACAGTCGGAATCGACTAATAATAAAGTCACATCATGGACTATTAAAATGATGCAAGCAGAATTCGGCTTGATAGAAGATAATATAACTGTCAAACAATGGTGGGAATTTTTCTTCGTCTCCTCTCCCTTTTTCAGCAAGTCAGAAATGGACGAAGCTTATCGATGTGCAGTTCAGAAATATCAATTTTCTACAAATGTATACGATATTTTGATGCAACTAAACCTTGGATATAACGAAGGTTGTATCTTCTATCTCCACTTCAACGACAGACTGATAGCCAAAATTAAATTACTCGAATCGCTCTTTGACCGACCTGTAGCTCTAGCCGCAGCTTATCTGACTCTAAGCAAAATCGAAAAAGCATGGATTGATAAAAACGTGCCCGAAAACCTGAGAAAGGCTATTGATTATGCTGTCGTGAACCACTGGGATGCAATTTCTGCATAAACAAACGTTTTTATCGATTAATTGACCATTTTGGATCGCTTTCTCTCACTCCGCATTATTACTTGACGGGATGATATAATCCATCTTTTTCGTTGAGATGCCACGTATATTGGCTGCCATCCCTATCCTTACACCAACGGTCAAATTATTGTGGAGTACAGGTTGTACGTTTAGAGTTTAGCGTTGCCACGTTGGTATTTAGCCGCATTGCTAATTGTTTTTCGTCGCGGGGTTCAAGTTGTAGCGGTTGGGAATTATACTGGTTGTAAGCAGAGTAACCACCGCTTCGACGCGACTTCGAGGAATTGATACTACTTTGCATCACTGCGATCGCACCCTCGAACTTTGCCATTCGGGTACTTA
>QQTW01003223.1_pt1 | contig 12017 bp, 14 predicted proteins | sample 1904831 | NCBI WGS metagenome assembly QQTW01 (sample SAMN09435610, study PRJNA476489) | Subsurface metagenome, whole genome shotgun sequencing project. | reverse complement strand
GCGTGAAATTGCCGCGTCTCAGCGCAACACCAGCAAGGAACTTCATAACGTGATCAAAGACGAAGCTATTTCAATATCACGACTCTAATGGCCTCATCAATAGATTCCGAAGATGATGTGAGTTAGGATCATAAGTAAAATTAATAGGTTCAATTGTTAATGTATTGCGGCATTAGGTCTTCGAGCACCTCAAGAAGGGTGTCGACCCTCGAGTACTGGCCGAGCGAGAACGGCTGGCCAACGAGCGGATTCATGCTCAATATGAGCGGGTCCAACGACGAACTGCTGAATTGGTACATCCACTTTTCTAGATACATACAATGTTCATGACGCTAACATTGATCTTCAATATCAGATTGACTCCAATCAGACCCTCCCAGCCACCATCTCATCCGTCAATGTTCTGGGGGCTTTTCGTACCCGCGCTGACTTTCTACGACGTATTTTCAATCCGCTGCTGAGTGCCAATCGCGATGCACCATATACGCTGGCAGAGGCTCTCAAAGCTATCTCAGCCAGCGCGGAAAAGCTTCACAAATTCGGTATGTTACGATCTTCATCAGCGTAGACCATACCAAGCGTATGCTAACTCTACAGATATCTTCCATGATCCAATCTCCATCTACATTGATCGACCTGACAGCACTGATCCGACCTCAACACCGAACGATCTTGCTGTTTTCTTGTCGGTGCGAGAAAAGTCACGTGTCCTGCTCAAGACGGGCACCGATTTGGGCAATGCTGAAGGCTCGGCCTACGGCAACTTGCTGTGTCGAAATGTCTTTGGAGGTGCAGAGTCCCTCAATGTCAATGCTTCCTTGGGTACGCGGACCCGTTCGGCGTACTCGATTGGGTTCAGCAGTCCGATTAGAAGCGATCCCGACCTCCGATGGGAGATTGGTGCGCTGTCGAGCTCAACGAGAAAAGACTGGTCGAGTCACGAAGAAGCTGCGAAGGGATGGGGTACCAAGCTCCGCTGGATAGCAAACAATGGAAGTCTACATGAGCTGGGCTTTTCTGGCATGTGGAGGCAAGTTACTGGTCTGGCTGAGACAGCGTCACCAACGGTGCGAGGAGATGCTGGAGATTCCGTCAAGAGCAGCATCACGCATATCTGGACGAGCGACCGACGAGATGACCCGGTCCTGCCATCGAGAGGATACCTGTTAAAGAGTATATCCGAGGTCGCCGGCTGGGGCCCGCTGCGAGGAGATGTTGCGTTCTGGAAGTCCGAGATGGAATCTCAGGTCGCCGTCCCAGTGCCAGTACCAGGCGTGCGACAAAACGGGGTTACGTTCACGGCAGGGCTGCGGGCGGGCATGCTGTACCCTCTTACGCTAGGCGGACAATCCCAGCCCATGCCATCGCGCATCAACGATCGATTTCAGCTCGGTGGTCCGACCGACGTTCGTGGATTTCGTCTGTCGGGTCTCGGTCCACGAGACGGAGGCGATGCAGTCGGCGGCGACGTCTACGCTGCTGGTAGCGCCAACTTGTTCTTTCCCTTTCCTCGCGTCGGCCCAGAACGGCCCTTACGTCTGCAGGCCTTCATCAATGGCGGAAGGCTTCTCGCACTGAAGGACGCTGGGACCGAGAAAGCAGGCCAAATGGACAGCAGCGTGGTGCAACGGAGCGTCTATTCTACAGTGGCGGACATCTTTGATGGTCTGCCTAGCACCGCAGCAGGGATTGGCATCGTGTATGCCCATCCCGTCGCGCGCTTCGAATTGAATTTCTCGCTCCCTCTCGTTCTTCGCAAAGGCGAGGAGGGTCGCAAAGGACTTCAATTCGGTGTTGGCATCAGTTTCTTATAAGTTAGATTTGAAATTATCTTCAACCTGTATTATTAGCCAAAGCATATCTATCACTCCTCCATCTGTCTGTCAATGCATTCACTGTATATTCATGGTTTGGTATTTTCCTAAGGTGGTTAAAGTAACTTTCACGTGTCTGCCTGGGCTCGCCGTTGAACCACGATTCTATTTCGCGACTGGCGCTTTCCCAGTCATCATCCCACAACATCAACAGCTGACACCAACAACATTGCATCTCAAACAACACGACCACCACTACACATTCAGTGCACATACCCAAATAAGCCAGGCCAAGATGGCCCACTTCTTCAGCCAATCCCCGCAACCACCACAACCACCACCCTACGGCTCCTCACCATCGTCATCCGCTGCTCAAAGCCTACAGTTCTACCCCTCCGCCTACTCCGGCGCACCCACACAAGGCTATGGACCTTCCTCGAGTGGCGGGGGATATGGCCCCTCGTCAAATGCGTACCCAGCGGGATCTATGGCTTTCGGTGGCGGTCCAGCCGCAGCTGGTTTCGGGGGTAGTGTGACGGGTCGAATGGGTGAACAAGGCGGTTTACGCACGGGGTGGTTAGCGGCGTTTGGGACGGAGGGATATGATGGCGAACCACCGCTCTTAGAAGAATTGGGTGTCAATTTCGGGCATATCAAAGTTAAGGTATTGTATTTCTGACCCTAATTTGTACCGTACTCTTCATCCTCTCTCAGGAAGCATTGTCCTGAAATAAGAGAAACTCTATAAGCTTTGCTGATTGCTAACTATGACGCAATGACGATGGCAGACTTTGACGGTTCTCAATCCCTTTGCGAGAATCGATCAGCATATCATGGATGATTCGGACCTGGCTGGCCCCATTCTATTCTTTTTGTTGTTTGGCTTCTTTTTACTCTTTGTGAGTGTCTCCCACTTATTTTCTACCCACCCCACTCTCCATAGACTTTCCCTACTATCCATTCTTCCACGAGCATGACTATGATACTAATCATAAGCAGTCCGGAAAAGTTCACTTCAGTTACATCTACGGCCTCGCCATCCTCGGCAGCACCTCCCTCCATCTCATCCTCTCATTGATGTCCCCTCCCTTACACCCCGATCATCCGGACCATCCTTCGCATGCACACTCCCACGCCTCATCCTCCTCATCATCCTCCGCCCCAGCCAGCTCCTCGAATCTTACCTTTCCCCGTTCCGCATCGGTATTAGGATACTGTCTCCTCCCCTTAGTCCTAACATCTCTCGTGGGGATCGTTCTCCCGATGGATGCGTTACCGGGATACATCCTCACCTCTCTCGCAATCGTATGGTGCACGTATAGCTCGAGCGGGATGTTCTGCGCCGTCGGAAGAATGAGGAGAATGCGTGCCCTGGTCGCGTATCCTCTCGCGTTGTTCTATGTCGGGTTTGGAATCATGGGTATCTTTTCGAGTCGTGGGACGGGGAATCTGGCCAAGGTTACGACCGGTACTGCGGGTGCTGCGGCGGCGGGGAGTGGGGTTTTTGGGAAGAGTGGGGGCGGGGGTGGTGCGTTTGGGAGATTCGCTGGGGGTGGAGGGGCAAGGAGGTTCTGAAGCGGTCATTCTGGTGGCGATTTTTTTGGCTGTCTTTCCCTCTTGTGCATTCTCTCGAAAAGGAGAGAAAGGTTACAGTAGGTTGTATCGAGTAGAAGCATGATGAATGCTGTGAGTTGGGTTTGTATTATTGAAATAGTCATACAGCTATAGGAAACAGAAAGCGAGGCGAGCGAGCAAGCTTATCGTCTTTATCAACATCTTTCTAATTCCCAACAACTAAGACCATCCGTGACGAAGTACACATTTATCCTTCATTGATAAACCCAAAAAAGCTCCATATGTCTGTCTCTAGCTTTGTTGGCTATCTATCTAGATCCCACTTCCCTCCTCCTCCTCCAATGTAGGTGCCCGCTCCACCAACCACGCCCAAGCCCTTCCTACATCCCCTTGACAAGCCTCCAATGCAGCGAGACACCATTCCAGTGCATATCTCCGTTTCCCTTCCCGTTCCCTACGTTGCCCCAGTCCATCAACACCGACAACGTCATCCATCACCGCATCACCATCACCGTCCTTCTTCAGACCAGCCATCATCTCCGCTAGCGTCCGTCTCCGCTGCCGCTGTTCATCCACGCAGAAGTGCACTGGCGGTCTGTCTCTCCCTGATTTCGTGAATGCATCCACGAACGGCTTCGCTACAGCGCTCGCTTCTTTCGCTGTCATCGCTCCACCAGTAGGCGTCTCTCCCCCCGCAGCTCCCAAGCCCGGAGATCCAGTGATATGCTCCCTCCCCGTCCTACAGAACTCATTCCGACACCACCCATTCTTACACCCCGTCATCAACTGGGTCAAATACCTCCTCTCCACGCGTCTTCTAAGCGCTTTTCCCTCGGGATCATACATAGAGACATAAAATGGTCCATAACACAAACTACACAAACCATATGTATCCGTCCCCAGAGTCGCACCCGTTGTATCCAAAGTGCGACTACAATTCTCATTCCGACACCTAACCGGCCTCACTCTTCTCTTCCGCTCGAGATCGTGATACCGCATGTGTGTCTCCAAATCACGTAATCGAATGATTTTATTGCAGATATGACAATCCGTTGTTCGAGCCCCGTCCGTGTATTCATGCGGTGTTAAATCCGTGGAACTCGCGTACAGAAAAGATTCTTCGGAGGCGTCGCCCTGCGGAACGAGGAGGTGGCAGAAGCGGCAGATGATCAGTTTGGAGGGACAGGTGGTTACACGGTGGTGAGCGAGGGCGGGGATGTTGGGAGCGGTATAGGAGGTGCATGCTGAGCAGGGAAGCGGGGTGTGGAAGATGTGTTGGTGCTTGTGGAAGCTGGAGGTCGTGTTGCCGTGGGCTTCGTCGAGGGAACAGTGCCAGTGTGCCGTCCATTCGGGGGATCTCTTCTTGAAGATGTTTCGACAGCGAGGACAGAGTATGTTGTTCCGAAGACAGAAGTTTTCGTGGAGCATGAGAGTGGGCTTGGGGACGTATTGTTCGCAGTTTGGACATTGGACTTCGTTATCGTGGGGAGGTGGGAGAGGTTGAGATGACTGATCGTTGGTAGACGCGGTGTCGGAGAATGACAGAGGTAGGGAGGTTGCTTGGAGGGAGAATCTCGCCAAGCCAGTTTTTGAAGCTCCGTCCTCAGGTGGCTTGTACCTGTGCACAGAGACCCAGATCGCATCAACCACGTCGCCAGCGTAGTCTTTAGGCGATAGGCGGATTCGTTTCGGATACCGGCTCGAAAACTCGCCAAATACATGTTCGTCTTCTCGTGGTCTTGCTTGCTGTTTGGCTGACAACAGCGACACGAACAGATCGACTTCGTCTTCATCATTGGCCACATCCAACTCGATCTCGAGGTCCTTGGAGCGGTCCCAGTTTGTGATCTGATAATCCACGTATTGACCATCCTGCACCTGACCTGCTTCGACTTCGCCGTTCTTCAGATCTCCACCAGAGGACGAGGGGAGCAATGGTTTGCCGTTTCGAGCATTTGTAGCATTCGCCAGTCGTCGCTGAAGTGTCTCCCTCGCTTGCTCCTCGTTCAAGGGCTCGATATCGACTTCCAGATCGGTGTCCACTATGCAGATCCCATCACCTGCTGGCTCGACTTTATCGATCAGGAAGCGATATTCTTCGGTGGTGTCGCGTCTTCGTTGCCCCACGCCGCCTGGAATGGTCAGGACCTCCCCATTCGTTAAAGTCGTAAAGTTGGTCCGAAGATGTTGTTCCAGAAGGGACTTCCAGTCCTCGACATCGTATCCAGCTTCCAGTGGTCGCAGGCGCACCAACGTGCCTTTGGGAAGTTGCTTGGCATGCACGGTGATTCTTGGTCCGTTTTGACCTGTTGAATCTTGACCGTCCTTCACCTGACTGTCTTCAAGTCCCAAAGCGTGTCCCAGAAATGAGCTGAGCACGATATGCTCCTCCTCTGCTGAGAACTCTCGAATACCAGCATACACAACACGTCCATTGACGGGATTCACTAATCGGAAAGTGAGTGGGTGAGGAAGTTGTTGCTGCCGCTGCTGTCTTCGGTGTTGCTGCTGGGCAGCGCGAGCAGAGCGTTCGGCTGCGAAAGAGTATGGATTGAAAGGGTCGAAAGTCGAGGTGGAAGGTCCGCTGTCTTCCGCGTCGTCATCGTCGTCGGTGGAAAGCGATGATAACGTTGCCGCAGCTGACAATAGTCCTTCCAGCGCGGAAGGCGGTAAGATGATCTTATCCCCAGGTGGCAGTGTTGAGGGTCGTTGAGATGGATCAACGGTATATTGACCGGACCAGCTCAGGTCCATGCTTGCGCCTGCCATGATGGTCGTTGGTAGAAGTCGCGAAAGCTCGAGTGGGTGATGTTGGTGAGCAATACACAGGGCGGTGGCAGAATATAAAGGCAGACGTCGACGCGACGCAATCGAACGTTCTGGCACGCGACTTAGAAATCTCGGACCGCTCGGCTCGCTTATCGGATGGAGATCGGAGCTAGCTAGATCTGGGGTAGTTTCCGTTGAGCCTCATCTGTGCGCTAAATGATCAACAATGGCGGCGTTTTCCGATTGTTCCTCGATACACAATGCATGACAATGAAAGTCCCTGTTGACATTTCTTGATTGTCCAGTAAGCATTGTGGCCATTCTGGCAGTTACCGAGATGTTAACAGTCGGCATATTCCATGATTTCACTGGAAATAGGTCAGAGCTTAGTCGACCTTTTCGATTTCACGTCGCAGGATGAACTGTTGAAATCAATTAGGCAGAGAATAGGAATGGGAAAGCATCGGCGTCGGAAAGGAATTTGACTGATGTTTCGGAGAACAGCTACGACGTGCACATATCCTGCAGTAGCTGCAACATCTTTCTCTGCAGCTCGATTAGCTGGCGTGAATCGATCACTCCTGCTGGTCTGGCCTTCTCTTCACCCGCTCCGTCTCCACCAATCGAGCTGTTACCTGACTTGCCCGGGTTTGTCTTTTCAATCACGAGATGTGACTTGACGCCGAAGAAAGGCACACCCAACACTCGAAGTTCGGCTTGCATAGCCTTGATCATCTCAATCGAAGCGAGATGTACTTTCCGATCATACATCTTGAGTTCTGATGCGTCGTTTGCGGAATCCTGATTTCGAACTGCTATCAGCAACTTCTACTACAAGGTTGACGGCCTCTCTCATACCGCTTTGCTTGAGCCAAGAGGCGCTTGTCCGCCTACGGCTCGTCTGAATCAACAATGATTAGTTTTGATGATGAGCTTTGCAATTCAAGAAGATATGAGCCATACAACACATCGTCAAGCTTCTTCCTCCCATCCACTCTGGCTTCGTGCTTCTTCAACAAAGCCTGTCTTCCCTCCCACCTATATCGTCATGATTAAAAATTTGAAAGTTCATAATCGAAATTACGATGGTCAATGAATGACCTCACCATTGTCGCTCATGTTCATGCTGAACCCGAATCATCTAGACAAAAATATATCAGCAGCAGACTTATTGATTGGAAATACAACAATCTAAGTGCTCTTACTTTCTTGATGCGTGCAATGCTCGCATCATGTGCTGCCACAGTTCGCATCACACAGCGTAAAGCGCTCGGCCAATCGGTAATGGTTGCTGGATCGACCGGTCGCGGCTGGGACGAAGTAGCCGCACTCGCTTCACGCGAGACATGGCTCGATTGGGGTCCAGCCGACTCAGGAATTGGCTTTGCAAGCCCTACTGTCTCTGGTGGTTCATATTCCTCCTCGTCTTCAACTTGCTCAGTAGCCGGAGGCTGTATCAGATTCGAGGGGGCCACAGCGTGAGGAGTAAACTGTGCAAGTGTCTGCAAGACACTTGCCAGATCCGGTGTCTGATAGCTAGCTGTTGTCATCTTGCCCTCTCGATGTAGCTGCGAGGTAACTACATCTAGTGGTTGTAAGATAAGCTGCTGCGAAGACAGAGCTCATTGGAAGCGTGACCGTGGAAGTAAAGCATTAATTGCTGACGTAATCGTTCATGTTCATCGATCCTCGACAACGCAGACATCATAGGGATTTCTCAAACGTCAACCGACTTTAGTACACTCAACTCGCAACCATGTCTCGATCAGCTATCGATGCGACGCGTTTCACGCAGACTGGCCCTTATGCACATTCCAAATCCAGCTTTCGGTCCGCAAAACCCGCTTCGTCTGCTTCTCCCTCATCCCTGAATGGCGAGACGCCGCTTGAGAAAGTTGCTCGACTGCGCGAAGCAGCGCGTCGAGCCCGCGCCCAGCGTCTATCACGCTTCGATCGAGCAATCATTGTTGGACGTGTATGGGCGGATCGAGCACATCGGGGTGTAGTTTTATTCTTGATGGGTTCGACAGGTATGCCAGATAACTTTTTGATTATTCACGGATCAATAACTCTGAAACTCTTGGTTTTGTCAAAGTTCATTCTAGAATCAATATGCTGACTGAAATTGAACTTGGTCAGTCCTATGTGCAGGTTATGCCGTCGTGGCCGTCAGCGACATGATGCTCTACAACCGTCGCAAGCGCAACGAGTGGCATGAAGTACAGATGGAGAAATACTATCAGAAGCTTGCGGAAGCCAGGGAGGCGGAGAGGCTAGGTACTCCGACGGAGGAGCATCTTGCTATTTTGAAGAAGGAGCGGACGATTTTGGCCGCCGAGGAAGCAGCGAAGAATAAAAAGGGGCTATGGAGACGAACCAAGGACTTTATGCTGTCGGGTCTCAAGCAAGAAGAAGATCCAGAAGCGGTGACGTCGGTGTTATCTGGTGAGACCTTGGGCGAGGGAACAGCTCAGCAAGAAGATCAAGGCGGTAGTGGAATTCTGAAAGCGGTGGAAGATGCGAGAAAGGAGAAGGCTGCTGTGGAAGAGGCAATAGCTTCGCAGTCGGGTGTGGAATCTCCTCGAGAAGGGGTTCTAGATCAGGTGGGCGACGAAAATACAGGAGTGAGATCCGGCGGTAGGATATCGGATTGGCTCAAGGGCTGGGGCAGTGGGAGCGGTAGTGGAAATAGTTCCTGATTTTACCATGTATTTACATTTCCTATTTATGCATAACCACATGTCTTTGCATTCTGCATTTGTTAATGAAGCAGCCTGCTACTCCTTTGGAAGCACATATCCAATATACCTGGCTGAGGGTGATGTCGCCTGAGAATAAGTGAAAGGATGTTCAATATACAGGCAGAGATTCAAAGCTAACGGAAGAAGCATGCATATCGGCCAACCTCCTGCATCTCCGTCGAGAGATTCGTTCGCAGTCATAGCGAAGCTGTGGTATAGATGATAGTCAATTGCCAATATCTGGGTGCTATGTTGCTCTAAAGAACTCCATCAGTTCAAGATGCTGAGGGTATGATTAAACATCGACGCCGTAACGCCCCGTCGCCCCCCTCATCCCAAGTTTAGATTGTCTTTCAGTCCGAGCTGAGTTTGGTGCCTTAAACGTGAGCTCGACAGGCAAGATCAACCATAGGGAAGCCACCATCAACAAGGTTCGTGGATGAGTGCTGTCCACTAACGAAGCTTACGCTCTGTAAATGAGTTGATGCAGTTGTTGAGTGAAAAGATATCTTGAAGAGTAGAACAGCGTTTCTGATGTACTGTTCCATTTGTAAACAAGAGAGCGATGAGATCGCCGCTGCTGTTTCCATTCTTGGATTTGTGGACATGAAGGGTAGTGATCCCTCGACGTCTGGCTTGGCTGTTCGGCCTCAGCAATACAATGACCTCACGTCAAGGAGTGCGAGGGTTATTTACTTTGTGAACAGGCCAGCTGCTTGATAAACTTATCGGGGATCTCGACCGTCAGAGCACAGCTTCAACAAACCATGAGAATAATGTAAATATCGCCATAAATAATAGCGCAGCATTCCTGAAAACTTATTCCTTTCTAAAGATATGGGATAAGTTTTTTTTATTGGACAACTGTGCAGTTCCCTGGTGAATCGATTCGTTCTAGCAGCAGAGACCTTCGCCAGTGGAACGCACAGATATGTTCGTCCTAGAAGGAAGGGACTCAATGAAGAAATGTAGCAACTTCTTCCAAAGGTCAGGAGCATTGAGTGAGTGAATGTTAAGTAAGAGACATACACATGCATACATACATCAGACAAATGAGGCAGGGAACGCTTCATGTACAACAATGACAACCCAGCTTTTGTAAACCTTTTTGAACACATTTTCGTTAACCAGTCTATGCAACAAGATAAGTCTCCAACGTTGATTCGGATGCCGGGTGTATTGGACCAGAGTGCAGGAGCAGTAACGAGGTGAAGAGAAAAGGCGAACGATCATCATCAATGGCCATTCGCACCGTTACCAGCTGAGGCCTGCACCGCTCGACGCTGTCGCACGGCGTCGGCCAAGCCCTGCAGCACCTCGACGGTGGTGTCCCAGCCGATGCAGGCGTCCGTGATGCTAACGCCTTTCTTGAGCGCACTGGGACCTTCGGGAGGCACCTTCTGACTGCCTTCGTTCAAGTTCGACTCGATCATGACACCGACGATCCCCGTTTCACCCGCTCGGAGCTGATCGCCAATCGTCTCGGCGACTCGCGGCTGATTGCGATGATCCTTGTTCGAGTTTCCTGCATTTCATCAGCTGCCCGTCTTGCTTGTCCACTGCTACTGAAGCCCGTAAATCGACTCGACGCACCATGTGAGCAGTCGACCATCATGATGGGTCGCTGCCCTTTCTTGACCAACGCCTCCTTGGCGCTCTTGACGCTCTCGGCATCGTAATTCGTACCCTTGGTGCCGCCTCGCAAAATCACAAAACCATGTTTGTTCCCGCTCGTCCGCGTAATGGCCGCCAGCCCTTGCTTCGTGACACCCATGAAGTGGTGCTTGGACGCGGCAGCCCCGACGGCGTCAATGGCGACGGCGAGGCTTCCATCGGTCCCATTCTTGAATCCAATGGGGAATGACAAGCCGGACGCCAGCTCGCGATGCAGCTGCGACTCGGTCGTGCGTGCGCCAATGGCACCCAGAGAGATGAGATCCGACAAGAACTGCGGCGAGATGGTATCCAGCATCTCGCTGGCGATAGGCACGCCCCGAGCGGTCAAATCGCAGAACAGCTGTCGCGACACACGTAGGCCTTTATTGATCTTGAACGTCTCGTCGATGTCCGGGTCGTTGATCAGACCCTTCCATCCCACTGTCGTCCGCGGTTTCTCCAAGTAGGCACGCATGATGACGCACAGCTCCGAAGACAACTTTTCTGACAGCTCTCGTAGCCGGTCGGCATACTCGAGCGCCGCCGCCGGATCATGAATGGAGCAGGGTCCACACACGACCAGCAGACGATCGTCCGCGCCCGTGATGATGGCGGCGGCTTCGCGCCGGACACGCAGCACCACGTTCAACGCATTCGCGGGCTGAAGACCGTTAGTCATAACTTCCCTGTATAAATGTATATGTTACATGATACGCACCGCTGGCACCTCCGACTGGAGCAGCTGAGGAGGGATGAGCGGGTCGTAGCCCAGCACTAGCCACCCAAGGGACCCGCGTCAGCAGGTGCATCCTGAATCATGTCCACGCGCAACCAGATTGTATTATTCGTGAAACAGATTGTCGCGCCCAAGCAGGACTGAGGCGATGTGGGGCTGCTTCAGCTTCACTTGCACCTGCTCGTCCAGCTGCCTCTTGCAATGCATCTCCTGCTGGTGCCATTGCAACTCACCGTGCACATCTTCGCTGACCCCAGGCGCGGTGACGTCCTTGGTTGCCATGGGAGACATGATTGCTCGTCGTCTGGAACTGACACCAACCCGAACCCCCCACCGATGGGATCACAGTCACGGAAGGACTCGGTTCTGTATGATCGACAGTCTCAATCCGGAAGTCGGAAGCGCACAACTATCCCTTAATGCTGTATCTGACTTTAGATGTGTGGAATAAAGATGTGATGAGACACCTGATGCTTCTTTGGCTGTCTCACAGTCAGTCACAATAACGGTAGGAGTGAGAAAGGGTCCTCGATGGCGGTAGAGTTGGGACGGACTGACTCTCTAACGGACTGGAGTGGCGAGACGCTCACTCGGGTAAGCGCACGCACCACCGCCAAAGTATCGAGTTTTTATAACGTTTAGAATCAGAACTATTTCATACCCCTACAAATATCCTAGACGTTGTATGTAGAGTAGAGTACTTTGTGAAATTAGGGTAGAGGCAAG
>QQTW01003222.1_pt1 | contig 12018 bp, 5 predicted proteins | sample 1904831 | NCBI WGS metagenome assembly QQTW01 (sample SAMN09435610, study PRJNA476489) | Subsurface metagenome, whole genome shotgun sequencing project. | reverse complement strand
AACCGATTCTCCGTGAGCTGTCCGATCCTGGATCAGTTACCGGACGTCCCGGCCAGTCGCGACAGATTGCCTAGGGCAAGCAGCTCCGTGTCGAAGGCCACCTACCCCGGTCGCCCAAAGACTCGTCCCGAGATAGAAGCCGAGGACGAGCAGCTTTTCTCCCGTCTGCACGTCGTGAAGAAAGCCATGGCAGACAGCATCGCGTTCTACCGTGCAGAGATTGAGCGAGACAAAGAGCTCCGAAGAAATAGCTCCGGATCGGGCGCATCTTCTGGCACGCCTCGGACTCATGTCAGCCCGAACAGCAGGCCGAAGTACTGGTCAAGGGAGAGTAAGTTTGTGGCTAGAGAGGATTATGGAAAAGGGCCAAAGGCCCGGGCTAAGTAGGCCTACTATGAGTTTACGATACATATGTACAGTAATTACCACCGCGTTGTAGCACTGCTCGGACTCAGTCGTCCGCAATGCCACAAGACGGTGTCTATGAGAATCAAAAGAAACTTTCACACTCCAAATTCTAGACCGATGCCGCTCAAGTGTCATCGACAAGCTTCTTCGCCTCCCAAGCCTTCCTCGCCTCCTTGTGAAGTGTATCCCAATCGCCACTCATCTCGCACATGCCCTTGAAAACGCCTGCTTCTTTGTTGATGAGATCCCACGGGTCACCATACTCAACGACGGCCCCGGTGTCCAGGACGAGAACTTTGTCATAGTCAATGATGGTCTGAAGCCGATGCGCAATCGTAACGGTTGTGTTTCGTAGCTCGCGAATAGTTTCTTGGATCTTGGCGTCCGTGGCGTAGTCTATCGACGCAGTTGCTTCGTCCATGAGGAGGATCTTGGGGTCTTTGAGCATGGCGCGCGCGAGGCACAACAGTTGCCGCTGTCCTTGCGATAAGTTGCTGCCTGACTCGGCGACGGGTGAAGTGAGCGTGCGGAACACGTTCTTGTTTTCAGTCGTCAGAAGATCGGCTGTTGAGGCTTCCCGAGGAGTTCCTGGGACGGAACCCATGCTGGCACTGGAGGAGGTCGGAACGCCTATAAGTTGAACGCGGCGGAGGGCGGTGAAGATCTCTTCATCCGTGAAGAGCCCAAACGGATCGAGATTACTGCGTATTGTGCCAGTAAACAATGTAGGATCTGCTCAGGTCAGTATATGCACTGTTCGACTCTGCTCCTCAAGCAATTCTCACCTTGCGGTACCATTACTATGTTCTCCCGCAAGTCCTGTAGCCCGATCAATCCGATATCGATATCGTCAACTAAGATCTTACCCTCCTCAGCCTCTAGGGCCCGGAATAAAGCTAACGCAAGGGAGCTCTTGCCAGCACCTGTTCTGCCGACGACGCCAACTTTCTCACCCGGATTGATCTTGAAGGTGATCTTTCGCAAGACGAAGTCAAAGTCTTTCCTGTACCTGGTGCTGTATCCGATGAATTCGACAGAGCCCTTGCTGGGCCAGTTGCCCGGAGGCCGACTTTCAGGTATCACTGCTTTGGCTTCTTGTTCGACGTCCAGGTACTCTTTGATTCGCTCGACCGAATTCATGTTCTGTTCGTTGCTCGAGTAGAGCCGCACGAACCAGAGCACATTCTCCGTGAACGAGACGGCATAAGTCATTGCCAAACCGGCAGCGCCTGCGTCTATGCTCCCAGCACTGAGCACTACAAACATGCCAGCAAAGAACGACACCATCGCTCCCACCACGTCCACCCGGAAGGCGAGCCATCGGTTGGTGGCCCAAAGATAGATGAAAGGCCGGTTGTGAGTATTGACCCGGTTCAAATTGCTGAGGATGAATCGGCGTTCGTCTCCGTACGCCCGGATCGTCGTCATACCTGTGAGCGTCTCTCCAAAGTGCTGGTAAAGCGGACTCCTCTGTACAGACTCGAGACGCTTCAAGTCGACAGAAGACCTCAAGTAAAAAGCTCCTATAGCAAAATATAAGAGTGTAATGAAGACTGCGGCGATAAGAAATCGAGGCGTGATGACGGAAATCAGAACGACGATAGTGATTATAGAAGCAAGACAATGCACCACACCAACAGCGACTGGGGCTATTTCTTGGTCAACCAGTTCAATGTCGCGAGAGAATCTGTTCATGATTTGGCCTAGGGGCGTTGAGTCGAAGAATCGAAATTTAGCGCGCATGATCGCTCCCATTAGACGCTGATGGATTTTTCTGGACGCATGAAGCGAGCCTCCGAAGAGTACGCCTTCCCTGAGGAGAGTGATGACCATAAACCCCAATCCGAGAGCGGCGTAGACGCCGAGATAATAAGTCGAGTCGACTTCAGACTCCGCCTTCGTTGAGAGTGACTTGACCCGCGAAGGTGATGTTGACGGCAGTTCCCAGACCTGTGCAATTGGGAAGAAGCCAGAACCTAGGCTGACAAAACCGCCGGAGCTAATGCTAGGACGGTAGGTAGTCAGGTCAGCTGTTTCTAGTCGCTTAGTCGCGTAGGCATTAGCCCACTGCCTGATCCACACGTTGGTTGCGACGGAAGAAGCCTGCTGCGCGGCAAAGATTAAGGCCGAAGCAGTCCAAAAGTACCAGGAACCCATTGCGTGAAGATACAGCAAGATAATGTTGAGTTTGACGCCTCCTTCTGCTTTCTTCTCTGTTTCGTCTTTCTTCACAGGGACTTTCTGATCCGCTTTCGCAGAGCCGTTGGCTGTAGATTTGGCGGGTTTTCCATTAGAAAGACTTGCTGCGCCGTTTCCAGCATCACCATGCTCCGGGGGCTCATCGGCACCGGCACTGGAAGGTCGAGAAGGAAGGCGTGAAGGCGCTTTGGATTGCGGCACAGATTTGGAGTAGTCCTCTCCTATTTTTCCAGATTCCGCAACCTCTTCGGAACTCCCTTGCGCTATGACCCTTCCATTTTCTAGAACGACAGCAAACTGAGCGTGAGGTAGGCAAAGTGAAACATTGTGAGTGACCAAGATGCAAGTTCTATCAGACATCAACGGTCCCGTGAGAGCATGATCAAAAATCCATTTGGCAGTGTGCGAGTCGACGGCGCTCAAGACGTCGTCGAGAAGGACGTGCCGCGCTTTGCTGTACAAAGCTCGGGCAAGGGAAATGCGTTGCTTTTGGCCGCCTGAAAGAGTGACACCCTTTTCGCCCACTAGAGTCTCGTCGCCGGCATCCAGTATCTCGAGATCTCGCTTCAACGAGCAAGCATCGAGGACATTTTTATATCGGACAGCATCCCACGGGCTTGCAAAAACGATATTCTCTTTGATGGTATCATTGACCAGCCAAGCTTGCTGCGCACAATAAGCCACGCCTTCGATCAGGCCGGTCTCGGGGTCTGGCTTGGCATCTTCCCTACAATAGCCACCGGGAAGGAAAACACTGCCTCCTAAGATGGTCATCTCCCCCAAAAGAGCCATGAGCAATGACGTCTTCCCGCTTCCCGTGGCACCAATCACAAGGTTCAACTGGCCATTGGGGAAACGAATGTTGAGATCCATTATTTTAAAGGCCTGGGAATCGGCGTCCGTTTGGCCAGCTCTGCCTCCCCATGTAAAACTAGCGTGGCGGAATCCAATGACAGGCTTTCCGTCGTCGTCCAGCTCTTCGCGTTGCAGCTGCTCGTATTTCTCGGTCTCTGGTTCGTTCAGGTATTCTTCTATCCGATCGATGGAGACTTTGGATTCCTGGACGTGAGCCACCATATCGGCGAGCTGGTCGAGGGGGATCCTCAGAATCTGAAAGAGGGATATAGCAGTGAAGGCAACCGAGGGAAGAAGGTCCTTCTTCTCTATCACGGTGTAGACGAAGAAGGAAAGAAAAGATATCAGGACGGGAGCGCCCGACCAGATAGTGGCGGCAATCGCCCACCACATATACCTAGTGCGTAGGTGTTTGAGTTCAGTCGTCCGTTTCTCGTCTACCAGACCCATGAACCGCTGCTCCCATGCGAAGTATTTGATTATTCTGATGTTGGTGAGGACCTCGTTGGTCATGTGTATACGCGCATCCGTCGCGGCGAGGATCTGCTTCTGTATTGTGGAGAAACGCTTCGAGATGAACAGATTTATCGGCAGCAGCAGAGCCATCATGCCAATGCCGGCGATTGAGCTGGACCCCAGAATCCTGTAAAGCAGATACACTGCAACAATGGTTTGCACCGGTGTGCTGGCCCACAGGAAGTGGAGGTAAGCACTGATCTCGCTGACTTTGAACGAATCCACGGCCATGAGGTTGATGATGGCGCCGGACGTCACTTGTGAGTCGGATGTCTTGGAAGAATCCTCCTCGGCCTTCTTCGTGGCTTTGTCATCCTTCTTCTTGCGGCCGAAAGAGATCAATCTCTTGAAAAAATTCTGCGTCCCCTGTTCGGTCGATTTGGCTCCGCCCAGGACTTTGTCCCCGCTAGCAGAAGCTTTGCGCTTGAGTGCTTTCGCATATAGTTCACCAATGATTATGGCTCGCAAGCGGATACAGACTTTGCGACCGATCCACAGCGCGTGGCTATCCGCCAGAGCCGACGCGCAGCCTGACCAGAAGAGAAGGATCACGTAGAACCAGGCGGCACTTTTCGGTGTGGCCGCGGGATCCTCGACATACTCGATGATGACCTTCAGCAACAGGGTTGGTACGAACGTCAGCAGCCCCGAAAGACAGGCCCAGGAAGCCTGCAGCAACAATTGACCGCGAAAGTATCTGAGCAGATGCCACGCTAGAATGCTCGTTTTCTTCAACAGACGATAGTCTGAAAGTATGGCCGCGGCCTTGTCCTTTGGAGCGAGATTCCAGACGTCGGATAACTCGTACGTCTTCCTGAAGCCTTTCCACACGATAGCATCGACCCAGGAAAACGTTGCCAGCGACATGACACTAGCAGTCTGTTCCTTGGAAGGTACCAAGTCTCCCTCGTACTCTAGCTTCACCGGTCGGTTGCCCCTCCGAGACGTAAGCGCGATAAGTGCGAGCAGTGATACCAATGCAAAATCAGCACTCCGCAGATTCTGCCCGAGCTTGGATCGAGGGTGGATGATGGCAGCCCGAAAGAGAAGTGCCGTAAACAGCCATTGTAATCCGTAGAGGATCGCGGTATGGTACCAAAGCCTCGGGAAGGAGAGCCGCGAGAAGCTGGACGATACCAGACGCAAAGACGCGAGAACGGCGATATACGCCCAAGTGACCACTCCCGCGAGTGCTGGAACGCTTGGATAATGTACCCAAGCGTCGGTCAGCAACGCGGCGAGATGGATCGCGAGCTCTCCTAGGACTGCCAACTCCTCCAACGCCACACGAAGCACCTCAGTCCTGGGCCGGTCAATCTCCACGGTAGATTCATCCGTGCGACTCCTTGTTTGTTGCAGAGTCAACTGCTGATCGGCCTCCGACGCGTATCTCTCCTCTTGCAGGTTGTCGTTCTCGTCCAGGCCGGAGCCACCGCGCGGCAAGAAGTTGGCCCCCACATTATCCACGTTATCGAGCGCCTTGTATCCCGAATAGCGTTTCGACCGAGCCTGTGCACGAACAAGTTGATAGATCAGGTACAGGAGCGAGGCGGCGCATGACACAAGCGGGAATAGGGCCTGAAGATAACTGCGAAAGAATCATCAGTTCATATGCAGTCATCACCTCACATAACGGCCACTGACTCTTGTCGGAAACAACGCGAGAAATCATCTTGGTTCCATATTGGCCCCTTGCAATTAGCAAACATTCTCGCACTTCCAGCACCGCTAATCACACGATGTACGCAGATGAGCCAGGTAGCTTGCAGTAGCGAATGTGGACATGGTATGGAGGACGGGGCTTCGTTTGGTCTTATAATCGCACCGGCTTACGCCCTACCACAGTCAGGTAGCCTGGGACGAGGCGAGAAGGCTCATAGTAGGACTTGACTCCAAAGTATCCCGTCTCCAAGCTGCACTCCGTGTGTATGCATGATGTGACGTGCATGACATTGATGGATTAGTCATGGAGAGCTATGCTATCCTGGGGTAGCTCCTCGCCTAAGCGCGTTGCCCAATCACTTCGAGAGCTCCGATAAGGCTTCTTACGGCCCCCACAATTGAGCTATGATACAGAAATCCTGTCGCACCCGTGCACTGCTGGGGCGTCTGATTACGGTTAGGTGTCTTCTTCACTCTGCAGGCGACTATAATTCGAGCCGGACTGTACGCAAGGCATTTGATACTAGGAAAGAGTCACCTTGGTCGATATGCAGAGCTCGTATGAGGAGTGAAAGGCATCGCTACGAATCCGCTCATCACAGCAATGATAACGAAGACGGAGCGGATAGCAAGTGCAGAGAAGGGGTCACAATTCACTGTCAGATTGCCTTGCCGGCATGGCTTCCGGCTCCAACAGTGATTGAAATAATTGTTGCGCCTTTGCGGATTAATGAAGCATTGAACCCAAAGTCAAGACATCGAAATATGAAGCAACCAGTATTGCAAGAAGTAGCATCAACACGTCCTGTTGTACTTATAAACAAGCGCTTGCGCTGGGAGTGTTCGCCTGCTCCAGTTCTCGAAGACTGAAAATCTATTGCAAGTTGACAAGAGTAGTCTAAGCACCGCTTGAATGCCGACATTGTGTTCCAATTGGACACCCTGCACGCCCCCTATCTTGATATGATCTACGGTAATGTTGAGTGAGCGCAGCCCCAACAGATTGTGCGAGCTCTGTGAGAAATGCATTGACTCGAAGAGCTGGGTCCTCCGGACCTATCAAATCTGCTATGATTCGGGCGCGGATAGATGGCGTTGTTTCGCTTGCGGGACCCATGGCGCAAACTTTGGCTTCGTCCTATATGAACTTAGCATCGGATTGCAGACAATCGAGACAAGACATCGCCAAACATACGTGCTATAAGGCTTATACGCCGAACGACTCCAAGTCAAGCACGGCCGGTGTTCCTTTGGCTCCCAGACTCGCACCTGCCGTTGAAGTATAGGGTCCTCCGAGGGTGGTTTGTCTACCATGTAGGACATCCAAGCATGCCTTGAGCGACAGCGTCAGAGACGTGGAAAACAGACTTGTGGGACATCTTTACCAGCCTGGCTCAATCTGTGACCTGTGATGCGATTGCTTTAGACGTCGTGATCATTCGAGGGCTTGAGATCTACCCACGGGTCATATTCCTTATCCTTGTAGTCCACCCATCGTGTCCGTACTTTGTGTACAGTCAGCGTTCTGAGGGACAACCGCTGCAGAGGCTACTGACGCGGAAGTTCTTCGGTGAGGTTTTCGTAGTATTTGTTCCCGTATTTGTCTGACGCTATATAGGTACCAGCCTTGGTGTCGCCTGCCTCGAGGTCAGTACATTCTTCTCGGAAGTGAACGATATGCCTACCGATATTCTAGTTTGTAAAGGCCCTCTGTCAGGTCTGATCGTACAGTATTGCATGCACTTTGACGTACCATCATCTGATGTGCATATTCCTGCAGAGCATCACAGTCAGCGTGACATTGAAGGCGGCCTGATCGTAAATACCAGACCTTCACTCCTATCCGGCGCAGGTTGCGCAGCGTCCTCAAAATGGTCGACATGACGTTGTTTCCCAAGCAGACTATGCGGCGAACAGAGACGTTGGGTTGACCTCGGGATCAATTGACATCTGGATGTACCACGCATACCAATACGGTTAGCGTGGTTGATTTCCCTTCTTTCCTCGGGCCCATTCCGAGGTCACTATCTCGAACTTTATCTCTCTGCGCGAGATCTGACCTTGGCGCGTAATGGTCATACGCTTTCTCCCCAAATGCCCAAGGATCAATGCTCCTCGAGCTGGAGCACTCAGAATCTCCACACAGAAGCAAAGCAAGCGGCTGATTTCCTACTCCACCCCTGGGCATGTCTCAACACCACAGTCTCCGGCCTCTGTGCTCGGAAGCCTTACCAGCGAGCTGGACAGACTTGCGCCACGTTTCGAGATACAACCACAACAAGTCCAAATCCTAAAAGGTCCTGCCGAGTTTTATGAGACGCTCAAGGTATGAACATCTTCTGTGTAGTGACATGTACGCTATCCTGCTACGTCCACCACCATCAGAACGGTGATCCTTGGCAAAGTAAATCACCAGATGATATCTACCAGCTCGTCATTTTCATTCGTACTGTGGTGTAAATCCGTTGACTGATCGATTTGAAGGTTAAAATAGCCAATGCACGCCGGAGGATATACATCTCAACGTTGTACATTGGGAAAACAGAACACGAGCTGGTGAGTCGGTTAGTTCACTTGCATTACAGTGGTTGATTCCATTAGGTTGCCACTGTCCGAAGTGCCTTGCGCGACAACTCAAGCCTTCGGGTGTCTTTCCTGACAGACGCTTTGCGAGGCACCCGCGAGGCCCCTGAAGCATGCTGCGCTTCTCTATTGATACCCTTGATCGCAGAGTTTGGCGCTCACCGGGTTGAGGTTCGGATGTTTCATACGCCTAACCTGATAGGTCTGAAAGAAAAAGTCATACCCAAACGCATCAACGAAGGATGGGGGCTTCAGCACATGAAGCTGTATGGTATAGACGATGAGCTGATTCTCTCGGGGTGAACGACAGTCTTTCGACCGTCGTGTTATTTGCATTAACAAGTGGCCAGGGCGAATCTGTCTAGCGACTACTTTACGAACAGGCAGGACAGATATCACGTTTTTGCGTCGAAAGAAATCACGGACTATTTCCATGGCATCCACAAAGCTGTTTGCAGCATCAGCTACGAAGTACGGCCGGTCCCAGAAGATGCGGCCGGTTTTAAGCTGGACTGGCCCGCGAACAACAGCAGTTGTGCTCCTTCGACGGACCCAAGCGCATTCCGAATCGCGGCGTCTAAGCTGTTGGAGCCCCTTGTGAAGTCCAAATCCACCTCATCTCTCGCGTCGAGCGCCAGCAGCACGGTTGTGTATCCGCTCCTCCAACTGACCCCGATTCTGCAGCCAGACATCTCGACTGAATTGCCGGGTCTGCGTACCATTCTGAAGACGTTGGCAAGCCAGGAGTTTGCGCGTTCCAAGTGGACGTTCACCGCCGGTTATTTCAACATGACGCCCGAAGTCCGCAAGTTGCTCCTCGCAACGAAACCTGCTCGAGGGACGGTCATCGCTGCCTCGCCCTGGGCCAATGGTTTCTATGGCAGCAAAGGGGTATCTGGGTTGTTGCCCCCAGCATACACGCTGTTGTCCAGAAGATTCATCGATTCGGTGTCTTCTGCAGGACTAAGCCAGCAAATTACCGTGAAGGAATGGCGTCTAGGTACTGTCAACGAACCCGGGGGCTGGACATATCACGCCAAAGGACTCTGGGTGACGCTTCCCAACGAAGACGCGCCCACAATGAGCCTGGTCGGAAGCTCCAACTACACCAAAAGGAGCCACTCCTTGGACTTGGAGGCCAACGTGCTTGTCCTCACGCGCGATGAGGATTTGATGAAGAGGCTCAAGGCAGAGGAGCAATGGCTGCAAGAGTATGCGCATCCGGTCGATCGTGACGACTATAGCCGGACCGAGAGGAGGGTTGGGATACACGTACGAATCGCTCTCTGGATTGTCACTCTTTTGGGCGGAGCCTTATGATGAGGAGTGAACATCTAATCCTGGACAAATGCCACTGAATACTTTACATTCCTCTTTCGCCAGTATGTGAAAGATGAACTCTGGGAACTCAGATGCAACCTTCGGAAATGCCTCATGGCGCTGCTAAAAGAACGATTTGGCGTCTCTCGGTCTGTGGCCACCGATGGCATCCCTTTCAATTGCGACTCCATTTTGGCATCCAAGTGTTGTCGACTTTCGCCGGCACGTCCAATTTCCCATAGCCGCGGGATCGTCGGCCAGCGCAGCATCCGAAGATCAAAGTGACGCAAACGAGAAAACAGAGAACGGTCTCGGCAATGCCACCGTAGCGGGAAATGTTCTGCAGCACCATCAGCATCGCGAGTTGTTACGCTCAGGGAAGTGTCGCTTACCGCTTTGGTGCAAAGACCGGAGAATGAGACATTCTTCAAGCCGTAGAGATCTTTATCGCTATGGGAGCACGCCCAGGTCCTGCAACCATCATCTCTCGTCAGCTTGCTGCTTCCGGTCTTATCGCAGACAGAAGTGATGGCAACTCACCGGTAGCTATGCTTGCCGCTTCCGGTTCCGGCTTCGTACTGATACAGAACCGTCACGGCAACCCACTTGGCTTCAAGGAGAAAGGTTACGATGCACGCAACCACGGCCATCACACCTGCGGTTTGTCCCATTCGGTTACGTAGCGACCAGGCAAACAGCACGGCCATGACAACGACCGTCCAGGCGCTCAAGCCAACGTAGGCGGAGATGGGTTTCATATCGACTCCCTCGGCCGGCCAGGCGTCCCACCAAACCTTTTCGGATCCAGCTTCGTCCATCCACTTTCCGTCCGCCTTGCTGGCATTGTAGATGGCGAGGATCGACGCGTTCACTCCGAGGACGCCCAGAGCTACGATCAAGGCGAGAAGGACCAGAACGAAGTTGATTCGACCCAGGAACTTTCCAAAGGAGCCGGACTTGGAACCGTTTCGCAACGCCGATGCGCGCGCAGCTGCCGATGAGGAGTCCATGCCAGAAGGCTCATGAACTCGGAAGGCGGGCAGCGGAGAAGCCGATCGAGACCCGGATTGAGAGTGAGAGGCCGACGGTCGTCCAGAACGGGAGTCCGGGTCATAAGCATCGTAAAGCTTCTCTGTCGTGAAACTTAGAGAGATCCGACCCCCAATTCCAAATCCAGCCTGGAAAGCTTACCTCGGTCGATCAGCGCTGTGCCGTGCTCCTGGTCATTGGAGTTGGTGTCGTTCATGGATCGCTTGACAGACTGATAGCTGGTTGAAAGAGACTCCATCGCGACGGAGACCAACTCGTCTACTAGGTATGATGAGAGAGTGTCAAGCAATCGGAGGTCTATCGATGTGCGCCAACGTCAGAGGTGAATGTGTATATTGACGACGCTCAAGGTTGATGTTGAGGCATCGCTCTCCTTATGAACTACAATCCTTCTGCAATCTCAACGACAATGCCCTCGCCGTAAGCGTATGATATTTATCCATAAGCAAAGTAAAAATAGACACCTGGGACTCCGCAGGACGCGGGCATTAACGGACCCGGCTTGGCTCCCGAACGACAGTCAGCGCTACTGCAATCCTTCGGCTTCGCCGCTCACTCCACCACTCTTATCGCACTGACAGAACGTTTGAACTGCCTTTGAGGCTTGACCATGCACTGCAAGCAACATTACGGAATACTCCGTGCAATTGAATTTGAATCATTCAATATGTTTTGGCTATCTAGAACCTGGCAGCTTGGCTTTCCGTTCTTGAGTCCTCATAATTGCAACTGGGATTCAGTGTCTCAGTAAATGGTCCCGGGGCCCAGGTCCGGAACGCTCAGCCCCGCCCGATGTTAGATCGCATGCTGTCTTGCGGATATGACCTCTCCGCAATCCTATCAATCTGCCGGCAATCCGGATCAAATTGTCAACGGGTAAGGGCATGTTCAACGGCGCGTCTATGAATGCGACTGTCGGTTTCCATCACTGCCGACGCCGTCACTGCCAGTCATTACTGCCTGGAAAGCATATGACAGAACGAGTGACAGCATTTGAGTCATAGGACCACCAGGTAAGCACGTTTTGCCCACAGGAATAAAAGTTCTCTCAGTGCTCTGCTCTTCTTCTTCTTCTTCATCTTCCCTGGATCCCAATCTACCAGTTGGATCTATGTCAAAATATCCAATTCCCTCAAGCGTTCAGCCTCTGTCCTGTCATTGAGTCTGGGCCTCCTCTTTCATTGAAATGCCACCCACATGTGTACCATTTACAAAAAACCTCAGCATCTTGTGTATAATAATCTGGCCTTTGAGCGAATACCAATCCGCAGTCGGATCGCCTTCAATCGACAACTTGCTATCTCTTGATATACTATATACCAAGACGAAAAGGAAGTTGCATTGGTGTTCTCACCTGCCGATATATTTGCAAATAAAACCAAAAAGCGAGAAGATCATCGCCAGATGGTCTTGGCTGCTACTGGC
>QQTW01003221.1_pt1 | contig 12018 bp, 16 predicted proteins | sample 1904831 | NCBI WGS metagenome assembly QQTW01 (sample SAMN09435610, study PRJNA476489) | Subsurface metagenome, whole genome shotgun sequencing project. | reverse complement strand
ACTGTAACTCTAATAGGCTATGATACTAAAGATGCTGTAGTTCTAGTTCTCCTGTCACGCTATACCATATCATACCGTACTGTAGCTCTACGGTAACTCTATCACGTCTCTACCACGTCTCTAACATACCAGCTACCTAACCACAGCTCTACAACCATATGTAATAGCTACACCATAGTTCATTCCACCATCGATCTATATTGAATAAAATACAACAGAACATCCAATTCCACCATAGAGCTAAGCGTACCGTATCATGCCAACCAAAAGATTTATGGTAGCTCTAATGATTTATCTGCATCGGCGCTAACCCGTCTTCATTGAAACTATCTAGTCAAGCTAAGCCAGCCAAGCCAGGTAAGCTCTATGGTAAGCCAAGCTAAGTAGGTAAGCTAAGTCAAGCTACCGTAGTTACCGGGGACTGATGCGGGGACACACGCGGGTGACAAAAGTAAATGGAGGAGCTCAACAGTAACCCGCCAACCGTCATCATCATCCTTGTGATGCCGATCGTCCTAACCTTCGTCAGAATGACCATGATGAATGGGCTTTAACTTTCGTCGCACTTAGGATGAAGATTCATTTTGATCTTCATCGCAATGACGACGAATGATTGTTGGCGAGTTACTGTTGAGCTCCTCCATTTGTTTTTGTCACCCGCGTGTGCCGGGGAAGTTGACGCGCAGTACGGTAACCGGCTTCACACCAATTGGCGAACAGTTCGAGTAGTCGCCCCTTAGAGCTGTACGTCTGATCGTACTGATTCGACTTGAAATTCACTTTGCTAAAATATGCTATGCTAATTTCCTCCCTTGCGCCCCATACCGTACATGCTTAGTCCGTTCTTCATAACTGTCCATTTTCCCCCCAGCCGGTTAAGTCGCCTCCATGCATCTTCGTTCGTCGTCATAAGCTATCTCATCTTCCATGTCTCTTTCGCTATTACTTCCTTCCACCAGTAAATTGCTTTGATTGAAGTTGCTAGAGTTGAGGTTGGTACGCTACATTATCTATTATCCGATACAGATCAGCGAGATTCAAAAGAGTTCTTGAAAACGCTCAATGAGGACTTAGAAGAAGGGAGTCAAGGAAGAGAACCGATCTCCCTTGACCGAACCCAGCAGTATAGGGAAGGATGTTGGGTCTAAATGACAAAAGAAGACCGAGGAAGATGGTAAAGAAAAATGAGAGAAGTAGACTCACACGACAATCTTGATCCATCACTATTCCCATCGCTTCTAGATCGCTTAGAAGGATGGTGTTCGCTTCTCCTCCCCCAACACCTGCACCTCCAGCTCCATTACCGTTACCGGCACCATCACCGCCACCTGCATTACCACCATTCCCACCAGCTGCTTGTTCCTGTGCTCTGATCCTCGCAGCTATTCGAGCCAGAAATGCTCTCTATCATCACGATTCACTGTTAACATCGCTGCCCATCATGGAAGAATAGCAGGTTTGGAAAAAAAAACAGGATGAACTCACCGAGATTGTAGTTTCTCTTCTCCCGCCCTGTCTTCGCTCTTCATTCTGCGATGTGATCTCGTATGCCATATGCAATCGTCTTCGACTTGCTAAACCACCGTTCGTAGCGGGGATACTTGCGATATCTTCCTCGGCTGCATCATCATCATCGTCATCTCTATCGACATCGTCGTGGGTATTGTCGCTGCCAGTGCCATTCGCACCAGATCGAGATGCGGCAGAAGCAGTAGTTAGCGATGCAACATCCGTGCCTGGTCGTCGTCGACCAAACCGCGTAAATCCCAATGAAGACCGCCCTGTATAACCTTGTCGAGCGAGATGGATGCCATGCCGAGCATCCCATTGAGCGCGTTGGTCTGGACTGAAGATCTTCACGGTGTGGTCGATGCCGGAGACCGCCATCATAGGTTCGTATGGATGGCCTGTTCTCATCAATACAAAAAGCTCAAACAGGGGATGTAAGCTCCAAGAACGGATGGGGGATGCTCACCCTGAATGACATTCACTACGTCTTCATCCCCTTCCAAGATATTCACCACTTCTGTCGAGTGCTTGTCCCAGATGAAGACGTGACCGCTGTCACTTCCACTGACGACGTATTCGTCATCTAATCCGAAGAAGTTGACGTCTTTGACCGTCTCGACGTTGCAGTGTCCTCGATAGACACGAGTGTGTGAATCGCACGGGACGTTGACCTCGACTTGTTCGCAAAGTTTACTTCGGCCGTGGGTTGATGTCCAGAAGAGCGGGTTCTGTTCGTCTTCATCGTCGTCCTCGTCGTCATCATCCTCGTCTCCATCTTCATCTTCGTCACCTTCCTCTTCCCTATCGTCTTCGTGATCATTCTCCTCCTGCATCGTCTCGTCGCTGTCCTCAATGACTTCATCCGCCATCTCCTCTTCATCGACCTCCATCGCTTGCATCTCTTCTTCCGTCATCTCCTCCAGCCCACAGAATGCTCGCATCACAAACGTCGAGTCAATCTCCTCGCTCAGCCGCATCAATAGCCCGCGTCCGACTTTGAATCCCCAGAACCGGATCGCGGCTCGTCGCGACTGTCCCTCCGTCGAGCTCGACTGTCCCTCTGCATCCTCGTCCCGGAAGGGAATTTTGATGGCGTTGCTGAAGACCACGACGGCCGTCCGCTCGCTCCCAAACACCGTCTGGGCTTCAAAGGGTGCGTAGGAAGTAGGATCCGCGACCTGGATCGGGTCATCCCCCGCCATCTCCAGCAAATGCGGAATCACCACCTCGTCGATGGCTTCTAACCCCATATCCGCCGGCACCGGTCGGCCGGCCGTGCTCCGTCGATCATTTGGTGACTGTCGAAACGTCTGTACTATCTTCTCCGGCCCACCATCGAGCCAGGCGAGAATGGCCTTCAAAAACGCATGTCCGAATGAGGTTGGTCGGTTGAGATGGGTTGACTCGTTCGGAGGGGATGTGATGTGTGAGAACAAGTCCGCACTCCCCTCCGTGTTCGTCACCGGCATCGTTGCGCCCAAGACGCGGGCCAGCACACCCGCCGCTTGCACAAATCGCCAGGTAGCTTCACGGTTGCGACGCATGCTCTGCTGCAGACTCACTTCCTCTGGGCTCGGATTCAACGGGTAGCCCCAGTGGGTAACCGCGTCGTGGATCACCGGCAGATACACGGTTGCAAAGTCTAGCGCGGCCGTCAGAGCAGCCGTGTCATCGGGAACGTTGGGCGGGGATGATGATGATGATGATGCGTCCGACATTTCTTGTCCACTCCGGAGATTAAACAGCTCTCGTCGAAGGTTCTGCACTCCGCGAGCAATGCAGAAAGCCTCCCGCTGCGTGGTGGCCAACCCTGTCCGTCCAGTCGTGGTCTCGCGATCTTGATATGGAACAGATCCTGCCGTAGCTGCTCCCGTCGTCGACGACCCTTCAATGGGAATCTCCTCGCTCTGACCGTTCTGATACCGCACCCGCAACGCCAGATCGCTCTCCGCCTCGTCCTGTCGCTGCTTGGACCCGCTTCGCCGCTCCTCGGCCGAACCTTCTGAGCCAGCCTTGTCGCGCTTCCGCTTGCGCACCCGGGACTCTCGCGCTCGTCCCTCTCCCCGTCCGGCCGTGAACGTCTCCGACGACTCCTCTTCATCATCGTCCTCCTGTACACCCGGACTCCGCACGAGATCGAAGCTGTAGATGTCGTTGTGGGACCAGCTGACGATCATCTCGTTTGGGTAAGCATCGCTGATCTTGCAGGCCGTGATGTGGCCGCTGTCCGTCCGCTTCATGCGCTTGATGCCGTTGGGCGCGAAGCGGCGCACGCATCGGGTCGCCTGATCCATACCGGGGTCGGGTCGGCGTCCGTTCGATGCGCCTCGTTCGCGCCCGACGTCCCTCCCCAACATCCGTCGATCGTGGAGGAAGCAATGCAGATGGGCGCCTCCGAGCGCGATGTAGTGGGGTTGGCTGGCCGAACAGGAGATGGTGTTCAGATCCAATCGATAGCGTTTGTAGGAGATCAACGGCGGTGGGACGTTGTCGTCATCCACGCTGTTGGGTCCACGAAGGGCCCGGAGGCCACGGCCGCTTCGTGGAGGAGGATAGGCCGACGATGGCTGGCGCAGATCCCATTGACGCACCTCACCGTCCTCGGAGCAGGTGAGAAACAAGTGCGGCGAGGATTCGGTGACGATGCGCTTGGCCCGGTCCGCGTGCGATTGATATACTCTCGCATTGGTGCTGCTCTCGCCCAGGTACCGCACGCCCTGGTAGACATTGTTCAAGCGGCGGCGTCGTGCCGCGAGTTCGGGATCGTCGTCGATGCTGGATCGTCCCGAGTACTCGAGATCAAAGACCCGCACGTCGCCATCGCCGGCGCAGGTGACCAGCGTGTGGTCGTTGGAATGGGGCATGAACTTGACGCCAAAGATGTTGGCCGTATGGCCGGTCGAGAGCGAGGTGGTGAGCTTGAAGGGAGCCAACGAGTCGTCCGGGAGATATGAATGGATATTGACATGCTTGTCGTCGGAGCCGGACGCTAGCAGTCGTCCCGAGCGCGACCAGCTGCGGAGGGACATCAGTGAGGATTCCGGTCCGACAGGATTGGGAATGGTGATCTTCAAGCTTGGCTGAATCTAATAAGATCTACTAATTGGACATCTACTAACCATAATGCATTCACGCAACCCGAGTGTCCGCCCAGCTCATTGACGATGTCCAGGTCGTCGATCCACGCCCGGTCGCCATAGAGCTCTCGCACCGAGCCGGACGAGGGCCGCTCGCCCAGCTCCCGCTTGAGGAGGTGATGAGGTAGGGTGAGCTGCATGGCCGATGACTCTCGCGGTCGATTTAGATGTTGTGGGTCGAGGGAGTCGATTGGGATGATGCTGTCATCAAGCTTCCTCAACTCATGATGAAGCTTAGAGCTACGTAAACGGAAGAGCTTGGCAAGGGAGTCATATCAATTGGAGGGAATGAATCAAACATCGATATCAATCTGCTAGTGAAGTGCTGATGTCGTGGTGATGGTTGGACGGGCATGGAATCACGTGGAAGTGGTATGTGGCGAGGGGATGTCGTAGCTTCCAAAGCTCGATGAGGCTCTGCGGTGGGGGGTTCCGCCCCGCCTCCGTCATCACGATGCACGTTCACTGGGGCATCGATCTCGTCGTCGAAGCTCGAGTCACTGACCGCCTCACAGATACTGAACTTGGGCTTCATATGTAACATCTCGGACAGCAATCAATGTAAATCATACGTTCAGATTCACTCAAGTTTCGTAACATCAACCGTCGTCACATTCATACATTCATATATATTTGGTTGGAACCAGGTGCGTTGGTGGAGCTATCCAGCACGACCCCACTGCTCACGAGCTTCAAGCCAGCCCCGCCGACACGGAGAAACGTCCCCCGGACACGACTTCCCTTCCCCTTCACAAAGATGCAGCACCTTCCCGTCTTCGTCCTGTTGCAAATCACGAGACCTGCGAGTCGTGCCACTTCCCCTCCTGCCAACTTCCTCGTGTAATTCCTAGCAGACAAGCCATCCGCAGAGCACAGCCACTCGCCACCCCAGCCCATCAGGCCGGCCACTGCCTCGGAGGTGTTGATGCTGCCTCACTTTCGAATCATTGCCGATTGGTGGGGTATCGATTGATCTATCGCTGCCGGCCGCGTGACGTGACGCCGGCATCCTGGGACGGTCGTTTGCGAATCCGATTCTCTTCCGACCAGCCGGTTGTATTGAGCAAAATTTTGTTTCCACGTTTCACCACACAGTTCCAGCTCTGCGCGAGCCATCGGCCAGCAAAGTGAAGTCCGGAGGACTGAGATGTAGGGGTATCGAGAGAGCGTGTCCGGATTTAATCAGGGACCGCGATTGAGACGATCAGATGTAACGCCGAGCTGGAACGAGGAGATGCCCATGTTATCGCTTCAGGCCAGCCATGTTGGCGCATCGGGCGCAGTAGTAGAGATTGACGCCAAATCGCACGTGACCGTCGCCGTTGGTGGTCCAGTCCAGCTGGCCGATATCGCGCTGGAGCGCGGCTGGCGGTCCATCGCTCAGGGTGCGCTGGCAGCGGAGACAGCGCACGAACTCCGTCGAGGCCAGCGGGATGGAGGATGACGAGGACGAGGTCGTCGTCGTCGACGACTCGCTGTCGGAACCTTCGTGAGACGTGGAGAACGTCGTCATGGCGGGTCGACTCTGCGACGATGAGGAAGGTCGCGCGGATTGACGTGGCGCAAGGCTCGACGAGGGACTCATGGTCGAGGTGGGCCAGAGGTGAATTCTCTATCGATGGTTAGCTTCCGTCGTGCACATTGAGGCGGAGGAGGAGGAGGGGGAGCGCGATGACAACAAACTCACCCTGGGTAGAACCCTGACACTGAGCCACCGATGACCGGTAACAGTATGTCCTTGGTGGAGCCCACAGTACGATATCCGTCCAGCTCGGTCAAGAGGAGTCGACTGGTAGCAGGTGGTTCACGAGAAATTTTGGAGCGCGAGGATGTTCTTTATCTCCTGGCGGCCCACACAACCCCAATGCCGAACCTCGTCATTCTCATCTCCTCACCTCTCTCCTCTCAGGCCGGATGACGCCCACGCCGAGGGCAAAACGAGGCGCGGCCATGTGGGATTGGATGGAGCCAGGGGGGGGGAGCTCTGTAGGCGGCAGGAATGCGGTGTCGTGTGTGTGTGTGTGTATCGACATCTGTCGGACGGTGCGTGCGCGGCGATTCGCCGCAGCAGCAGCCAAAACGCAGGCGTGCCCAAAGGGGATCGCGACGGGGCGCGTCGAACCAGTGCCAGCTTGCGCCTGGTGGAGGGCCATCGCGATCGCGTTCTGCTATGGTGCATCGGTGTTTCGGGCCAGAGGTCCACCGGGCGGGAAGGCGGAAAGCCTCCAAAAGGCGGCCAGGCAGCTGCGCGGAGATCCTCCCGACGCCCATGATTGGCTCGGATCCGTGCGCCGGAGGAGATGTCTTCCGGTCCAGATGGAGTAATTTGGGGATGACTTGAAAAGAACAATTACCAGATGAGGTAAATTAGCTGAATGAAACGAAAGAAAAGGCTGCTAATGTTACGCATCAGGTAAATTTAATTTCCCAGGCGTAGGGTTTGAAAGGCCGGTGCGGTGTCATTCCAATTCATCATCCGTGGCCGGTCCGACTTCTCCATCTCGTTGGAGAGGGCCTGAAGTCCGCTTCCGGAAATTTTCTCATACAGATGTGGATGAGATGATAGAGATGACGGTTAAAACAGTCAAGACCTTCAGAGGACCATAGAAGGCTTTATCGGAAGAAATACGACATTTCTAGCGTCGAAGAACATCAGCAGCCTACTACGACAAGCGGCACGCACGGTACTGCTACATACCTCGGAGCGATAATAAGAAGCCACATCTCTTGAGGGCCTAGAGACCAGAGAGTCACCCTACTGTCATCTCACAGGATCCCAGCTGTTCGAGAACGTACCTATACCGAGCAGAAAATTGTTTGATGCCAGAGGGCTTCTTGAACGGGACAGGAGCTCTCGATGACTCCGCCCGCCGAATGACTGAGGTGTTGCCTGTTGGAAAGCTCCCTCGGCGGTCGACGGCTGTGGCGTTGCCTTTACATGGCGGGTGGTACAGCACAGCTTGTTCCGTCCGCATCGGCCGCTGAACCCTTGTCGTTCCGCTCGTTCTAGACCCTCGTGGTGCGCCGCATCGGCGTTGCCAAGAGGAGCAGGAAGGCGGCATGATAGGCCATGACGGCGGGGCATGCGTAGGAATGCAACGCTAGAGTCGCAAGTATGACGCGCACGCAGAAGAGGGGCAACACATGAGGGACTCGACGCCTGGTGACGCAGTGAGGGTCCAAGATGAGGACGGTCTCGAGGAGCTCCGTTGGAGCTTTATCGGATATCTCCGAGCGTTGTTCGGTAGGCATGGAACGAGTGGGTGAGGCAGAAGAACCATCTGAGGAAGCGGTGGGACGCACGTCATCATCGCTCGGCCGGGTCGGAGCGGAGTCATCCCGGCTGCCCCGCCATGGTCAGGTGATATGGATGTGGAGCCGCATCGGCAATACGTCGGGCCGTCGGAAGCGGCCACGTGAGCTTCTCAGAGACAGTCGTTTCGCACGTGAGAAGCTTCCCCATGACGCTGATCGAGTTGACTGACCTGCACGCACCAGCGAATCTTCTATGCCGGCAACAAACCCCCCCGCCAAGTCGTTAGGGCCAACCCTAAGGCTGAGTCCAGCCACACACCACAGCTTACGCCACAGCTTACGCCACATCCCAACAGAATTGGCTGCTGATCAATGCTCTTCAGACTCTTCCTCCAGCGGAAAATGACGTTTACCGTCGGTCCCTCCTTCGGAACGGACGGCCGTTGAGAGCCTTATCGTGCGGCAGCGTTGGCCACCCAATTCGGTTTCAAGACCAGGATACAGTATGTATGTATGTATGGGACGACCGCCAAGCCTGACGGCAGCCAGCAGACTGGCGTGACTGGCCACGCACGGTCAGATTGGCGATGTTCCCGAACCAACTGGACGGCAAGGAAGAGCGACCTGGGAGGAGCTGCTGCACCCCGTCCCGATGATGTGCATTTCACATGCCAGGCAGAACCCGGGAGAGAGAAAAACTGGACGAGATTCACTCGGTCTCCGTCTCTAGAAAATCTCTAGAGCGACTATTGTTCTTCTCGCAACGAGGATCGCCGGCCTCGTTCGGATTTCCTTTCCAATCCTGCTGGGAGTCGACGCACATTTCATTGCGGGGGGCAGACGTCGTATCGAACAGCGACGCACCAGATTCACGCTTGCAGCAGCAGCGCAGGGGCCACGGCAAGCTCCTCATTGAGTGGTTTCGTGCGACCTTCAGGACCGTTTCCGGCCGTTCCCGTGGCCCGTCCGACGTCTGCTGCAGAAACGCTCCGAACCGTCCATTGCGAGGTTTGCGGCTTGAGGGCATTGTGATCCTCGTCTCGCCAGGTCGGACGGCACGCCGCTGGCACGTTTCAGACATATAAACCTCGGTCCGTGAACGAGTAATCAGCACCATCATCCGGTCCGGACGAGTCAATTGCAGAGTGATACTGTTCGACGGCGGCTTCCTCAGGTCCTCATCAAAACAGTCAGCTCGTTCGCCGCTCGATATCAGGGAGTGGCTGTATCAAGACCTTCAGCGTGTTGGTACGACACGAAGGGAGCACCGGCGACGCTGATATCCTCTCCATCGTCATCCCCACTTCATTCATCAGGATGGCCAAGCAGCCGACTCTCTATACCTTCCCAGACAACTCCGCCTTGGCCGCCTCACTGCGGCAGTACGTCCTGCAGAGCCAAGCTGATGGCCTGAAGCGTCACGGGGCCTTCAAGGTCGCCGTGTCCGGCGGCTCCTTACCGAACACGCTGGCCAAGGCCCTCCTGGATCCGGCCGCGGGGAATCAAGTGCAGTGGGACCGATGGGAGATCTTCTTCGCCGACGAGCGGGCCGTCCCGCTGGACCACCCCGACAGCAACTACGGCCTGCTGAAGAAAGAGCTGCTCGACAAGATCCCCGCCGACGCACCCCAGCCCAAGATGCACCCCATCGACGTCAGCCAGCTCGAGGACGTCCAGGAGCTGGCCGACACGTACGAGCAGGAGCTGGTCCGCTCCTTCGCCGCCAAGGATTCCGTCCGTCTGCCCATCTTCGACCTGATGCTGCTCGGCTGCGGACCGGACGGACACACCTGCTCACTGTTCCCCCATCACCCGCTGCTGCGTGAGACGGACGCCTGGGTGGCCGCCATCAGCGACTCGCCCAAGCCGCCCCCGCAGCGGATCACGTTGACGCTGCCCGTCGTCACGCACGCGTTGCGCATCGCCTTCGTCACGGCCGGCGCCAGCAAGAAGGACATCCTGCAGGCCATCTTCGATTCGGACGAGGGCCGCGCGCTGCCGAGCGGTCTGGTCAACAGCCAAGGCGGCGACCGAGTCAGCTGGTTCACCGATCAGGCCGCCGTCGAGGGCGTCACCTATCCGAAGCAGAGCAGCCTCTGAGGTGAGGGAGATCGCGGACCGGCACAACGACGATCATGGTCTTTCGATGTCAAGTTTCATTGAGCTGAGCCCCGCTCGTTGCAGTCGCACGTCGAAAACGGAAGCAACAAACTTGCCTGTTCGAATTCCCGGATAGAGCTTTTTTCTCCTTTGCATGTCCTCGTCAGAGCAGCGGCAGCGCTGCCTGACACCCGTCGTTCGCTTGCATTTCCTGCTGTCTATACCCGGACCCTGAGCCGCTGTGCTTAAACGAGAGAGCTGCGGCCCCTTTTTCAGTCGCTATGAGGCAGGCGTCGCTTCTTTGATCAAACTGGCATACATTAATTGCTCTATCCAAAAACTTCTCTTCGACGGCCTCCTCCCAGTTCCTGATCTAATGCTCCCTACGTCCGCACTGTTCCGAACACATGCATTGATCTTCGTCACGCTGGTGACGTGAGCTTTCATCTTGCAAAGAGTTCAACCTCCAAGTCACCATTGTCTTGCGTTGCTCTTATCGTCCCTTCCCGATCCATGACGGCTTTAACTTGGAATCCTTCCAGGACACGCGCCGTATACCATACGAAACCTCGTGGGATATCTTGGATCTTTGCCGGGATTGCCGCCCGTGATGGGCATATAGTGTGGTGGATGGGAGCAATCTCGACCCTAAAAAGCTATCGACTACCTCAATAGTTAGGTCGTCATTCACTTGTATCCTCTGCTTTTGCTTGTCCCACCTTTCGTTTAAAACCTGAAACCAACCTCGTCAGGTATATCTTATCAAACCGGCTTCAGATTGTAATTTTATATTTGTTAAGGTACGATTCCTTCCTGCTTTTCAATATGCGATTGTTCTGACCTCTCTTTCTAGACCCTTATGACCACAGCATTTCATTCACGGAAGGTAAGATACATGACTCGACCTCTGCTATACGACTTTCCAACTTTGTGGAGGGGGACGGAATCGATCAGAGTGTGGCAAATCAACCCACTGTTGCTCCTAACACGACGCAGTCAATCATGGATGACGCCAGCATCATCCGGGCAACGGAAGCATTCGTCAAGGAATACATGTCCAACCACGACGCTTCGCACGACTACCAGCACGTAGAACGAGTTGTGCGTCTCGCACGTCAACTAGCAAGCAGCGAGCCATCTCCACCTCCTTCCACTCACACGACCGAAAACCATTCGTACAACATGCTCATCGTTACTCTCGCGGCTTTACTCCACGATGTTGGCGATAGGAAATACCTCTCCTCCCAGAAGCAGGACGGCACACATCTGGCATTTAAATTTCTTATCTCCATCCACGTCCCGTCTGATCTCGCCGAGAGGGTCCATAAGATTATCAACGCGGTGAGTTACTCGCATGAGATCCAGCATCGGGAACACGTCCGGGAGGTGCTGCGGCGATATCCGGAGCTGGGACCGGTCCAGGATGCCGATCGACTGGATGCGTTGGGAGCGGTGGGGTTGGCACGCTGTTTTACATATGGTGGAGCGAAAGGAAGGATCGGCGGTATGGAGCGGTCCATGGAACATGTCGAGGAGAAGTTGCTGAGGCTGGAGGGGCTGATGAAGACGGAACGGGGAAAGGGGATGGCTCGGGAAAGGACGAAGAGGGTGGTGCTGTTTCGGGAGTGGTGGCGGGAGGAAACGGGAACGGGCTCTGAACTGTGAAGCATTTAAGAGCCTTACAGACACATGTGTGGCATGAATAGCCCATTCTCTTCCTAATCTTGAATGTCCATCGTGGTAGGAGGTACCACCTTCGGACAGCCGTTGAAACGGGGAGGCCTTGGAAAGGATCAATTCGCACCAGCACAAATCTACCAATTGAGCATTCCAGTGGACATTGAGATCGACTCTTGCCGTCCTTGGAGACATAACCTTTGGAGAAAAGCTCTCACAGGGTAACCCTACGTTTTATCACACTCAGTGTCAGACGCTCGCCCATCTCAAAGACGCCCCTGAACGGGCTACAGTGAATCTCGGTCTAGTTGCACTTGCTGCAATCGCCCCCGTCACGATC
>QQTW01003220.1_pt1 | contig 12021 bp, 12 predicted proteins | sample 1904831 | NCBI WGS metagenome assembly QQTW01 (sample SAMN09435610, study PRJNA476489) | Subsurface metagenome, whole genome shotgun sequencing project. | reverse complement strand
TAAGTTTTTCAAAAGTCTACAAGGCAAGCTGAAATTGCTGCAACGTAGGCTGAGTAGAAAACAACGACGCTCAAAAAACTACGAGGATCTGCGCGTCAAAGTTGCATTGACACACCACACAATTGACAACACTCGTAAAGACTTCCACTTCAAACAAGCTCACGCACTTTGTGATAATGCGGATATGGTGTTTATGGAAGATTTAGACTATACAACTCTTGCAAAAGGGATGCTTGGCAAGCATATGTTGGACGCTGGCTTTGGTCAATTCCGAGGCATCGTCAAATATGTATGTTGGAAACGTGACAAGTTTTTTGCTCAAGTAAATGCGAGAGGTACTAGTCTTGAGTGTCCCTCGTGCGGTGCGGCGGTCAAAAAAGACTTGAGCGTTAGAATACATTGTTGTTCTGAATGTAAGTACACAACAGACCGTGATGTAGCTAGTGGTCAAGTTATTAGAAATAGAGGGATAGCCCTCATTAGTACCGATGGGCAGTCGGGAATCGAAAGTGCCTATGCAGTTGATTTGCCGGGGACTGAGGAAACAAAGTCTAGGTCAAAAGCGAAAACCCGAAAGGGAGTAACTAGGAAACCCAAGAAGTGATTCTTGGAAGCCCCCCTCATAGGCGTATTCGCCTTGACGGTGGGAGGATGTCACTACACAGGACGGCAGGGTTCTTTTGATTACGATTTCAATAAGACGTTTCTTTGCGATCGTGAAACAGCTTTCCGTTCAAATTTAGCGGGGCAACAGTAGCTAACCAAATTGCAGTATCTGCTCCTTGTTCTGGCGATCGCGGCGCACCACTACCACCCATATCGGTTTTCACCCAACCTGGATTGAAAGCATTCACAACAATGCCTTTGTCTTTCAATGCCTCTGCCAGCATCATCGTTGCACCATTGAGCATCAATTTCGACAAGCAATAACTAGGTGCATTAGCGGAAAGACCCGATAATTGACCATAGCCACTCGAAGTATTGATGACACGGGCGTTAGATGATTTTGTTAATAATGGTAAAAATGCTTGCGTGACGCGAATCGCACCAAAGGCGTTAACGTTCATTGTTTGATTAAGTAACTCACGCGATACAGTTAGAATATTAACGCCTCCATCGGGATAAATACCTGCGTTATTAATTAAGACATCCAGGTAATCAATTTCTTGACTTAAGTTTTTTGCAGCTAAATTAATGCTGTCGTCATCGCTAATATCTAATTCAATCGGACGCGCATTTGACGATTGTAATTGCTCGACCGCAGCTTTGGCTTTATCAAGCGATCGCGCTGCCAAAATTACTTCAAATCCTTGATTAATTAACCCTTGACAAATTGCAAATCCAATGCCTTTGTTCCCTCCGGTAACGAGGGCGAGTTTCTCTTTAAGTTGTGCAGTCATGATGGCTATATATCGTACTTACAATCTGACGCTTGTTTTTGCAACTACCCACCGATCGCACTCATCACAGATCCCTCATATGCCGTGTCGAGCGAAACCTGTTTCCAAGCATCTAATTCGGCTTTGACTGACTCCAACTTTGCCTCGATCGCACTCACCGCATCTGCTCCTAGTGCCAACCGCAGGGGTGGATTGTCGCTTTCCACAACTTTAATCATGGCTTGGGCTGCTTTGTCTGGATCGCCCGGTTGCTTGCCGTCCATCTCTTGGAGCCAGTTGAGAAATGGACCAGTGATGGGTGCGTAGTCGTCGATTGGTTGCTCTGGTGCAGCCAGCGATCGCCCGTTAAAGTCGGTGCGAAAAGCGCCAGGTTCCACGATCGTGACCTTAATTCCCAAAGACTCAACTTCTTTGGACAGCGCTTCAGAAAGTGCTTCTAGCGCAAACTTCGTGCCGCAGTAAATTCCCGTTGCCCCGAAAGAGACAAAGCCACCGACTGACGAAAGGTTGAGAATGTGACCGCTACGCTGTTTTCGCATTAAAGGCAGTACTGCCCGCATCATCTTCAGCGCCCCAAAAACATTCGTATCGAATTGACGTTGAATGGCTTCATCGCTAACTTCTTCGATTGCACCCATCGTGCCATAGCCAGCGTTGTTGACTAGCACGTCGATTTGTCCGAAGGTGAGGAGGGCGAAATCTACCACCTCACTGATATTCTGTGGGTTGGTGACATCCAAACGAAATGCTTTTGCTGTTTCTGGATACTGATCTACGAGCTCGTTGAGTTGTTCTGGCTTGCGGGCAGTTGCAACTACGCGATCGCCATGCTTGAGTACTGCTTCTGTAAGCGATCGCCCGAATCCGGTAGAGCTACCAGTGATCAGCCAAACTTTTGTGTTACTTGCCATGATGAATCTCCTTTCTAGACATTTTAACTAGAAGAGGTTGTAGCAGGCGACGGATGGGAGGTTGTTGGCCATGCCAGCAGTCAAACTGGCTGCCTTGAGCCATGCCAGTGGTTCATCAAACTTCAAGTACTCTTGGTAGCGCAAAAGGCTCTGCCGTGTTCAGCATCATGCGCGTCCTCCACGCCACTAAGGCCAGCCCTTTTGTGGTATCTGTGAAACCCCTGTATACCCAGGATGTTTCGAGGGCTGACCTTAATTTTAGGAGATGTCTAGTAGACAGGCTTACCGATGCAAAAACTAGCGATGATCTGCTACAAAGTTTTAGACCGTAGCAGAGAAATCATAATTCGGGTTGTTGTAGCCCGGATTGGATATAGCGGATGCTGCAAGGTCAGGACTGCTGAGTAAATTGCTGACATCAGTGCCGATCTCTGCGCCGGGTGTACTACTACCTAGAGATATCAGTTCGCCACTAGCAGAGAAATTCCAGCCTTCATTACCAATAAGTGTTTTGCCATCACCACTGGCTTCAATCTGGTTGCCAAGGAGATTGCTGTTACTTACACTGGCAGTGTTGCCACTACCAAGGATGTCATTGTTATCACCAGTCTGTGTATTGGCATTACCAGTGATGTCGTTTTCATCGCCTATGTTCCAGTTACCGTTACCGTTGGTTGTGTTATCGCTACCAAAGCCCCAGTTGCCATTACCTTCGTTTTTGCCGCCTTCACCGTAGTTCCAGTTACCGTTACCGTTGGTTGTGTTGCCACTAGCTAAATTCCAGTTACCATTACCATTGGTGGTGTTGTTACTACCGTAATTCCAGTTACCGTTACCGTCACCACTGTTGCCGGTGGCATTTGCACCATCTAAGGTTTGAATATCAGATACCCAGTTGTCGCTGTTATAAGGTACAGGTAGACCGTTGCCAGTTTCAGGTAGGCTGCTACCACTCTCGGCAGAGGGGGGAGTGCTGCCAAATGGTAAGTTACCGGGGAGGCTACTGTCAGCGGCAGCATTGTTAGCACTGGAGGCACTATCACCACCAGATGCGCTACCACTAGCAGAGGGGTTGCTACCACCATCTAATGCGCTGATGTCACCGCCAACGGCTCCGACCAATTGATTGAACGGGTTATTAGTATCAGCTAAAGCCCCCTCGTCGGCTGGTCGCTCGGAATTGTAGGCGTACTGTCCATCTGCACTGGTTGTGGATGAGGTGCCACCACCAGCAAAGGGATTACTACCACTAGCAGCGCCACCGGAGCCACCGCTACCAGCACCGAAGCCATTGCTAGCGCCACCAGCACCGCCACCATCTAAAGTGCTGCCATCGGCGGACTGCCATTTTCCATCAGTGAAGGAAAAATTGCCATTACCATTTAGATTGCTATTCTCAGAAGTTGCCATCAGAATTAAATTCCTGTTGCTCAGATAGATTAATTTGATAAACCCTTAATTCACCAAAAATTAAGGTAAAGAATAGCGAATGCCACACTTAACAAAAGTAAACCAGATAATCTTTATGTTTAGAATGAACAAAATTTAGATTTGATTGTTAATTCTTTTGAGTTTTTTCATGCAGAATATCATGCAGGGCTATTTCATTCTCCGCAACGGTAGTTCATGGTTAGCTTTGGGATTGGTCGTCAGTTACGAATTACCCCTTGACTACTTCATTGTGTGGTATAATATTCTTGCTCATCGAGGCGCAATTCTTCCTCTGTCTCAAAAAAATCAACTGCGCCGCTGCTGAATTCATAAAAGATCCCAATTACGGCGATTTGCTGCTTTTTGATGGCTTCGTTAACGACTTGGTTTTGCTTGAGGTTGTGTACCTACAGTCGAACATTGGCGATCGCAGCGTCTCGCATCCGTGCTTTATAATCGCGAATTCTCGGTAGGTTGCTCACGGATGGTACAATGCGAGCAAGTAGCAGTTGGACATTCTGAGGTTCAGGACGGCGTGTCGCCTCATCTAGCATTGCCATTTTCACCGCGCCACAACCTTCATGGAAAAAGAGGGTTGGGATTTTAAATATTTGACTAATAGCTTTGCCAATCCGTTTTTGCGCAAAGTGCGATCGCTCACCAACCCGCGCCCCATGTTATCGACTTCTGCAAGCGGGAAGCCAATGCCGGACTTTACTCTGCAAAACGCTACATGGAATGGGTGCGATCGCCCACCTTGTAAGGTGGTTTAGGATGGCACTTAGCCCTGCGCTCAAAAGGACTTCAGCATTGAATGCAAACTATTTTCACCGCTATCTAATCCGGAAGTTGGCACTCACAGGTCGATGGTCTGAGAACCCCCTCTTTTCTTTAAGGCAATAGTCTTCTTCGTTAGCAAACAAAATTTCTGAGCTTGCTTCCCACTGTTTTGCTGCACCAGCCACGAGGGCAAAATCTAGGATACTGTTGTATTGTGGGTCACACTGGGTTCCGGTCGGGGGACAACTGTTGGTGCCAACGCAAGGCGGTTGAATCCAATTAAACACGTCATCCTTCATGACAATGTCAATTCCAATGACGGCGTTGCTGAATCAAAGAATGATTGACGGACACTCGCACTTTAGGGGCAGCGTGAGAAGAAGCGATCGCCCAACCAATTATCAAATCACTTTTTAGACATTAGGTCAATACTGCTCCAGTATTGCCAGAGTAGATTTCTAGCCTACACTTTTACCGACCCGCTCCCCCTTCACTCACACCCTTGATCGTCCTCCTGTGCAGGAACTGCACGACATATCTACGGGTATTATCGGAGACCACACATGGTTACTCCAACCAGAGGACAGCGACGTTTTGGTAGTCTCGAAGTTTCACACTGAACAGACTTGCCCAGCAGACCCAAGCGCAAGCGTGGACGCCGGTTGGATGAATTATGGGTGGTGAACCGAGGTAAATTCTATTAAAAGGATTCCTTTTGGATGAGTTATGGGCGATGAGACTCAGTAAATTCTACAGGCTTTTTTTACCGTGTTTTGACGGATTACTTTAATGCCTCACAGCAAATATGATACAGCTCATAATGTGTTGTGTGCGTTGCGGCTCATAGCGCATTTCGGGGAGAGGAAATTTCTCCCCAAAGTGAAAGAACGAGATAACAAGGAGAACATTAGATGAACAATGACAAGAACCCCGAAAATGAGCATGATGCCAATCGCGACCCGATTTCTGGTGAGGCGGGTGCGCATCCAGTCGGTACCGGGATTGGCGCTGCCGGTGCTGGCACCGTTGGTACAGTCGTTGGCGGTGTAATCGGCGGTCCACTTGGTGCAGTCGTTGGTAGTGTAATAGGCTCAGTGGCAGGTGGTTTAGCTGGCAAAGGTGCCGCAGAGAAGGCTAACCCCACTCTAGAAGACGAGTAATGATGAAATAATTACTTAGCTTAACTTTAGATTGAGTCCGGGAGGCAGTATTTGAATTATCAATCCGCATCCCGGACTGGCAAAAGCTATGACGAAGTTGCTCTTTTGCTGCAAAGTAACTACGGGAAACCCCACGGTGGGACTGGGTTGACCTGGGAGAAAGCCCAGGTAGCGACCCGCGATGCCTAGCACCGCTCAAACCGAAAATGAATCACTCAAGCTGTATGAACAGCTAGTTGCAGACATCGTCCGGTTGTAGATAGAGGATATTGTAGACCGTTTAGCGATCGCAGCACTATCAGTAACTTTTCTGACGCAGTTAACGCGCCAAGTTGACTGAATTGACTGTTTAATTCTCAAACTCAGTGAAATTTGTACGTAATTGAGGGAACCGTGGCACGCAACGCCTACGAGGAGAAAAAGCTCAAATTGCGCCTCGCGATCGCGGACATAACGCTTGGTCTAGAATTGGAGGCGATGGATGATCGTGACGCCTTAAGGCTAAGAAGGCTTGACGCTGCGGTGAAGAACGACTGGAGTTCAGCCGTTGACTCCCAAACACAGGAAACAACAACGAGTGATGTTTAAAGTGATGACCCCTGGCTTCTCCCAAGAGTATGAAAGATGGACGGATGCCTTAAACACTGCCAAGTCTCTTCAACCTAAATGTAAAAGTCTGTTTGAAGACATCCGAATTTTTGACGGGGAAAACTTGGTATGGGTATACAGTAGGTCTCACACTTACCCTCAATATATCGGTCCCGGTACCTATAAAAGATTAGCCATTCTATTTCTTCAAGAACTCCAGGAGAACGGCGAAGAATAGGCTAGCCCAGACGTTTAAGAATTACAGTACAATCGCCCTTGCCATAGCTCCTCACTTGTTGGGGAAATTAATTGAAAGAAACAGCCCTAACTACTCAGAAGTTAGGGCTGTTTCTTTATCTGCTCTAGAGTTTACTGTATCAAAATGAAAACCCAATAGCCCTTAATTCACCTCAGGTGTGCGCTGGTGCCACGCAGTCGATTGCTCATAAGCATAAGCAACAGCAAACAGCTGATCTTCTCGCAGCACGTTACCAATCAGCTGCAACCCAATCGGTAAGTTATTGTTATCAAAGCCACAAGGTAAACTCAACCCCGGTAAACCAGCCAGATTAACTGTAATCGTCATCAAGTCAGTTAAATACATACTGAGTGGATCAGCTGTTTTTTCCCCAACCTTAAACGCCGTAGTAGGGACAGTTGGACACACTAACACATCAACTTGCTCAAAAGCTGCTTCAAAGTCTTGCTTAATCAAAGTACGGACTTTTTGGGCTTTAAGATAGTAAGCATCGTAGTATCCCGCAGACAGCGTATAAGTCCCTACCATGATCCGGCGTTTAACTTCTGCACCGAAACCACTAGCCCTTGTACGAGCGTACATATCTATTAGATTTTCAGGATTTGGAGCGCGTAAGCCATACTTAACGCCGTCGTAGCGAGCTAGGTTTGCAGAAGCTTCTGAGGGAGCGATGATGTAATATGTGGGCAACCCGTAGCGGAAGCGAGGGCAGGAAATTTCTTGAACTTCAGCCCCTAAGTTTTTTAACTGCTCAATTGCTTTATTGACAGCTTGTTCAACAGCCGAGTCTAACCCCTCACCAAAAGTTTCTTTAATTACGCCGATTCTGATTGATTTGAGGTCGGGTTTTAGAGATTGGGTGTAGTCTGGAATGTTAACTTTGAGACTAGTTGAGTCTTTGGAATCGTAACCTGCGATCGCACCCAGTAAAATCGCTGCATCTTCTACTGTGCGTCCAAATGGTCCAATCTGATCCAAAGATGAAGCAAAGGCAACTAAACCAAACCGGGACACTAGCCCATAAGTTGGTTTCATTCCTACCACACCACAAAAAGAGGCAGGTTGACGGATAGATCCGCCAGTATCGGAGCCGATAGCAACTGCGCATTCTCCTGACGCTACAGCTGCCGCTGAACCTCCCGAAGAGCCCCCCCGGCACTCGCGACACATCCCAAGGATTAGCTGTGACTTGATAAGCTGAGTTCTCGGTAGAACTGCCCATCGCAAACTCATCCAAATTGGTTTTACCTACCATCACTGCCCCAGCGTCTGCCAGTTTTTGCGTCACAGTTGATTCATAAGGCGGCACAAAGTTCTCTAGCATCCGTGAGGCGCAAGTAGTGGGAATTCCTTGCGTACACATATTGTCTTTGATACCTATGGGAATCCCAGCCAGGAGACCAATTTCTTCCCCGGCGGCGATTTTGGCATCCACTGCCAATGCCTGTGACAACGCCGTATCTGCCGTCACACACAAGAAGCTGTGCAACTTCGGCTCTAACTGCGTAATGCGGTTTAAGCTTTCTTGGGTAATTTCAACGGCAGATCGTTCTTTGCGGATGAGTTGTTGGTGCAACTCACGGATGGATGCCATGCGCTGACCTCGTTTTTCTTCAAAGACCACTCTTCAGTATAAGCTTAGTAGCAGCATTGACAGTTAATCAGGAAGATAAATGTCTCGTTTTAAGTTCATCTTGCTCCTCGTAGCCGTGGTAGTCTCCTTGGTTACTTTCGATTTGGCACCGAAAGGCAGTACTCAGGCTATGGTTGCAAGTGCCGACCGCTACATCCTTCCTGGGGATGTCGTATTTCCAGAAGGTATCGCCTACCAACCGACAAGTGGCGATTTTTTTGTTAGTAGCACCACAGATGGCACGATCTTTCGCGGCAATGTCCGGCAAGACTCAGCGAGCGTGTTTCTAGAGGGTGGCACAGATGGGCGCACAACAGCTATCGGCTTGAAGGTGGACGACTACGAAGACCGCCTGTTTGTAGCAGGAGGCAATACCGGTCAGATATTCGTCTACGACATTACTAGTGGCGAACTGCTCGGTAAGTTCGACAATGACAAGGCTTCCACGTTCATTAATGATGTAGCTATCTCTCCAACTGGGGATGCGTACTTCACCGACTCATCAGACCCAACTCTGTACAAGGTTTCGACTAATGAGGCAGATGAACTTGAATTTGAGGCTTGGCTAGATTTCACTGGTACAGACCTAATATACGAACCAGGCTTTAACCTCAACGGGATCGCCGCCAGTAATAACGGCAAATACCTGATTGTCGTCCAGTCCAACACAGGAAGACTATTCCGGATCGACATAGCCAGCAAAAACGTCACTCAAATTGACCTGGGCGGTGCGACACTTCCCAACGGCGATGGTATCTTGCTTGGCAAGAGGCGGACCTTGTTTGTTGTCCGTAACCAGCAAGAGTTGATAGTCAAAGTGCAGCTTTCAAGGGATTTCTCCCATGGCACCGTGGTTTCCAGCACAACTGACCCGTCGTTTGCCTACCCAACCACCATTGCTCAAGCCAGGGAGCAGCTACTAGTTGTCAACTCTCAATTCGACAAGCGTGGAGAAGGGCTAACACCGGAGCTGCCGTTTACTGTTTCGAGCGTACCTATTCCGTCAGCGGAGATAATGAAAAGAGGAGACAGGAGGTAGGACAGAGGAGATAGGAGGCAATTAAACGGGGATGTTCATTCCCCGCCCAATTGAACACCACCTGCCTTCATAGGCTATCAGTAGGTAAATCAGACCGCTCTGTAAAACTTCCTCAAACTTGCTCATCAGACCAAAGCAGAAGCTCTAGCTGGATAACAGTCTGATGTTTGCCTCCTGATTCCTTCCGTTTTACCGGTTTTTCCTGGACGGCTTTTGCCATTTTCCAGTTCACAGGCTTTGACGGCAGAGCTTGCCGCAGTTTCCGAATAGTTTCTGATGTTTATTGCGGCGTTCAAGTCTCTATTTAGAGATATGCCACAACGCTGACAATCATACGTTCTCAAGTGCAAAGGCATTGGTTGCCGATTTCCACAACCATTACTACAAAGCTGACTGGACGGGTAGAATCTATCAATTACCACTAACTGACTTCCGTACCACTCACACTTGTACTCTAGTTGCCGCCTAAACTCGCCAAAACCACTATCCGCAATTGCGCCAGCTAAACAATGGTTCTTGAGCATACCTGCCACGTTCAAGTTTTCTATCACTACTTGGCTGTGGTTTTTAGCTAAGTATGAAGTCAACTTGTGCGTGGCATCATTTCTGATGTTGGCGATTCTAGCGTGTAATTTAGCTATTTTGTGTTTGGTTTTCTCCCTGTTTTTACCTCCTTTTTGTTGCCCAGCTAACTTGCGCTGCATCGTGGCTAATTTAGCTTTATTAGCTTTGTATGGCTTCAATGCTGGGTAGATTGTGCCATCGCTTAGTGTTGCCAGCACCTTGACGCCCAAGTCAACGCCCACACGCTCAAATCCCTTGACTGTATGGACTGGCTCAAATTCTACTTTGAACGACACAAACCAGTCGTCAGCCTTCCTGGTTATGCGGACACTTTTAATTTGCTGATTGGCTACAATCTCATGCAACCGTACTAGCCCAATGCGGGGAAGCTGAATAAATCCGTCCTTAATCTGAATACATCCGTCTAAGTAAAAGCCGTCACGGACAAACTTTTTCTTTCGCTTTGGCGCACCACTTCCTTTTACCTTAAGGAACCGTTTCCAGGCATTGTCAAGGTCACGCAAAGCCAAGCAGTGTTGACGGGGGAAGCTTCCCCCGTCAAACATGCGCTGCTGTGGCGCACACTTGGAAGAATCATAGAACCATTGTCGATCAGGCTTAACCTCGGCATTGAGCTTTTTATGCAAGTCAACAGAGTCACGGAAATTTCGGCATCGCTTCACCGCTGTCTGAAGCTATCTTGCGTGCATCAATTGCCTGATGGCAGATGTCCAGCCCCCAGTTATACGCATATCTAGCGACACCGGCGTGTTGAGCGGCAGAGTCGCCGGAAAGAGTATCTTCCCGGCGAACCTGCCAAAACTTAGTGCGTTGTTCATTATTAGGGTCTAATTTAGTTTTGAATCCTTTTAACATCGTTGTTCACACCTCTGGTATTATATTACCATAAAACCATACTTTGTGTGTATTATGCCGAGAAAAGGTGCGGATTACATAACGTTCCAGGTATCAGAGGCGGAGCGGGAAATACTGGAGATGTATTGTAAACAGGTAGATATGACTAAAAGTGCCGTGCTAAGAGAGTTTATTAGGGGGTTGAAGGATAAGCTAAAACCTACTCATTAACCCTGACTATTTACTCAAGTGAGTAGGTTTGAAAAGATACGGAGAAGTTTTTAAAAGCAGAAACCAGCCTTTAAGGGTGGTAGGGTCGCTCTTATGACTCAGACGAGACTGGCCCTCGGTTCCCCTCCTGTCTCCTGTCTCCTACCTCCTGTTGACTAATCTTTCAGAACTTCGCGAAGGCGACGCTCCAATAGATCAAGATCAAGACCGCCCTCGTCACGAGCAATGCGGCGCACAGTTCCGTTAACATTGTTTAAGTCTGTCAATAAATCGTGCAGAATTTCCTGCTGCTGACGCGACTGGGTCACCTCACGCGGCTCCTGCACAAGGTCACGCACAATGGAGTCCTCGGCACGCGAAGCTACAATTGGGTCACTTTGCCCTTGTAGATGAATAAAAGTCCGCCGACCTGGTCCGCGTTCTTCCTCGATCGGTATCACCGCTGTCACCTGATCTGAGCGTATATACTTTCCAAATCCCAGATGCACCAGCACCGATGACTGTATTCTCATTCAGCAAAACGTTTTTCTATAACTAATTTCTATTATCAACCATATATGATTGACCCAAGAGCTATAACCAGAGCGGGTTTTGCGTCATTTTTTGTAGTATTTACCGCAGTCTTTAAAAGGCATTAAGCTGACAATAGTTCTATAGTCCAACTGGCACGTTATATCCAGTATTTGTGCATCAACTTAATTCTCAAGCTCTCAAACTCAACGTTCACGTCCAGGGACTCGGGTTTCCCATTCTCTGCTTGCACGGTCATCCCGGTTCAGGCCGTAGCTTGTCTGTTTTCACCCAACACCTATCACAGCGGTTCCAAACTCTCGCCCCTGATCTGCGGGGCTACGGCAATAGTCCAACCCAGGTAAACTTTAATATGATCGACCACCTGATTGACCTGGAAGCCCTTCTAGACCGCTTCCAGGTTGAGCGCTGCCTTGTACTGGGCTGGTCACTAGGCGGAATTCTAGCGATGGAACTGGCGCTGAAACTACCAGAGCGAGTCAGTGGGCTGATTTTGATTGCCACAGCTGCTCGACCCCGGAGTAGCCATCCACCAATCAGCTGGCAGGATAATCTGTACACCGGTGTGGCTTCGATTTTGAATCGGCTACAACCCAGTTGGCAGTGGAATATTGACACGTTTGGAAAGCGATCGCTCTA
>QQTW01003219.1_pt1 | contig 12022 bp, 14 predicted proteins | sample 1904831 | NCBI WGS metagenome assembly QQTW01 (sample SAMN09435610, study PRJNA476489) | Subsurface metagenome, whole genome shotgun sequencing project. | reverse complement strand
GCGCCGCCCGCGCGCCCAGTGACTGCAACGGCCCATTGCCGAGCATGAGCGCCGCCGCGCTCATCCCTCCCATGCCTAGAAAAGCCTTGCGGCTCAACCGGCCCGGCTTGCCCTGTATGCTCAAGCTTCCTCCTCTTGCGTGGTTGGTTTGTCCTGCCCTCCAGCGACCGGCAGAAGTATAGAGACGGATAACTATGCTTAGGTTAACGGCTCGAAAACTCTTCGTTAAATGTGAAAACCCGCGGAAGCCGGCGAGGACACGGGCCGATGCCTCAAAAAACAGCGGCGCCCCCCGGAGGAGGCGCCGCCGATGATGGGGAACTATCCAGGGCTAGTCGTCGCTGCCGTCGTCTGCCGGACGGAGGAAGAGGAGTCGGCCGTCCTTCACGGTCCTGCCCCGCCACCGCCAGCGACCGGCGGTACCTCGCCAGCCGACCACTTCGCATGCTCTCCAAAAACCCGCCTCCTGTATCGTGCGCGGGCTGCCCCGGACCCCCTGGTCGGACGCGGGAAGTATAGAGAGGCCCCCGAATGCGTGGGTTAACTTCCCGAAAACTCCCGGTTAGATCTGCGGCCGGCGAGGTCTGACCGTCCGGGCCGGATCCCCGGCGTCGGGCGCGCGGACGGGCCCCGCCGCGGCGGGGCCCGGACGATGGACCGGGCGGGTCCCCCCGTCCTACGCCAGCGGAACGCCGAGGCGGTCGAAGGCGGCGGCTTCGAGGGTGCCCATGCCGTATCTGCCGGCCGCTTCGGCGAGCTCGCCGGAGACGCGCGGGGCGAACTCCTGCGGCGGGGCGGCGGCGGACATGCGCGCCTGGCGGGGGGCGTTCTGGTAGCGGAACGGGCCCCAGATGGCGAGGGTGATGCCGGGGTTCTGGATGTTCACGAAGAACGTCCTGCCGTCGGGGGAGAAGGTCGGGCCCGCGAACTCCGAGTCGCTCTGGACGTTGCGGGCGAACTTGTAGACATGGCCCCCCAGCGTCACGCCCATGACCCGGTTGCGGCCGTCGCCGGGCGCGGCCGGGGTCTCGTCCTCGGCGAACCACAGGTCGCCCCAGGGTGTGATCGTTATGTTGTCGGCGCTCTCTATCTTCTCGGGGTCGTTGCCCTCGTAGAAGAGCTCCAGCGTGTTCGACTTCGGGAAGTAGCGGAAGATCTGGCCCAGCCGGGCCTCGCCCCCGTTTGTGTCGTCGAACCAGAAAGCCCCGCCCCTGAAGAACGCGCCCTCCAGGCGGTTGAACCTCACGGCGTTCGGCACCGCGAGCGCTTGCTCGTGGGCGGCGTCGGGGTTGGCTATGTCGACCCAGACCACCCCGAAGCGCTGCCCGCGCTCGAAGAGGTCGGCGTCGTAGGCCGCCGGCACCTGGTCTATGGCCATCACCTGTAGCTCGCCGCCGTCCTGCAGGGCGCCCGGGCGCTGGCTCTTGTTGGCCGGGATGAAGCGGTAGAGGAAGCTCGACCCGGTGTCCGCCGCCGGGTCCCCGCTGTTGGCGTTGCCGCTCGGGTCGTCCTCGGTGAGGTAGACGATGCCGGTCTCGGGGTCTACGTCCGCCGCCTCGTGCGAGAAGCGTCCCATGGCCGTGATCGGGGTCCTCGAGAGGTTGCTCTGGGGGTTCCTCGGGTCCACCTCGAAGACGTAGCCGTGGACCTCGGCCCCGGCCTCCTTGGTCTCCTCGCAGGTGAGCCAGGTCCCCCAGGGCGTCGCCCCGCCCGCGCAGTTGGTGCTCTGCCCCGAGGAGGTGACGAAGTCCTTTAGCGCCCTCCGGCTCCGGTTGTCCACCAGCACGCCGGTCGTGCCGCCGGGCTGGGTGGCGTCGTAGGGGTTGGAGCCATCCACCGGCTCGTTGTCGCCCGAGGTCTCGTCGCTCAGGGAGAGCTCGTGGTTGCGCACGAGCAGCGTCGTGCCCCTCCTCGGGCCCCGGAAGGCCGCCATGCCGTCGAAGTCGCTCGGCACCGGCGCGCCGTTGGAGAGCTTTGTGCCCTCGGGCGAGATAATGCGGTACTGGAACCCCTTCGGTAGCTCGACGACCCCGCCGGGGTCCGGGTACAGCCGCCCGTACCCCGCCTCCGCCGCCGCCGCGCCGCGGGCGCCCAAGGCCAGCGCCGCCGCGCCCATGCCTCCCATGCCGATAAAGGCCTTGCGGCTGATCCGACGATCCCAATTGCCCCGTACGCCCAAAACCGATCTTCCTCCTGATAAAGAGCCGGCCCCCCGAAGGAGACGCGCCGGCAGACTTGTCCGCCTGTCCGCGCGGGGACACACGCCCCGCCCCCGTTACGACCGGCAGAAGTATAGGTAGGCATGTAGACCCGCAGGTTAAAGGAGGGCAAACTCTGCGTTAAATGTGCCGGGCCCCTGCCGCCGCGCCAACGGCACTTCTACAGGAGGGCGTCAGCCCCACTCGCCTGGCGGACCCTCAGGCTGGCGAGCAGCAGTTGGACCAGGGCCAGCGGGTCCCCAAGCCCCTTGGACTCCTCGGTGTGGCCGGAGAGGGCGAGTTCTACAGCCCCGTGGGCGGTCGCGTACATGAGCGCCGCCAGCTTTACGGGATCTCCTCGCGGCAGGTCGCCCGCCTCCTGGCACTCGGCGACGACCCCGACGAACCGCTGATAGACCGCGCCGGCGGCCTCGTGCACCACCGGGTAAGGGCTCCCGTTCACCTCGGGGCCGCACATCAGCCGGCGCCGGTGCGGGTTCGCCAGGGCGAAGCGCACGTACGCTTCTACCATTGCCTCGAGACGCCCGTAAGCATCCCCCGCCACGCCGGCGGCCCCCGACATCTCCTCCCCCATGCGGCCGAAGTAATCCGCCGCGACGACCGAGAGCAACTCCTCCTTGTCCGCGAAGTGCTTGTACGGGGCCTGCCTGGAGACCCCGGCCCTCTCCCCGACCGCCCGCAACGTCACCGCCGCCATCCCCCGTTCCTCGAGCAACCCCGCCGCCGCCCGAAGCAGCGCCGCCCGCGTGCCTACCCGCCCCCTTACCTTCTCCACCATCCCACGAAGATACCCCTTGAGGTTGACAACGTCAACCGAAGGGCTTAAAGTTGACGTTGTCAACCTACGGACAGCCGGGGGGTGGTAGGCGTGCGAGAGGGCGCGGATGTGGCGTCTCGCGGGTTGTCCCGGGTCCATGGTCCAACGAGAGGAGAGAGGATGAAGTCCATCGTCATAACCGGGGTCTCCACGGGGATAGGCCGGGGCGCGGCCGGGGCCTTCGCGGGAGCCGGGTACCGCGTGTTCGGCAGCGTGCGCAAGGAAGAGGACGCGGCGAGGCTGCGGGGGGAGCTCGGGGAGCGCTTCGTGCCCCTGGTGTTCGACGTTACGGACCGGGAGGCCGTGCTCGGGGCCGCCGAGACGGTGGGGGAGGCCGTCGGGGCCGGTGGGCTGGCGGGGCTCGTGAACAACGCCGGGACCGCCGTAGCGGGGCCGCTCGCGCTCCAGCCCCTGGACGACGTGCGGGCGCAGTTCGAGGCAAACGTTGTGGGTTTGGTCTCCGTTACCCAGGCCTTCCTGCCGCTTCTCGGCACGGACAGGTCGCGGCAAGGACCTCCGGGCAGGATCGTCAACATGAGCTCCGTCGGCGGGAGGGTGGCGTCGCCCTTTATCGGCGCCTACGCGGGGACCAAGCACGCCGTCGAGGGCATCTCCGACTCGTTGAGGCGGGAGCTCATGCCTTACGGCATCGACGTCATCGTCGTCAGGCCCGGGGCTGTGAAGACCGAGATCTGGGCCAAGGGGGCGACCTCCAAGGGCCTTTACGCCGACACGGACTACCGCGAGCCGCTGGAGAAGTTCGAGGCTTACGCGGGGAGGTTGGCGGAGGGTGGGTACTCCTCGGAGGACTTCGGCCGGCTCGTCCTGCGGGCCTTCCAGGCCAGGAGACCCAGGACCAGGTACGCCATCGTGCGCGGCAGGTTCGCCAACTGGGTCCTTCCCATGGCCCTGCCGGACCGCCTGCTCGACCGCCTCATAGGGAGGACCGTGGGCCTGGCCTGAACCCTCTCTACCCGGTCCGCGCGCCCAGGTGCTCGTCGAGGAACGCGGCGATCCTCGGGTAGGCGTCGAGGCGGTTCGCGAGCTTGGCGAGGCCGTGGCCCTCGTCCTCGTAGAGCAGGTACTCGACGCTGCCGCCGTTCTCGCGGACGCTGGCCACGATCTGGTCGGCCTCGTCCACCGGCACCCGCGGGTCGTTCTTGCCGTGGACGACCATGAGCGGGGCGGTTATGCGGTCTGCCTTGTGGATGGGGCTTATGGACCGGAGAAAGCCCCCGTCCTCTTCGAGGGTGCCGTACTCGGGCTCGCGCAGCTTGCGCCTGTAGGAGCCGGTGTTCTCCAGGAAGGTGACGAGGTTGGCGATGCCGACGATGTCTACGCCCGCGCTCCACAGGTCAGGGTACTCGGTGAGCGCGGCGAGCACCATGAACCCGCCGTAGGAGCCGCCCATCACCGCTATCTTCTCGTGTCCCTTCTCCCTGAGCCAGTACGCGGCGTGGGCGAGGTCCTTTACGGAGTCCATCCTGAGCCTCACGTCGTCGAGGTGAGTGTACCCCTTGCCGTAGCCGGTCGAGCCGCGCACGTTCGGCAGCAGGACCGCGTGGCCCCGGCCGAGCAGGTACTGGGTCACCGGCGCGAAGGACGGGCGCGACTGGCTCTCCGGGCCGCCGTGGACGTTCACGACCACGGGCGCTCCAGGGTCTTCCGGCTCGTAGAAGACCGCGGGGATCTCCAGCCCGTCGCAGCTCGGGTAGCGCACGATCTTGGGCTCCCTGAAGCTCTTCGGGGGGATGCCGGCCGTGGAGGAGCGGGTCAGGCGCCGCGCCTCGCCGTCTGGGAGGCGCATGGTCCAGAGGTCGGGGTTGCGCGCGGGGCCGACGAGGGTGAAGGCGAGGTGCCCGCCGTCCGGCGAGAACGCGAGGCCGCCGACGATGCCGCGCGGCAACTCGGGGTCGGGCATCCTCCCGCCGCGGCCGTTGAAGAGCAGAAGGTCCGAGTAGCCGCCGACGTTGCGGGTAGCGGCGAGGCGGCGCCCGTCCCGGGAGAGCTCGACCTCCTCGACGTCGTGGTCGTCGGGGGTGAGGTACTCGACGTCGAGCGTGGCGAGGTCCAGGCGGGCGAGCCTGACAAAGTCCCCGTCGCGGTCGGTGGCGAAAAAGAGGCTCCCGCCGTCGGGCGTTACGTTCGGGGAGCGGAAGCGGGCCTCGCCCTCGTGGGGCGTGAGCAGCGTCGCCTCCCCGCTCTCGAGGTCGAGCCTGTAGAGGTCGTTGTCCGTGTTGGAGTGGTGGCGGGCGACGATCAGGAACGAGCCGTCCGGGCCCCAGGCCGAGACGGTGTGGTAGCCGGAGGTCTCCCAGACCGTCTCCGGCTCCCCGTCCGGCACTTCCTGGACGAAGACGTCGAAGTCCGTGCCGTTGCGGCGGGTGGCGGTGAAGGAGATCCTGGTTCCGTCCGGGGAGAAGCCGCCGGAGTAGTGGATGGCGTCGGGGTCCCGGGTCAGGTCCCGCTCCCCGTCCGGGCCGAGCAGGAAGAGTTGGGAGCGCTCGTTGCCGCCGGCGTCCATGCCGAAGAGGAGGTCGTCCTCTGTCGGGGAGTACTCGGCGCCTGAGACGCGCTCCTCGTGGAAGGTGATCTGCTCCGGCCAGCCGCCCCCGGCGGGGACCTCCCACGCCTGCGGGACGCCCGTGATCTCGGTCAAGAAAGCGACCCTGCGGCCGTCAGGAGACCAGCTCGCGCCCCACGCGCCCCTGATCTTGAGGTACCTGCCGAACTCGTAGCCCAAAGCGTTCCTCCCCCAGGTTCCGGCGAGTGGAGATTAAAGCACACGGAGACCCCGCTTCGAGGGAGGTTGCTTCCACCTCGTGTAGCGCTCTCGGAATCGGAAGCCCCGAGGGGTGGAACCGTCTCCGCGAGTTTATTACTATAGTTACTAACGCTCCGTGGGGGAGCGTGGGGAAAGGAGGCGAGGCGCATGAGGGCTCTCGACTGCGAGTGCGGCAAGCACCTGGAGGCCAACGACGACGACGAGTTGTACGGGCAGGTTCGAGAACACGTGGATCGGGACCACCCCGAGATGCAGCTCAGCGACGAGCAGGTCCTCGGGATCGTCTCCCAGGGCGCCTACGACAAGTAGGCAAACCTCCGGGGGCCGGGGTGCGGTATCCCCGGCTCCCGGCCAACCAGCGCGCGTTCGGGCGAAGCCGTCTAAGCCCCTCCCAAAACCCATCACTTTGGGCCCGGGCTCTCGGGCGTCGAGCAAGCGGCGGCCCTCCGGGGTGCCGCCGTCGGGTGCCGCGGCGGTGTTGGTCCGAGGTGGGTGGGTGACCTGCGCCTGACGGGTTCGAGATCTCGTCTCGCGGCTATACTGTGCGTGGCTACTAGGAGGGGACGTTTAGTTGGTACTGAGGCGCCTGCGCACCATCTTCGGCGGGGAGGGCCGGCCCGCGGAGCCCGCCGAACCGCTCTACGGCCTCGACCCCGAGGAGCGCGAGCGGATCGGGACGGCGCAGGATCCGTTGAAGGACTTCGAGGCCGCCATGCAGCGCAACGAGGCGGCCGAGCGCGCCGAGCAGAACGGCGACCCCCGTCGCGCCGTGGACCTCTACGAGAAGAGCGTCGCCGAAGGCTTTGTCGGCAGCCACCCCTACGAGAGGCTCGCCGCCCTCCACGAGCGCCGGCGCGACCTGGACTCGGCCCTCCGCGTCTGCGAGGCCTACCTCGCCCTCGCCGCCTCGGGGACCATGCCCCGCGGCGCCCAACGCCGCGCCGACCGCAAGATCCCGGAGTTCGAGGCCCGCGCCGAACGCTACCGGGGCATGATCTAGCCCAGCAAGACCCCGCCATGCGTGCGAGGCCCCCAAAACCCCGTAGAGCCAACCCTCCACCAGACCACAACATGTAGTAGTCGTTTCCCCATATGTAGCCCATCCGGTTATGTAACCCGTTCACAAATATTCACAAAATCAGATAAGAAACAGCTTGTGCTGCCTTGTAACTATGAATCTAGCTAGTAGGGTCTCGGGCTTGTTGTGCAAGCAATCTGGAGGGGGACTCTTGAAGTCTTTCCTAAAGACGATGATGGTGGCTGGCGTGATGATGGTTTCGTTGGCCGCCCTGCAGGATAGCGCCGCGGCGGACACGCAGTTGGCGAGTTGGTACGGGCCTGGCCTCGAGGGCAACCTCACGGCGAGCGGTGACGTCTTCGAGCCGTACACCGAGTACACGGCCGCCTCGTTGCAGTACCCGTTCGGCACGGAGCTTCTCGTGAGCTACGGTGGCTACTCCACCGTGGTGACGGTCACCGACAGCGGGCCGTACGTGGCGGGTCGGGAGCTCGACCTGTCCGCGGTGGCGGCCGAGGAGATCGGCCTCACCTACACCGGCACGGACTTCGTGGACGTGCAGGTCATCGGGTAACGCCTCGGACCATTCGAGGTATTCGGGAGGGCGCGGCGGGGATGCCGCGCCCTCCCTTTTATGCCCGGGGTGGCTCTGCGCCAGAATGGCCGCTAACGGCCCAATTTCGGTGCAGGTCGAGATTGTGCACTAAGATTAGGCTCGATGGACGGGCTAAGGGGCGGCAGCAGGAATCTTCATAGTGCCCCGCTGGGTTATCGTCGCTTTCGATGACGGCCCGGCAAATTCTCGTCTTGGGGCGCTTGGTGGGCTTGGCGGGGGCGCTCTCTGCCATCGCCCTGTACGCGGTGTTTGTCTACTTCAACCTCTACCTTTTCTCGCTCTACCCAGCCGGTCCTTGGGTGATGTGGTACGTCATAGTGGGCCTGATGGTTGCGCTCGCGTTGGTGGCGGCGTGGGCCTCCCTCAACGCCAAGGTCCTTGTCCTGCTGTTGGCCTTCGTCTTCTCTTTGGCTTCGGTGCCGTACGGGCTTTACGTTATGGCGGGTGTCTTTACCTGGATTGTGTTTGCCAACCTGCTGTACCTAATGGCCGCGTTGCTGCTAGCCGCGGCCAAGGTGTCGGCGGACAGGGCTCGGCCTGGCGAGCAGAGCTGACTCGTTTTTTGGTGCAGACTACCGGTTATTTGTGCAGGTGGCCTTCTATGTGCAAGGCTGCCCGGGGTCCCAGCGGGGCCACGTCTACCAGATCGTGGGTCCCTTCATCCTCTCTACTACTCACTTCCACCGGCGCGTTTCGCGGGGGATCGGCCGGGCATATAATCCGGGGTTGGAGGTTCTGGGGCCGAGAGGGTGAGGGACGGTTGGAAGAGGGGTTGCAGGGGGTCAGGTTCTTCGAGTTCCTGACGGAAGAGGAGCGGGAGGAGTTCGCCGGGGCCTCGGAGCCGGTCCGCTTCGGGGCGGGCGAGACCATCATCGAGGAGGGGGCCGAGCCGGGGAGCCTGTACGTGCTCACCTCGGGGAGGGTCGAGGTCAGGAAGCGGCTCGCCGGGGACCGGGACCGGCTGCTCGCGCGGATAGAGGCCTCCGGGGAGCCGACCGTGGTCGGGGAGAGGGGACTGCTCGGGGAGAGCGGGGCCTCGGCGACCGTGAGGGCCGCGGGCGAGGTGGGGGGAATCAAGATCCCACGCGAGACCTTCCGGCGGATGGTCTCCGAGGGCCGGCCGGCGGCCTTCAAGCTCTCCTACAGGATAGCCCGCACCCTCGCCCAGAGGCTCACGCGCCTGGACGAGGAGGTCGTCGAGGCCATAAGGGAGCTCGAGAGGCGGGGGGAGACCGACGTCGAGGCCTTCCGCGACAGGCTCATAACGGACTGGTCGGTGTAGGGGTGGGGACGCGGGGGACGCCGGGGCGGACGCCGGACCTGGGGTCGGTGCCGGCCTTCCGGCACCTCGACGCGGAGGAGAGGGCGGAGTTGGAGGCGCTCATGGAGCCCGCGTTTTTCGACGCGGGCCAGGCCATCTTCCGCGAGGGCGGCCCCGAGGAGAGGCTCTACGTCGTCACCTCGGGCACCGTCGAGGTCCACAAGCGGGTGCTGCGCGGGCGCCGCCAGCACCTGGCAACGGTCGCGGCGCCGACCGTGGTAGGGGAGATGGGGTTGCTGACGGAGCCCAGGGCCGCCGCCACCGTCGAGGCCGTGACCCCTGTGGAGGCCCACGGCATAGGCAGGGACAGGCTGCTCGAGATGCTCGACGACGACTCGCCCGCGGCGTGCAAGCTCGTCTACGAGATCGGGCGCACCCTCGCGGAACGCATGGCGAGGACCGACGAGAAGGTGGCGGAGGTCATCTCCCGCCTCGAAGACGCGCGGCCCGGGGCCGACAACCTGGACGTTTTCCACGACCGGCTGGCGCGCGACTGGGGCCTCTAGGCAGCCCGCCAGCACGCGTCACGCCTCATGCGGTCCTCGCCCTGAGCACGCGGCTTTGCGGGCCGTCTGCTGCCGGACGACTTGGCCGGTTCAGAACGGCCGTCGTTCGAGCTTCGGCAAAGTTTCGAAACCGTCCGCGCCGCACGCACAATCTGGGATCAGAACATCGGAAGCCGTAGCGCGCCGTCAAGAGCGAGCGTGCTACGGCTTCCAGATTCTCTATGACCTTCGCGACACCGCCCACGCCTTTACGGCGAACGAGGCGGGTCTCTGTAGAGAAGAGGGTTGGGTCGCAAAGGCGCCGTCGAGTGCCGTGCTGGAAGCCCGCGTATCGGGCGTGCTGAAGGGCGGGGGCCGTCCCGCGGTAGAAAGCAATACGGGGGCCGGTTCGTATTCGGACCCGGCCCCCGTGCCGCTCTTTCCGGGAACAGCTCGTTGCCCGGAGGGCTACTCGAAGATATCCTCGAGGCCGTCGTTATCGTCGTCCCCGTCGTGGAGGTCGGAGATCCCGTCCAAGTCGAGGTCGCCGATACCGCCGTTGAACTGGGTCTGGACGATCGAAAGGTCGTTGGAGGCGTAGGCCCTGCTGTCGTCGTTGGCCGCGGCGTTGGCGTCGCCGAACTGGGCCCCCACGGCCAGCTGCACCTGCGAGGCGTCCACGAACTGGGCGGCGTCGTTGTCGTCGCCCGAGACCGTTACCTGCGCCATGGCCGGCGAGGCGACGCCGAAGGCCAGGACCGCGGCGGTGACCCCGGCCGCCAGGCGGGCCTTACGATTCTGCAGATAGTGCTTCATTACCGGCTCCTTTCGGAAGCTCTTAAGGACACCTCCGATGTTACCGGGACGCCGGCGAATCACCTCCTACCGGAGCGATGAATTTCCTCATCGCGAGGGGGTGATCACGCCGCCTCCCGCCACTGAAGGAGGGCCCTCCGGCTCTCTACCCCGAGCTCCTTCAGGACGTGCTTCACGTGCGTCCTGACGGTGTTGACGCTGACGTGGAGGACCTCCGCGATCTCCGGGTTCGACCGGCGCCTGAGCAGGAGGTCTAGTATCTGCTTCTCCCTGGGCGTGAGTCTCGCCACATCTATGCGCGCCCTGCGCGCGATCTCCGACTTGGTTTCCATGGCACCCAGCATCCACACCCTCTCCCCGGCGTCGATCTTCCTTATCGCCCCCTGGAGCATCTCGACCCCGACCTCCTTGTGCACGAACCCGTCCGCGCCGGCAAGGCTGACCGCCGCGACGTGCTCCCTGGAATTCTGAGAGGAGTAGATCAGGACCCTCGGCGGGTTCTCGCCCAAGGCCTGCTGCCCGCACGCGCTGGTCTCGATGCTCGGGTCGGGATCCGCTATCACCAGGTCGGGCCGCAGCCGCGCGTTCAAGCCAGAGATTTCACGGAAGTCCGTGGTCTCACCGACAACCTCGACGCCCTCCATATCCTGGATCAAGGCCCGCAGGCCGATGAGGGTCACGGGGTGCTTGTCTACCAGTAGGACTTTGATCGCCATCGCCTCCCTATCCTCGGCCGCCGTACCGGCACCGCGACCTACAGACAGTTGTATACGGTTAACCGTATCGTGAGGTTTCTCCGATGCCGGCGCCAAGGACCGCCGAGAGAATACCTTTGGCGATGGTAGGACCGTCGGAGGGTATGAGGAAGTTGGCTCGTACGTCACGGACCAAAGGTCGACCGCAGACCCACCCATAACCGTTCCCAGAAGCTGAAAGCGACCGGAGAGCGCGTGCCAAGAGGCGGCGCGGGCGTCCTGCTAAAAATAGCCCGAGGCCGCTTGCCGAGAGCGGAAGCCGCTAGGCCGTAGGGTGCTAATACCCCGGCACCGGCACCTGGTCGAACATCTCCTTGTCTTCCCCGCAATCGGGGCACTTCTCGGGCAGCTCGCCCTCCACGCGGTAGCCGCAGTTCGTGCAGGCCCAGTTGATGGGCTCCGCCTCGCCCTCTTGCGGTTCGCTCGGCCAGTCGGTCATCGGTTCTCCTCTCCTCGTGTGGGGGCAACTGTACCCATCGCGGGGGATCGCTGCACCGGAGCGGGCGGGCGCGGGTGCTAGACTGTCCGCTCTACGGACGCGACGCGAAAGGCCCACCCCGCTTTGCAGAAGGACGCATCATCCGTGCGCGAGCCCGCCAAAAGGGCGTGGGGCATCCCGCCGACGGGGCTGGTGCTGCTCTCCATGGGGACGGTGCAGTTCGGGGCGGCGATCGCCAAGGGGCTCTTCGATTCCGTGGGCCCGGGCGGGACGGTGCTGTTCAGGATCTCGCTCTCCGCGCTCCTCCTGCTCCTGCTGTGGCGCCCGCAACTCGGGGGGGTACACCAGGGGCGAGTACGGGCTGGCCGTCGTCTTCGGGCTCGCGCTGGCCGCGATGAACCTCTCGCTCTACCTCGCCATAGACCGGATACCGCTCGGGGTGGCCGTGACGCTCGAGTTCGTAGGACCCTTGGGCGTCGCGGTCGCCGGTTCGCGGCGCCTGCTGGACGGGATCTGGGTCTTGCTAGCCGCCACCGGCGTGCTCCTGCTGGCACCCCTGAACGTCCTGGGGGCGTCAACCCTGGACCCCGTGGGCGTAATGTTCGCGCTGCTCGCCGGGGTGTTCTGGGCCTCCTACATCCTACTCAGCGCCAGGGTCGGGGGTGCTTTCCCGGGCGGGACGGGGCTCGTGATCTCGCTGTGCGTAGGGACCCTCGTCCTCCTGCCTATCGGCATCGCCGACGGCGGCTTC
>QQTW01003218.1_pt1 | contig 12023 bp, 10 predicted proteins | sample 1904831 | NCBI WGS metagenome assembly QQTW01 (sample SAMN09435610, study PRJNA476489) | Subsurface metagenome, whole genome shotgun sequencing project. | reverse complement strand
GTGCCGGCCACGCGTAGCCTCGATCCGCAAGACGGCATTGCGTGGAAAGGCACGAGGCTGGCCGTCATCGTGGCCGGGCCGGTCGCCTCGGAGACTAGTGCGGGGTTGTCGAAGCTGCGTTGCGAAATCGTCCTGGCTTTTCCAGTGCCGCGGATGGCTGCGAGCGGGAAAGGGGGGTTTTGGACAGGAATGTTTAAGGAAGAGACGTGGATATCCTCATTCGAAGAAGCTCATTCGTTCCCACACGGCTTTGAGGCATTACATGCGCGACGTCGCAATCGCTTCATGCAAGAGGCCAGTCATTCCATAAGAACTTCAGCCTCGAGCATCGTGACAGATGGCTGCCGTGACTTGGCGTAACAGGATCCGGCTCAGAGGTCAGTGTTGGCACGCATGGTGGAATCCCGGATGACCATTACATGCATGGTGATTCGCTCTTCACTGTGCAGCCTGTCAATCAACATCAGCTTCAGCCTTATAACCCACACAAGGCTGCCATGTATCTTCAGCAAATAGTACCAGCTTCGACATGCACGTAGACCTGAATGACTTTACCGCCATTGACTTTAGGGTGGTCGCCCTTCACCATGCAGGATCGGTGAAGGATCGAGGGATAGTACCCTCTGAAGGACCAAGAGGCGTGTAGCTGAGCCTGGCTTTCCATTCAAACCTTTGAAGTCTGTCGTCGTCCAATGTTCCATAGGATGGTTTGCCCAGGGCGTCAACAGATCGGCCCGGTTGTCTCGATGGTGCAGCACCGTCTCGGCACGGATTGTCTTTGGGAATACGTACGCGCCTGGTTGTGTATATACATATAATACACCTAAGTATACGTACTCCGGACTTCGAGCATCCACGCTTTCACGGAAGCGAGATAGGACTGCAAGGCCGAAGACCCAACGGCGTGGTGATGATCTGTAACGTGGTCGTTAAGCTGTATGTTTACGCGAGCACCTCTGCCATAGCCATACGCGAACTATCACGCTCAGTTGGCTCGCCGCAAAGATGGCAATCATGAACCTGGGCTGGCTACGAGCGCTTGCAATTCTCGTGGTGCTCATTATGTGCCTCGTGCCGCCAGTGTCCGGCTCGGGTGCTTCGCTCAGCATGGAGAGGGCCGAAGCACACTGGCTAGGCGTCGGCTATCTTCTCCACATTCGCCTGACTGCTGAGCCGCTGCCGTTGGGGTGAGGGAATGCATCTGTGTACACCTTATCCGGCGGTTCCTGCCAAGGGATGAGTGAATGAGGCTGCCTTTGATGTCGAGCGGAGGTTCAAGTAGAAGGCAGGATGTCACGTAGGTATACACTAGCATTAAGGTTAGCTACAAATTGCCGAGTACCGTACGGAGTACTTTAGGGCTAGAATCACATACCTAGTCCACTTTACAGATAGTGCCAAGTAGGGAGAGCATAGCCAATCAGCTTATTGGGGTACTTGAGCTCCCAGGTACCCCCACGTTTTAGCTGGGAGTCATCTGCCAAGCCCGTATCCGAACGCGAATCTCGAACCAAAGTCTGCCACACAATAGCAAGTCTAGAGCGCTGCCTTACTCTCTCGGGAACCATCTTTGACTTAAGGAGAACCGATACCTCTTCCTTGACGATTGCTACATGCCCGAATCACGACCCTCCAATTCACACAAGCGCCAACGCCCATTACGACCGGAGAGCACATTGCAACCATCATCGAAGAGGCAGAAGCTTATCTATCCCACCTACGGATCTCAACCGCCGTCGGAATTCTGGGACAATTTGTCAAAGGTCTGGTTGACGAAAGGCGCATTGAGAGAGCTAGACCGGAGGAATACCCGACTTGCTCGGACCGCGTCCCCGAAGCTACGATCTCACCGGCCAGTAACTCGACGTGCAGGCGCGGAGCAGAAGAGAAATCAGCAACCTACACAACCTGTCGCCGAATTTCTCCGTACTTGTGCACCTACGAGTTTGAGGGAGATAAAGCTATTTGCTAGACACGGTGGACCGGAGCTGTCGGACCTCAGGGGTGTATGTGTTGCTTGAGAGTCACTACTACGGGCTTCATGCTGACTTTCGTATCGAGTATACGGAACCTGTGAACGCCCTAGACCGCGTGATGAGGTCTAGCCAGTCCAGTTCACGAGGTCGAAAACGAAGCTCTGTTTCCACGTCGGATATTAAACCTACTACGGAAACATCCACTACAAAAAGCACTGGGCCATATAGTCGCAACTTTCGACAGAATCTGATTGACGGTGGTGTATATCCTCATGGCTACGAATATCTAGATGGACGAGTACCGGCGAAGCCAAAGAATGTGGAGGAGATCATTTCTAGATTAGCATAACCTCGACCTTCTCTTTCGCTATTAAAATTCTCCGAGGAAGCATATGAGAAATTCGTACGAGCGGACGCGCATGCCCTAAAAGAAAAGCAGGTTTCTAAATCGGTGGTTCCATTTTTCGAAGGCTAGATTGGGGACGCTAATTGCCGCTCAGGAGGAATCCCGTTTACTAATCTTGCCCATCTGACAGACGGCACACTCACATATAGGAATCCGGACCTCTACTACGGCGCACGTCCTGAACAACTCAACCGACAAGTCCGTGACAAGCTTAGTCACCAAATCATTCCTTCAACGCAGGATGATCTTCCAATTGCGCCAAATTTCTTCCTAGCCGTCAAAGGGCCGGACGGGTCTGCGGGGGTAGCCAAAAAGCAAGCCTGCTATGACGGTGCGTTGGGAGCGAGGGGCATACAAAAACTCCAGTCGTACGGGGAGGGCGAACCAACCTTCGACAAAAACGCTTACACGATCTCGTCGACATATCACGACGGCACTCTTAAGATGTACACCAGTCACCCTACCACTCCGACCAAGCCAGGAGCTCGGCCTGAGTATTCCATGACTCAGCTGAGATCATTCGCTATGACTGACAGTTCTGTATCTTTCCGACAAGGAGCAACTGCATTCCGAAATGCCAGAGACTGGATAAAGGAGAAGCGCAACGAGTTCATCGAAAAGGCGAACAGAGCGAGGTCAAGTAATGATCAGCTGGGAATGCCGACAGCTGAGGCAAGCTCCAGTCTGGTTTCCAGCTTCGTCACCGAAGCTTCCGCGGATGAGCCGTATACTATCAAGCCTCAGAGCCAAGACTCTCGAACGACACTGAATGAAAATCGCAGTGCAACTGTTGATGCTCACGACTCGGAGAACTCAGTCGATGGTGTCCCATCGAAGCTCCAGCTAAGCGACGGAAACGGGGCAAAGCCGCCGAGAACAGCGGTTCAGGACGAGCATACGCCATATGACCGTTAAGGCAGAGCTTTCTGAGGATGAACAGAGCACTCGGCAGGCCGAAGAATGGAACCGGTTGCGCAATGTGCGGCTGACCGTAAAAGAGCAGAGGAAAACTATGGCTGATATTGAGTTTACTGTGGAAAAGTATTCTCGGACTTGCTTCACAGGCGAGTAAAGCCCAATACCTCAAAGGAGCAAACTGGGATAACTGTACGTCAGTGAAGAGGTTCTGAGAATCCGACTGTTCCCCGGAGAACTGACAAAGCTGTAGCGGAAGTGTCGCGAGCCCATTTTAACCTTTCTGAAAGTATGCCCAGCTGAGCCAAGGTATGGCACCTAACAATGAAACTACCGGGAAGAGAGGACACATGAAAGTGCCTGACGTGCATTATGGAGGCTATTGATGCCGTGGACACTAACAGCACATCAACAGAAGGGTTGATGATTGCAGGCTAAATAGGTTTACGATTAACTACATGTGTAAGTCTCAGACTCCAAGAAAAAGGCTTGGCCACCTGTGGTTCATCCATGGGGAGAAACCGGCGGGCGAGGCGAACATAGATATACTCCCGCATCCCTATGGCGGCCGCGCTCAGCAGCCAGGCAAATGTGAAGGCGATATAGCCCGCGGCTAGCCAAGTCTTCTCTGCATTATCTCGGTCCAGCTGCGTATTGGTGCTCAGGACCACCAAGTCATCCTTGTTGCCAAACAGCCGGTTGCAGCGGCAGTTGCGGTACACTCCGGTCAGGTTGAACGCCGCACCGCCCACGATGACGAAGGCGTTGAAGAAGGTAAGCAGGCCGTAGACGCGTCTGAGCGCAATACCGAGTGTACCCGAGGGCTCCACAAACGTTCTGACGACAAGAAGCCAGGCAACAATGAGGGCGAGCGCAGCATATAGGATGAAGGTGAAGGAATGACAGCCTATACCGATGGTGGGTGTGAAGTATGAGATCACCATGGCGGACATGACGGGGACGGCCACGACCACCCACCCCGCCGTCTGGCACGCGAGGAACTTGAAGAGGAATCGCACGTCCATCTTTCGGCTCGCCAGGGAGCCCTGACGGCCGCCGTCTGTGGTCTCGAGCCAATCCTTCGCCTTGACCAACTCGATCCACTGGCTCCACATCCTAGTTGTGGGGATGCGCTTGCGGAAGGGCACAACGCGCGGGGAGAAGACCCTGTGCGTGTGGCGATTGCGGTGGTGCCGGTTCTGGCACCGTGGGCTGGCACCGTGGAGCAGCGTGACGAGCGCAGATTCCAGCAATCCGCCGTTGACGGTGATCGCATAGCTGTTGCTGACAACGGCGAGGACGAGCAGCCAGGCGAAACCGACCCCGAAGGCGAGGCTGTGGGCCTTGTCGCGATCACCAAGCACATTGTAGGCAGCGTAAAACCCGGAGGCGCACCCTCCGTAGGTGAGAATGGTAGGAACCACCACACCGTTGACGAAATTGATCTTGGCTTTCAGCAGCATGCGGATCACGCCGTCCAGTCGGCTCCGGAGCTTGCTGCGACGGTATGCCTCATGCAGATCCGGTTTTGGTTCAGTATTGAGGACACTTTCAATGGATTCGAAGCACATGCACTCCCCTGTGTCTGTTGATAGCGTCCTCGCTGCTTCCGGTCGAGAGGTAGTGCCGTCGGTCCTTTCAGGGTTAAGTAACACCAAGTCGGGGATCGTCGTCTCTACCAGAATAGCTTTCTTGACAAGGCTCGAGAGTTCGTGCATGTCATCTTCCGTCATGCCAGGACTCGGCAGATCCCTTTGCGTCACGCCAGGGCTAGATGGCTCGGGGTTGATTTTCTCCATGTGGGTTTGGCTGGAGATGAGGGCAAACCTGATCGCATCCCCTGCGGCCGCATTCTGCTGAGGTTCCCTGAATATTGCACATAGCTTACGCACATGCTTGCCGTCCCAATACAACTGGTAGAAGCTGCCAGCGAGAGCGCTTGACGGGTCTCCGAGTATGTTGATGTATTCCTGAGCAAGATAGAACAGAGTCCGTCTACCACTATGTTTCTGTTTTGCCTGTCTGCCCGGGCGACCATCAGGAATTTCCTTTGACACGGTGACTTCTGTGGCATGGTCTTGATCCACCCGCTTTTCTGTGTCGAGACATTCGTTGCCGTTCGATACTTGATCAGCTTGATCACCTTCTTTTGAACCTTTTTCCTGTACCTGTCCGTCTCCATCCTGCTCTTCTTTCTCCTTCTCCTCTTTCTTCTCGTCCTCATCACCATCATCGTCAGCATCGTCAGCATCGTCATCATCATCTGCGTGACCGGAAGATCCAGTAGGACAGAGAATCAGCAGGGCAATAGCCGGGACGAGAAAGGTCGTCAGCAAGTCAGACCATTGGCCGAAGCTGCTCGTTTCAATCCCAGGGCAATGCTGCTCGCACCAACCGCGCGACGAGGTGATGAGGGGGTTGATCGGATCATGGCTCGCGTTTACTGCGCAGGCCTCCCACGGAAGCACGCCAAGTGTCTCGAACTGCTCGCGAGCCCGGCGCATGCAGCACCGACTCGAGTTGCGCGACGCGGACGCCGGCGGGACGAGACACATGGTGAGCAGCAGGCCAAACACGAGCGCTTGGAGCCATGCTGAGACTGTGCGTAAACTCATCCGGCCTGACTGGAAGCTGGCTACTCTCAGAAGCGGGCCTGGTGCGGCCTATACGGCTCGCGAACGGGGTTGGTGGGAAACTACTATGTATGATGAACGGGGTTGGTGGAAAACTACTATGTATGATGAACGGGCTTTCGCTGAACGAACGGCACACACATTTCACGAACTCGGAAGCCTCACGGCGATACAAAACATAATCTCTCCAAGGCTGACCACACACGAACGTCGAACCCTCGTCTACTTACGTGCCCACCATGCCCCGCACCGGGGGGCAGACTTCTGTGCACTCTATTGGCGGGCGGGTCAGGGGTATTGACGATAAGGTTGTGGGTGTTGTGGATGATTATTGATTGGAAGATATATAACCACATCAAAAGCTAAAGGCAGCTCCCACCCGCTCTGGCGCACAAGTCCCGGTACGGAGTATACATTTACGCATACCCACTGTACCTTGGAGATGCACCGTGGTACTCGTCGGGCATGCGTAGTACCTCTCCCTGATGGCATGCGGAGTATGGAGTACCTACGCACCTGGTGAGGAAAATCAATGGCCGGCACAAACGAAGAAACTATCCACCACACGCACCTGATATACGACATTATTCGGGATTCATGTCAGCAATATACGAAAGCCATAATAACACGTTGGCTCGACCCAACAAGACCAAAAATAGTAGTGCGCTTCGCGCACTGAGTATCATGATGCTGTGTAAAGAGGAAAGCAATATCAAGATATTAGTCTCGCCTGATTGTCTAGGCCATTTTTCCTTTCCACGACCTACCAGTTGACGAGCGAACATGCAGGGATCAATCAGTAAATGTGACCCGGTGACCCGTAACCGCCCGTCAGCCTTGCGGTCCGTCCCGTGGCGCCGGGGGCTAGGTAAGTTCTGATAGCCCTAAGCCCGAAGTAGAGCTCCCGCGAACGTCAACTCATGGCGAACAACAAGCTGAACTTTGGAACCGGTTCAATTTGTTTCGTATAAGCGATGAGGCTTATGATATCTGCTCGACTTACACGGCGGGCAGGGCCATACAGGCCTTCAGCTTACAGCCCTGCAAGATTTTGATCCTTTGCCGGAAGGCTGCCCTCCATGAACACCCAACCGTATTACTTCTCTGCATCCCGATCGGAAAATTGACGCCAGACTAATTGCGGGCCTATCATTCGACGGCCGAATCAGTCCAGGGATGTCAAAAGATCAGCCTCGTGCATAGAGGCAGTTGCATAAATTGCCTCAAAGCCAAAGGTCGTCGCCAACGGACAAGGCCCCTCCATCGAGGACAACCGCTTTTCTCTCGCTCACGTCCAACTCCGTGGCAGGCTGAAAACACTCCGATTCAGCTCTGAAGATTGCACCATCAATTCGGTCATCCGATCTTTGATCTCTCCGCTTACAGCTGGTTCCGTTCCTGGGCCAATCCGAAGCCATGTCCATCGCCAATGCAACGATTACGTCCGTGGCAACGGCCAGCCTTGTGCCTTTTCACGAAATGCCGTCTTGCGCGTCGAAGCACTGCTTGGCTGGCAGCCCTGCCTCGCTTCCGTGCCCGACTGTCTTCACCCCATGTTCGTCGGCACCAATCGGAGCGGCAACGGCGCCGGCCAGCGGCGACAGCTGCGTGACGGTCCCGCGTGCCTGCTACTGCGCCCTGCCCAACCCGCTCCTCTGCGGCTGGGAACACTGCAGCTGGATGGACTGGTACCGTGCGGAGGATTGGTTCGAAGCCACCTGCCCCGGCCTCGCATCACTCGACTTCTCCCCGCTCCCCAAGAAGTGCCAAAAGTGCTTGCGGGGCCGCCTCTTCGATCACGGCTGCATCACCTATCAGAAGAATTGCTTCTGCTCCCTCCGAAACTTTCTCGGCTGCGGCTCCGACTGCAACGCAAGCCAAAATCCATTTGTCGCCGAGTGGTATGCCGACGTGTGTGCAGTGCCGCTGACCGCTGCATCCGACATCTCGCTCGGAGGCATCGCTCCCGGCTCCACGGGCTCCGGAGGCTTCAAATTCAGGTGGTATGAGTACTGCGCCATTGTGATACTTGGTCTCTCCGTCGTCATTTTTGTATCCTATTTTTTTGGCTTTCGGGGATGTCTCCGGAAGAGGAAGTTGAAAAAGGCGGGAAAGAAGAAAGACTGATGTAGAATTGCGGAGCAACTCAGAAATCTGCCTACGTACACACACCGTGTCCTTCTTTGTTAGGTGTTACGAAGCTTTGAGCGAGGCTGGACTAAGTATTCGAGATAGAGTCTGATCTAAATTGTACTTGGCCAAGTATTTGCATTCCATAGGACAGATCTCCTAAGTGTTTTGATATTGAGGGTTAGGTTGAACAGCAGGCGGTGATATCGGAGCGGGGTTATCCCGGGGTGGCAGAAAAAGGGGAGGCATCACCTGGGTCAGCTGGCGATTCTTTTGGGTGTTGCCTCCGAGTACTCTGACCTCTTGATAGATAGGTACTCAAATACGCCTTTGCTGAGAGCATCACAATCTGAGCGGAAACAAAAAGGTTGGGACGGTTCAAATTTCAGCCCACCCATCAGCCTTTCCCACGTCTTCAGCGTCTACATCAAGCCACGAGTGGAGAAAAAGCATTCAGTGAAACGGGCTGAAGGCGGCGTCATTCCTATGATGCAATTCGCCAGAAGCACAAGGAGAGAAATCCAAGGACTTCTCCGCAACGGAGATCGAGCCGGCATCCGGATCCAGTGGAGAACGTCTGGCACCCGTAAGCATCTGTCAACACGACTGCAAGGTCTATCGCAGAGGCTGAACACCGGCGCCGCTAATGAAGTATGCGCATTCTTGCGCAGAAACTCACAACACAAGGCAATAGGGAAAGAAACAAACAGAGGTTTTGAACTCCACACCGAATTGCGTTCTTGCATGTGCAGCAGGTGTCTCATTGCTATAGAGCAAGTCGTTAGATATGAGATGGCTGTACGGGGTAAATATACGCAATGACGGTAAGAACTCTTTCGGACTTCGATCTGAATACCTTCGCCGAGTCACATTATTTCGATAGCAGCAAAATCTTCAAGAGGTATGAGAGCCTCAAGCTTCTCGAGGCCACTCCAGAATGGACACATCACAATCATCGATTCAGAGCGCCACACATGGTGAGCATCCGAGTTGGGAAACTTGTGGAATAACTGCAGGAAGGCTGACAGCTACCTAGAACAGTTGGACCAGTGTTTAATCTGCCAAAGTCGAAGTTCAGGCCAGTTACCTAGGTATGAGCGGTTCCCTCGCCACCATAGCGCCGTATCCTCAGGTTCTAACCCATTCAATCAAGTTCAGCCTACTTTCAAGATACAGGTCAGTCTGTCCAAGCCTGATCAAGCCGATTAAGCCCAAGCGAACCTGAACACATCCTGGCAGCCTTGAGCCTACTCTTGAGCATGCTGGGATGATTCAAAGCTGTCCGGATTCGTCCATTTCCCTACTGCATAGACTACAACTCGAGTGGGCTTTCTGCACTTAACCGCTAAGGCGCCTTCGCATGCGTTTAATCTCGATCTCTAATGTATTCACATATCGCGGCCCCGCTTTGACAGAAGCAAAATGCCGAATAGCGTACGCGATTGGTCAAGGACGTGGGTGATCTGACAGTCACCGAAAGGTCCTGGGAGTCTGGTCATGTCTGTGAAGAGGTTCAAAGCCATATAAAGGCATGTTTGCATTGTGTTCGTAACTTCTAATCAGGCTCGCAATTCCAATCCCTTCTTTCTCCTGGATACTGCACAATTGATCATCTTTCCTCCACTTCAACGTCGCTCCATCTACAACTTAGATGGCAGAGGAGTCTGACCACAAGCCTGACAGGCACGAAGAGAACCCCAGCGCAAAACCGCTCCTCAATCAGACAGCGACGGAGTTTGGCCCCCCCTGCTTATTGAGAGCCGACAGCTCGGGCTTGGGAAACCTGTTCTCGGCATGGTATCCATTCCTGCTTCACACAGCAGCGTGCGTGCTGCTCTTTGTCGTCGTATTGATCTGGATCGACGATCACGACTTCAGCACGGGATCGCCCGAATCCACTATTCGGATTCCTGACCGCCTCTTTCAAACCGAGGTCAACGGCTTGATCTCCTTCGGTCTGGTCCTGATCAGGCTCCTTGGAAGCTGGTGCACGTCGCTGCTTGTATGGAGGATGATCTTCATGCTGCTTACGAAGAGGGGCATGACATTGAAGGAGATTGCATTTCTTGATGAATGGCACATGCCTATGCTGCCAGGTCGGGAGCCACGCCGCTCGCTGTTGTGGACGTGTCTGGCAATCATAACCACCGGACTGCTTTGGCCGCGAATGTTTGCAGCCCCACTTGCGAATTCGTCGGTGGCGTGGATACCTTCAGTGAGACTTTCTAGCGAGCCTCGACCGCTGTCAGTACCAAAGGTCGATCAGGGCTCAAATTGGGGTGGCATGGTATACGATGGAACACGCATTGCTGTTGTTGTGAATGCAGCAGCCCTAGCTCTGCGTGAGCCCAGCTATGCGTTCGATCGAACCTCAATACCTACCCGGCGGTACTTCTCCTCAAATTCTACACAGAGTCTAAAAGGTGTTGCGACTTTGCCTCTGCCATACTTTGATGTGAGCTTCCGCTGGATCGACGCTTCAACCGACGACAAGTCCGCCCACGTGGGCGATGTAAGCTTTTCCGACGTGTCGAACAACTCTTGGGATTTGAGACGGGACGGAACCATGGCCATCCTCCAGGACAGCATCTGGAACACGACTAAAGCCGAACCAAAGAAAGTGCGGATTTTCGACGGAAAAAAAACCGTCGCCATCAAGATTGCCACTCTGGAGGCGAATGAACGACTACCTGACGGCTCTTTCCCCACCGCAGACAGCCGTTGTCCGCTTGAGTCCATACCCTTCCCAGTTCCAGATGTTGAAATGGCAGACAAGAAATTTGCCGCCGGGACAGAGGACTTTGTGGGAAAAGACTGCTACATACTCGCCGAGGCAACCATCAAAGCAGGCCTACATTCTGGCAAGGACTGCAACGTGTCTTCTGCTAGCTCAGGGGCTTACTTCGCCACTTGCACGGTACCTACGGGTCCGACCGAACTTGAGAGCGACTGGCTCACCGAGCTCACGCTCGACACCGTCTCTGAAGTGTTGCGCTATGTCCTAGTCCTATCAATAGACCGACGAGGTCCCGATACGAAAGGGGTAAATCCTTGGATCAGGGGCGATCTCGAAGGCTACATGTCGAGTATGCTGACGCTAGCATATCACGCCACATGGAGTTCGTATTTGGACCAGCTCAGCACTTCGAACGAGACGATATCCATCGTGACGAGCGAGGACGTCGTCAAAGCGGATGTGGACAAGACGAAAATGTGGGGCTGGCTAGCCATGAATCTCATGCTCTCCCTGTCCGCTTTCCTTGTATACTGTGCGCAGTGGGTTAGCAAGGCAAAGACAGTCCGCAACACGACCCTTGTCGCGCTGACCACGGATTTCTCGGAGATTACACACAGTCATGCCGCGCCGGGTTTATGCAACGCAGTCGAACTGAGCAAGGAGGATAAGAAGCTGGGAAGGATGAAGTTGAGTGATGTTGGGAGCGATGCAGAGGTTGCTACCGGTATGGAAAGGGCGTTGTCCGGTCGGTGTTGTCACAGAGTCAGTTTCATGGATACGTGAAGTCAATATTGCTGCCTGCAGCTGTTCGACGATTCGAATGTCCATGATGAGCACTTCTCTGCTGCCCATCGTGTTCTTTCTTCGAACCACTCCCTTTCTCTCCCCTTCATGTCCTTTAATCCTATGCTTCTCAGATCCGCGAAGAAAGCCAAGGCCTCGTCAAATGTCTCATGATGCGTCCACCCATCGCGCTGAACGATGTTTTGAATGCTGTCGAAGAAGTCCTGCACTTCGTTCCAGCTTTCGGCGTCCTGCAAGTGACTTTTGATCTCTTCTAGGGTAAAGTGAATGGGGCACGGCGTCTGGAGTCCCATGTCGTTCCAGTACCTGACATCGCCAAAACTAAAACTTGCCACAATATGCTCCGAGTCGAAGAGAGCTATATCTTACCTCTCTACTTGAAGGAGAACTTCCCTGAAGGAGACAATATCATTATCCCAAGT
>QQTW01003217.1_pt1 | contig 12025 bp, 12 predicted proteins | sample 1904831 | NCBI WGS metagenome assembly QQTW01 (sample SAMN09435610, study PRJNA476489) | Subsurface metagenome, whole genome shotgun sequencing project. | reverse complement strand
CGGCTCCAACTAACTGATATAGCCCTACGAAAGTATGTTAGGACAGTGTTGGAATGCGGCATCAACACAATCACGAAAGTTGTCAAATTCATCCCATCGCTGTCGCATCCAATTTTTAAGCACAAACCACCAATGCTCTATTTTGTTTAAGTCTGGAGAGTAGGCAGGGAGATACCATAACTCACAGCCAGATGCTGCTACAATTTCATCAATCGTTTGGGAGCGATGAAAACTGGCATTGTCAATGATGATAATATCACCAGCTTGTAGTTGCGGGAGCAAACACTTCTCCAACCACATTTGGAATAAATCTCGGTTACAGCAGCCAAGAAAAGTCATGGGAGCAAAGAGCTTGTCTTGCTTAAGTGCTGCTATCCAACTGACTCTCTCGGTGCGCTTGCCTGACTTTAGAGCATGAAAGCGTTGTCCAATCTCACAGTAGCCATAAGGATGCTCCTCTCTATTGTCAATCCCAGCTTCATCAACATATACCAATTGCCTAGCAACCTTCGTCTTTAGACGTTCTCTAAACTCTTGCCGCTTGAGTTCATCTCGTTCTCGATATCCATAAGTCTTTTTTTACGACTGGCACCGATTTTTTGCATTGCATTACTAATGTTCTGCTGACTCACACCCTCTCCCCATAACGCAGCCATTTGCCTTTGTGTCTTCCCTCCATGCTGATGAACAAACTCACGGAACTTTTGCCAGTCCTTAATTTTATGTCGAGTTCCTTGTTGATAGTGGGTAATTGCTCGACAAGTGCCTGTTTGTTCTTTGCGTTTTAACCATAGGTCGAGTGTGTTGCGGCTGATGTTCAACATCCGGCTCACATCAATTTTCCGTTCTCCTCGTTCAACTGCCGCGAGCGCCTTTTGGCGTAGGTCTTCACTATAAGGGGCAGGCATAAGTGTTATCTGATACTCTTCCTTTCCTATTGTACGTCTTAACATGACTTCGTAGGGCTATAGTGCATTCTTGCTCTGGGCGAGTCAGATCGTCCGGCTTTTCTTTTTTCCTAGTAGCCGATGTTTGTGCGGGTAGTTCAAGTTGTTTATTTTTTCCCTCAGCAGCAGGCAGGTCTTGTTCTGTATGTTGTTGAGAAGGAGTAAGAGTAAGACTTCTGTAATAGGTCTGATTTTCAGTAGGGGTGAAAGACGCTAATTCCTGCTTGAGTTTATCGAAGTCCATGGAGTAAGCCCAAATATTATCGGTTGCCCAGCGCTTGTAAGTTTATTTACCACTGTATCGGCTAGTAGCTCACCGAATGTAAGCACGGGCGGGTACAGATCTGCCTTAGAGTGTGATGTTATTAATAAACAAACGACTCAGATTGAGATTGTTTCCGCTGCTGTGTAGCACGTTGACATAGCTGATGTTCCAGCCGGACGCACAATCTTGATTGTTGTTGCCATTGCAGACTCATTGCCCACACTCTAGTACCGATTCTGTACTGCCGCGCTCACACGAGTATTAACCACCAGCACTATCTTTACCAAGGCTGCGTGGTTGGACCAATCGTAAATTCATTCACGTTTGTGTCTTCTGGCTGGTCAATCGCAAACGCCACAACATTGGCTACTCGATCTGGTGAGATGCCATATTGCTTATACAACGCTGTCATTTGTTCAGCCACATCTTGGTTAGTAATCCGATCTAACAACTGGGTGTTAATTGCAGCAGGATAAATTGTCGCAGTCCGAATGTTAGTCCCCTCAAGAGCAGACTCCATGCGTAGAACTTCCATGAAATCGCGCACAAACCATTTTGTTCCACCATACACTGCGCCACCTGGATAAGCTTTTAATCCAGCAACCGATGAAGTTGTGATCACATGCCTAGACTTTTGGCTAATAAACGTTGGCAACACCGCAGCGATACCATTTAGTACACCCTTGATGTTGACATCAACTGTTTGATTCCATTCATCAGTTTTCAGTGCAGAAAGTGGAGAATTTAGCATGATGCCAGCGTTCAAGAAAATCACATCAACGCAGCCAAACGTTTCCTTAGCAAGCTTGACGATCTGGGCGTTATCAGATGGGTTAACTACGTCTATCACTTGATAGGCTGCTTGTCCGCCAGCGCTTTGAATTTCATCAACCAGTTGTCTCAATTGGTCCTCGCGACGCGCGCCCAATACGACTTTAGCACCTTTGCTGGCAAGCAATTTCGCACTTGCTTCACCAATCCCTGATGATGCGCCAGTAATAATTACAACTTTGTCTTTAATCATCTTATTCCTCTTATTGTTGAGTAAATACTGGGTTCCGCTTTCTTCGGACTTGCCAATAGGCGGCTAAGGACACGCCGACGGTTCGATGTGGCATCAGCAAAAACAGTTCTTTCGCTCGACCATCACTACACCGTTTGTCCGCCGTCGATGACCATAGCGTGTCCAACGACGAAGGCTGCCGCGTCCGAACATAGCCAGAGGACGGCTGCGGCGATCTCCTCAGGCTTACCCATCCGTCCGATCGGCTCCTCTGCAATCACCTTCGTGCGTCCTTCATCCGTGCCTCCGGTGAAGCGACCCATCATCGGGGTATCAATGTAACCAGGGGCAACGGCGTTGACGCGAATGTTCTGCGCGGCGTAGTCGAGAGCTGCCGACTTGGTGAGTCCGATCACGCCGTGTTTTGCGGCGGTATATGCGGCTCCACCCTTGATGCCGATGACACCAGCACCCGATGATGTATTCACGATTGCGCCGCCGCCTTGATTGAGTAACAGCGGAATTTCATACTTCATGCACAGAAAAACGCCGCGCAGGTTGATGTTTACGATCCGCTCCCACTCTTGCTCTTCAATTTGGGCTGTTGCTGCATTCTTCTGTTCTACACCAGCGTTATTAAAAGCAAAGTCCAACCGCCCGAAGGTTTCGATAGTTTTGTCCAAAGCCGCCTTCACATCTTTGGCTTGCGTTACGTTGCACTTGACAGCGATCACTTGTCCGCCGAGTTCCTCAACCATGCGAACCGTTTCTTGATTGCCCTGTGCTGAAATGTCAGCGACCACCACCGCCGCGCCTCCACGTGCAAACGCCAGCACCGTAGCTCGACCGATCCCGTTGGCTGCTCCGGTTACAAATGCAACCTTGCCTGCGAAGTTTCCATTCTCGTTCATTGTCATTTTTTACTCCTTGTGTTGCTTATTGGGAAAGTCTTGATCAAGATTTCTACAATTTATTACTGGGTAGTGGAGCCAAGGACGTACATCTCGACTCCCAAAAATTTCGGGTACGGAGATCACTTGCGATATTGTTCATCACTGACCTGTTTCATCCAGTCCACATTCTTACCGTCAAGCTGTTCGGTGAAGGGCAAGGTGCGTTATAGCTGTAGTGGCTGTAGCTCCGTGCCAGTGTTTCACTCCTGGCGGAATTTGATCCACATTCTGCCCTGTTGCTGGACATATCCAGAGCCAGCCGTCACAATCAGGGTTTGCCCCAACTCCTGGGTATGCCATGCTGTCCGCGCACCAGGCTCGAAAGTAACGCTACCGCCAGCCATGCGTGATGGAGCGCGTGCTGAGAACAAGGGGTCGATGCGGACGGAACCTGTAAAGTTTTCGGCTGGTCCTTTAGTGGAGGGCTGCGAACCGTTTTGTCTAACCTCTACTATTTGTGCGTTATTGCTGGATGGGGCTTGTGCTTGTTCCATAGGAGAGAAACTCGAAGCAAGCAAAGAAGATGACACGATCATTGTCGCATGCAGTTTCATTTCTATCTGCTTTGACGTTTCTACCCAATTAGCTCTACCGTCACGTTGACACCAGGGACATTAAATGCTTCTACACCAGCATTTATTTCTGCAATAATCCTTCGGTTCTAATTCCCAATTCACTTTACTTTAAATGTTTAGTAAAAAATGCTTCCAACTTATCAAATGGAATTAAGTCCACTTTGTCATACAAATCTACGTGACCCGCATTGGGAACGATAGACAATTCTTTTGGTTCGGCTGCACGTTTATAGGCATCCTCACTAAACTCTCTGGAGTGAGCCTGATCACCTGTAATGAAAAGCATCGGACGAGGGGAAATCGTTTCAATGTCATTGAACGAATAAAAGTTCATAAACTTAGTGTTACTGCTTAATGTCGGATGCGTCGTCAGTTCCGGCGACCCTCCCTTTGGGGTATATTCACCTCGCGCAGTGCGGTAGAAATCATAAAATTCACGCTGGATAGGGTCTGTGTTTTCATCCAACTTATGCACAGTTCCGCTTGTGTATTTGGTTTCACCACCGGTAAACTCTACATAACGTTGCTCGGCAGCCTCCTCCTGGATTTTCTTTCTCTGCTCAAGGGTCAGTGAGTGATTAAGTGCATTTCGGCTGGCTGCTCCCATATCGTACATACTGACAGTTGCGATCGCTTTCATGCGAGGATCAATCTTAGCAGCACTGATAACAAAGCTGCCGCTACCACAAACTCCAATTATGCCAATTCGGTTTCTATCAATAAATGGACGGGTGCCAAGAAAATCAACTGCTGCGCTGAAATCTTCAGCATAGATATCAGGTGCAACAGCGTTGCGTGGTTCGCCCTCACTCTCACCCCAGAAAGACAAGTCAACAGATAAAGTCACAAACCCTCGTTCAGCCATATTTGCAGCATACACGTTGGCACTTTGTTCTTTTACCGCTCCCATAGGATGCCCAACAATAATCGCCGAATGTTGTTTACTTCGATCTAAATTCTTAGGAATAAATAGATGCCCCACAACATTCATTTTGTATTGGTTTTTAAAAGTAATTTTATACATTGTAACGTTGTCGCTTACCTTAAAAGTTGTATATCCCGTTGGTGTTATTTGTTCCATTTCTGCTGTTTTTTCTGATTGTCCTGTTTGTTCTGTTTGGGTGTAAGCTTGCCCGCCTGTCATCAGAGTCATCATCGCTAAAATTAATATAGCAATCCTAGGTCAGTTGAAGAAAAATAAGGGTTGAACTACTGTTAAGGGTAAATGTAGGCTTTGAGGTCTGCCTGAAGATGGAAGAACTAGTCGAGTTTATTCAAAGTAATCCTGACTCTAGAGAACTCAAACGTGCATTGGCAGTGCAAATGGTCCTAAAAGGCTATTTATATCGACAAATCGCGGAAATCCTCTCTGTTTCGGACAGTTTTATTAGCAAATGGTGGCTAGTATTTGAATCTGTTGGGGTGATTGGGTTGCAATTGAGCTATCAAGGGAGCAAGGGTTATCTGAATGCGGAGCAACGGCAAGCGGTAATCAATTGGTTGGAACAAAAAAACTATTGGAATCTGGTACAACTGCAACAGCATATTCAAGACACATACAGCATCAAGTTCAAATCCCGACAGAGTTATTACGAGTTATTTGCGCTCGCGGGTATTAGTTGGAAGAAAACGCAAAAACGTAACCCGAAAAAAGATCCACAGTTAGTGCAAAAAAAAACTAGAAATACTTGCCCAACTGAGTCAATGGCTGCCAGAAATAGCAGCAGGAAGAATGAGTGTATTCTTCCTGGATGAGTGTCACCTACTGTGGGGGGATGTCTGCGGTTATATCTGGGGTAAGAGTAATCGCAGAATTGAAATACCAATCGTGAACGAGCGTCAGAGGCAAACTTATTACGGGGCATTAGACTACTTCAATCACGAGTTTTTGATTCAAGCTTATCCTATCGCTAACTCCGAACATACCATCAGTTTTTTAGACTATTTACAAGCACTGCGCCCCAATCAGCGAATTGCTATTATTTGGGACGGAGCCAGTTATCATCGTTCGCAAGAAGTAAAAGATTACTTGCAATCCCTCAATACTGAACGAGCGCCATCTTCCTCCTGGCAACTGACTTGCCTCCGGTTTGCTCCTAATGCTCCCGAACAAAACCCTGTAGAAGATGTTTGGTTGCAGGCTAAACGATTCTTACGAGAGTTTTACCATCTTTGTGATTCATTCTCCCTTGTCAAACTACTGTTTGAACTTGTAACTCACGGTCGAACCTTTAATTTTCCGAAGTTATTTGAGTATGCTGTCTTTCCACAACCTACCTAGGATTGCTATAGCAGTATCGAAACCTCCTCCAACCAATCTTTTGGGGGAAATATCACCATCTCTAGAGATAGCACCAACCCTGACAATCCCATCAGTGCTGATAAGATTCGCCTTTACGGTAACAGTGATATTAAAACCGATGTCGGAAGTGGCACAGGTAACGGTGGTAATATTACTCTCACTGCTGATTCTATCTTTGCCTTTGATGTCAGCGATATCCTGGCGTTTGCCTCTGGTGGCACAGGTGGTAAAATAACTTTCGATACCCCTGCATTCTTTGGTCAAAACTATGCTCCTAAGGATACCGACAATCCCCTTACTTTGGATGGGAACAACAGCGTTGATGCCAATGCCAGTGGTCCAGTGTCTGGTGTGATTACCTTACCTGATACTAGCTTTATCCAAAATAGTCTTAATGAGTTACCGCAAAACCTAATTGATACCAGCAACTTGATTGCCAATAGTTGCATTGCACGTAGTAGTCGTCAGCAACAGGGAAGTTTTAAGATTACGGGTTCTGGCGGTTTACCGTCTCGTCCTGGAGATGCGTTGATGTCAACGTACACTTTTGGCAATGTGCGTAGTGTATCTAATGCCAACCCATCCACCAACTCGACTCGTCGCCCTTGGCGTAAAGGCGATCAGATTGTGGAACCGCAGGGTGTGTATCGGTTGTCTTCGGGGCAGCTTGTTTTGAGTCGAGAGTGTCCTTGAGAATGTTTGGTTTCCGTTATAGGAGTTGGTCTGTGCCAAATCAAGATCGCAAATCTATTCAGCGTCGATTCCTGGGAGTTCTATTTCTTTGCAGCCTAACTTTTTGTTTATGGCTAAGCCATGTGCCATTTTTGACTTGGCAGCAGAAACTAGGGGAAGTGGTACACGCACAAACGGACGATGCTAGTAAATTGGTGCAGCAAGGTGTTCAAAGTTACCAGGTAGGAAAGTTGCAACAGGCAATTCAATACTGGCAAGAAGCTTTAAATATTTATCAAAAGAACAACCGCGCAAACGAGGCGGTTGTTTTAGAAAATTTGGCAAGGGCATATCAACAAATAGGTCAATTGGATAAGTCCATCGCCCATTGGGATAAAGTTATTGCTTACTACCGTCAAGCTGGGAATAAACAGCTCTTGGGGCGAATGCTTATAGAGCAGTCACAAGTATACAATAGCTTGGGGCAACCTAAAAAGGCGATCGCTTTGTTATGTGGTGTCCTTCAAGACGAACCAAAATATGAGCAATCAAAGGCGGTTGAGAAATCGGTTTGTCAGCAAGAAAGTGCATTGCAGATTGCCCACTCTTTACAAGACAAAAAAGGGGAAGCAGGTGCTTTGGGAAGTCTTGGAGAAGCTTACCGGATGGTGGGTGATTATAACCGTGCTATTGAATATCTAAACTATGCTGAAAAAATTGCTCCTAAAGGCTATGATTTTTCAGTGCTCAATAGTTTGGGCAATGCCTATTTTAGTCGAGCGCAACTTTGGGAGCTGCGTGCTAAGTCTGCAAAACAAAGCGAGGTTCCAAAGGCTAATGAATTTCAAGATAAGTCTACAAGTGACTATGAAGCAGCTTTAAAGAAATTTGAGTCTAGTTTTGCCAAAGGTAGCGAACAAAGTAACCAATTTGCTCAAATCACGGCGTTGATGAATTTAATTCAATATTATTACAACAAACCTGAGCAACCCAAGTTTGATAAGGCAGTAGAAGTTGATAAAGCAGTAGAAGTTGATAAAGCATTAGAAAAAGCTTTAGCTCTTTTAGAGGAGTTACCAAACTCTACAAGTAAAGTTTATATAACAGTAGATTTAGCTAATCTTCCAGTTGTTACAGAACCTGTGATTTCGCCTTTAACTGAGTGTTTTCATAAGCGCCAACTACCGAATGAGCAAGCGAAGGCACTCCTTGAGGATGCAGTTAAAATTGCTCAAAATCTCCAGAATTCTCGTTCAGAGTCTTTTGCCAATGGGGCACTGGGTCATTTTTATGAATGTCATCAGGAATATAATACAGCTTTAAAATTAACTCTGAAGGCGCTTTGGCAAGCTGACCAAAAAATACTGGCAAAAGATAGTTTTTATTTATGGCAGTGGCAAGCAGGACGGATTTTCCGAGCGCAGGAAAACAAGTCTGAGGCTGTTAAAGCTTATCAACAAGCCTTTGATACTTTAGAGGAAATTCGCAACGATATTCTGGAAGCTGATAAAGATTTACAATTTGATTTTCGGGATGTCGTTGAGCCTCTCTACCGTGAATTAGCTCAGTTAAGACTAGAGTCGGCTTTGCTATTACCTGTTAAAGCCGAAACTCGTAAACAGCAGCTAACTAGTGCTTTGAAAACCATAGATTCTTTGAAACTAGCAGAATTACAAAATTACTTTGGTAATGATTGTGTTAGAACAGCTATTAGTAACTCTCAAAATGTTGAGGAACTCTTAAAAGAAGATACTGCTGTTTTTAGCTCTATTGTTTTTGACGATCGCACCGCAATTCTGCTTACTTTACCAAATGGTAATAAGCAACTTCAATGGATTGATGAAAAACGTGATGACTTGGAAAAAGAAATCCAAGAATTTCGTCAATCGGTTATAGAAGGATCTATAACAATTAGTGACGTTGAGATTAAGCAGAAGGGACAATCTCTACATAACAAAATTTTTGGTAAATTTAATTTAACTACGGATTTGGCTCCAGATAAAATTAAAACTCTCATTTTCATCCAAGATAGCTTTTTGCGTAGTATTCCAATGGCAGCGCTTTATGATGGAAAGCAATATTTGATTGAAAAATATGCTATTGCAAACACACTCAGTTTAAGTTTGGCAGCGCCTAAAAAACTAAATCGGCAAGAAAGCAAAGCTTTAATCTTAGGAGTGACTGAAAAAGCCAAAGTTGATGAAAAAGACTATGCAGCTTTGCCAAAAGTAACTTCAGAAATTGAGGAAGTTAAAGAACAATTTCCAGGTAGTATATCGTTGGTTAATTACGATTTTAACCTTAATAAATTAGAAAAAGAACTGGAGAAAACCGTTTATCCGATTATTCACATTTCTACTCACGCTCAGTTTGGTACCATTGCAGAAAATACTTTTCTAGTTGCAGGAGACAACAACAAACTCACTATTAAACAGCTAGAAACTGCGCTCAGGGGAGCTTATGGTAGTTCTAACTCTGTAGAATTGCTGACTCTAACTGCTTGTCAAACTGCTGTAGGAGATGACCGTGCTACTCTTGGTTTAGCTGGTGTCGCTTTACAAGTTGGGGTAAAAAGTGCGTTGGCAACTCTATGGTCTGTTAATGATGAATCTACATTTGACTTAATATCGGAATTTTACACTAACCTCAGCAACTCAGGTATGAGTAAAGCAGAAGCTTTACGTCAGGCGCAAATTAGACTGATTAACGCTAAGAAAATACCAGGAATTAATAGACAGTATGATAACCCTGCCTACTGGGCCCCGTTTATCCTCAGCGGTAACTGGCTTTAACAGCTTTGCCGCAGTTAGGAATGAGTAGTTTGTCAAGATTTTACCCTTGTTTTGTTCTACTTAGAACTGTGTTTTACTTTGCCTGGTTTGCGATCGCCTTTAAATTCTCAATTCTTTGCTGAAGTTCTGCTTCCTTAGATTGTCCTGCTTGTTCCTCCAACCGCGCTAGGGATTGCACTAGAGTTGAACCAGTTTCTCCGAGTTTGCCTTTTGGAGCCAACTTGAGAGCTTCTTCTAGTGCTTCGTACCATAAACCTTGCTCGGCGTAAAGCTCTGCTTTGTGAGATATTTTTGGCTGGTTACTTTTGATATTGGATGACAACTTGACAACCATAAATTCTGCCTTTTGAACTAAAACACCATCTGGACAAGAGATGGATACTTGCCAAAGATATTTTTTCCCTACGGCTAATCCTGATTGGTTTTTTGGGAGAGAATATGTATTAATTCCCTTTGAACTTGGTCTCATAATCGGCTCACCTAGTTGTTTAGGGTCACCATTTGGATCGAACTCAAAAAGTCTAAAGACCGTATCATGAGGGCTGTATAAAAACCAGGCAAAAGTAGGATGCTTAGAAGTTGTGTGCCCAACGTGAGTTGTAGGTGAAAGGATTGTGAGCGGTATTCGTTCTTCTGGACATCCTCTAGTACCTGCTGACTTAGTGTAGTCACTTGGAGGTTGCTGAGTTGGGGGAGGTACATAGCCAGCTATAGCTGGAGAGACATATAGTAATAAGCTTAGGAGCAAACCTAAATTTAGTTGGCGATTGATTCGTTTGATGAGCAACCACAAGATTTGAATATTCATATCTCCCCTACGTGCATTGTTCATGATTAAAAGTGTGTTGTTTGTTTTCGTTGTTCCACCGCTTCAAAAGTTTCATACCCGGAAGGAATTTCTCTTTATGCACTTGCTCTCAACTTATCCGCAAAAAAATGCCTTTGTTGCTTGATAGATCGCAAGCACTATAGCATTAACAGTACAGCCCCAAGAGATGACTCTTGTGGGGCGGGCATCCTGAAATCCCCTAAATGTCTAAGATGGGCTTTCCAGTCCATCCCACTGTTCATATCTCCCCTCGTGTATTGTTCATAATAAAATTTGCTGCTAACAAACTACAAACTGATAGATAAAGATTTAGTAAAGAATGTAAGTGTAATTGTCAGGAAAACTTAACAAAATAATTTTGACAGTCCAATTTCATGGAAGGAACGCTAATAAAGCCAGATAATGATTCTTACCCAATGAATTTAATACCATGATAAGCAGCTTGTGGAATTGGCTCTGGAAGCTAAGTTTGATGGGTGCGTTCGGCGTAGGTGTGTTGCACATATTCGCCTTAACAATATCTGAGCAAGCTAGTGCACAAATCACGCCTGATACTACGTTGGGAACTGAAAATTCTGTTGTCACACCGAATGTAGAAATTAATGGGTTGAAGAGCGATCACATTGATGGAGGAGCAATTCGCGGATCTAACCTCTTCCACAGCTTCCAAGATTTCAATGTAGGGGAAGGAAGAGGAGTATATTTCACTAACCCCCAAGCAGTTGAAAATATTCTTAGTCGAGTAACAGGGGCGAACCGAACCGAGATTTTAGGCAGGCTAGGTGTATTAGGTAATGCTAACTTATTTTTGCTCAATCCCAATGGCATTGTGTTTGGAAAAAATGCCAGTTTGGATATTCAGGGGTCGTTTTTTGCGACCACTGCTTCTGGAATCTCTTTAGGTGGGCAGGGTTATTTTAGCGCAATCCAACCACAACAAAGTAATTTACTTTCTGTCAACCCTAGAGCACTGTTTTTTAATCAAGTCGCTGCACAACCAGGAAACATCATCAATACTATTGAGGTACGAGGAGCGAATTTACAGGTAAATTCTGGTCAGACTTTAGCATTGATTGGCGGCAATGTGAGCATGGATGGTGGGCAACTCGTAGCTCCTTCGGGACGTGTGGAGTTGGGGGGAGTAGCAGGAGAAAACACCGTCGAACTTTTTCCTATCGGGGATTTCTTTGGTTTGAATTTTCCCCAAGGAGTGCCACAAGCTGATGTATCTCTTACGAATCAAGCCCAAGTGAATGTACTTTCAAGTAGTGGAGGGAGTATAGCAGTCAATGCAGCGAACTTGAATATATTGGGGGGGAGCCAACTGCTAACAGGAATTTCAGGCGTTGGCTCACCCAACACCCAGGCGGGAGATATTAAAATTAATGCCACTGGGATTGCGATCGCAGACGGTAGTATAATTTCCAATGAAGTGGCACAGAACGCTGTGAGCAATAGTGGAAATATTAATATTAATGCTGATTCACTTTCTCTCAGTAATAAATCCTTTCTAGCAGCCAGTACCAAGGGAGAGGGAAATGCTGGCGATGTCACTATCGATATTGGTTCACTTTCCGTTTACGATAACTCTTACTTAGCAGCCAGCGCCAATGGACGGGGGAACGCTGGGAATATAAATATTGATGCCCGCGATCACGTTTTATTCGATCAGGCAGGTAACGTTTAT
>QQTW01003216.1_pt1 | contig 12028 bp, 12 predicted proteins | sample 1904831 | NCBI WGS metagenome assembly QQTW01 (sample SAMN09435610, study PRJNA476489) | Subsurface metagenome, whole genome shotgun sequencing project. | reverse complement strand
AATTTGGGTACGACCTTTTGCCATCAATCCTGGACCTGTATTTGTGATTCAAACTGCGATCGCTTTAGTTGCAGGTTCCATGTTTGTGATGTGGGCATCTGAGCTAATCACCGAACGCGGCGTGGGCAACGGAGCATCTTTGTTGATTTTTGTCAACATCGTTGCTGCTTTACCCAAATCTTTAGGAGATACTATCACTTTTGCTCAAACTGGCGGCAGAGCAGCAGTAGGTCGAGTCGTCGTCCTGCTTCTAGTATTTCTCGTCACTATTGTCGGCATTGTCTTTGTCCAAGAAGCTAGCCGCAAAATCCCGATTATCTCTGCTCGTCGTCAAGTCGGGCGCAAGGTTCAAGAAGAACGCCGCAGTTACTTACCCCTCCAGTTAATTCAAGGGGGCGTAATGCCGATCATTTTTGCTTCTAGTATCTTAATTTTGCCTGCCTTCTTAGCTAATGCTACTGGCAATCAAGCTTTGAGCAACATTGCTAGTAACTATCTTAGTCCTGGCGGTTCTGCGCCTTGGGCTTATGCCTTGGTGTACTTAATCTCTATTGTTTTCTTCAGTTATTTCTACGCATCTTTGATTGTTAATCCAGTCGATTTGTCGCAAAACTTGAAGAAAATGGGCGCTAGTATCCCTGGTATCCGTCCTGGTAAAGCAACCAGCGAATATGTTGAAGGCGTATTAAATCGCTTGACTTTGTTGGGTGCTTTATTTTTAGGAACAGTTGCGATCATCCCAACTGCGGTAGAAAGCGCTGTCGGCGTACCAACTTTTAGAGGATTAGGAGCAACTTCTTTATTGATTCTTGTCGGCGTGGCAATTGACACCGCAAGACAAGTCCGCACCTATGTTATTTCTCAGCGCTATGAAGGAATGGTGAAACAGTAGTGACGCGATTGATCTTCTTGGGACCACCAGGAGCAGGTAAAGGCACTCAAGCTCAGGCTTTAGCCAAAAATTGCCATATCCCCCATATTTCCACAGGTGATATTTTACGCCAAGCCTTAACAGCGCGATCGCCTCTCGGCATCAAAGCTCAAGGCTATATGGATCGCGGTGAACTCGTCCCCGACCAATTGGTGCAAGACATGGTTGAGGAGCGTCTTGGCCAAAGCGATGCTCAAAAGGGTTGGATTCTTGATGGCTTTCCGCGTACTGTCAGCCAAGCTGAGTTTCTCGACCAATTGTTGCAAAAACTTCAGCACCATCACGTCCGAGTTGTCAACTTAGATGTACCCGACGATGTGTTGATGACTCGGCTCCTAAGTCGTGGTCGTTCTGATGATAATGAAGACGTAATTCGCCGCCGCTTGGAAGTATATCGGGGAGATACTACACCATTAATTGGCTTTTATGGCGATCGCCAACAGCTTGTCTCTATCGATGGCAACCAGTCCCTAGAAGCTGTCAATGCCCAATTGCAAAAAGTCGTAGATAGTTAATCTAGTTCGCTGCCTGGAAGACGCATAGTTTTATATCTCAAATTACAACCACATATTTGATAAGATATATTAATTATAGGTTAATTTGTTTTACGCATTCTTGCTGTATGATAACCAGGCACGATTAGCTGTTGATAGTCAAACAGCATGTAGAGTTGAGGAAAATACCAATTGTCTAAACAAGATTTGATTGAGATGGAAGGCACGGTAACTGATTCCTTGCCTAATGCCATGTTTCGCGTAGCCCTTGACAACGGCTTTGATGTTTTAGCTCATATTTCCGGCAAGATTCGGCGCAACTACATCAAAATTTTACCTGGCGATCGCGTCAAAGTAGAGTTGACTCCTTACGATTTGACCAAAGGCAGAATTACTTATCGTTTGCGAAAGAAATAGTTGTACCAATATTATCTCAATACTTGAGATAAGTCTTGCAAATAAAGCTTAAAAATGGTATAGTACAGAGTTTGTAATAAAGCAACAGCAATGAAAGTTAGAGCTTCCGTCCGCAGAATTTGTGAAAAGTGTAGCATTATCCGCCGTCGCGGTCGGGTTATGGTTATATGTTCTAACCCAAAACATAAACAACGACAAGGTTAGAGCGACTAGCATTAGTTACAAAAAATTAAATTAACTACTGTTCTTGTTTTAGCAACGCCAAATTAGGGAGAAAAAAGCGTGGCACGTATTTCTGGCGTAGACCTTCCTCGCGATAAGCGGGTAGAAATCGGTCTTACATACATCTATGGAATTGGCTTATCAAGGTCGCATGATATTTTGGCGACTACAGGTGTCAACCCAGACACCCGCGTCAAAGATTTGAGCGATGCGGAAGTTACAGCCTTACGGGGTGCGATTGAAAGTACCTATCAAGTAGAAGGAGACTTAAGGCGCTTGGAATCAATGTCCATCAAGCGCCTAATTGATATCGGTACTTATCGAGGTCGTCGCCATCGCATGGGCTTACCAGTACGCGGACAGCGGACTCGTACCAATGCCAGAACCCGTCGTGGTAGAAGGCAGACCGTAGCTGGGAAGAAAAAAGCACCCAGCGGCAAGTAATTTTTTGGCAATCACTTCAACATTCATTAGCGTATTTTTAATAGACCGATATGGCGCGACAAACAACAAAAAAAACTGGTGCAAAAAAGCAAAAGCGCAACGTACCCAACGGTGTTGCTTACATCCAGTCTACTTTCAATAACAGCATCGTCACGATTACCGATCAAAACGGTGATGCAATTTCATGGGCATCTGCTGGTTCGAGCGGCTTTAAAGGTGCGAAAAAAGGCACACCTTTTGCTGCTCAAACTGCCGCAGAAAGTGCTGCCCGTAGAGCCGTAGACCAAGGAATGAGACAAATAGAAGTCATGGTCAGCGGTCCTGGATCTGGTCGCGAAACAGCGATCCGAGCATTGCAAGGCGCAGGACTAGAAATTACTCTAATCCGCGATATTACGCCCATTCCTCACAACGGCTGCCGTCCACCCAAGCGCCGTCGCGTCTAACTAATTGATTGCGGACAAGTGAAGCATACCAGCTTGTCAACGCGCAGCTTAAAAATGCCCTACAGAGAATGTCTAACATTTATCGCCAGGGCATATTTGTCAGTAAATAAAGGCATCAACTTGCCCGATTGTGGCAGCTAATAACAAGGGAGGTTACTCCGTGGCGCAATATCAAATTGAATGTATCGAGTCTAATACTCAGGAAAATCGGGGTCTTTATAGTAAATTTGTCCTGGAGCCTCTCGATCGCGGTCAAGGCACTACGCTAGGTAACGCTCTAAGACGAATTTTACTATCTAATTTAGAGGGTACTGCAATTACAGCAGTTCGGATTGCTGGTGTCAACCATGAGTTTGCCACCATCCCTGGAATGCGCGAGGACGTGCTAGAAATTCTCATGAGAATGAAAGAAATCGTCCTCAAAAGCTATTCTTCCCAGTCTCAAATTGGGCGATTGCTAGTTACAGGTCCAACAACAGTCACAGCCGCTCACTTCGACTTACCCTCAGAAGTAGAAATTGTCGATCCTACTCAGTATGTAGCAACTTTGGCAGAGGGCGCAAAACTAGAAATGGAATTTCGCATCGATAGAGGTAAAGGATACCGCACAATCGAGCGGGGAAGAGATGAGGCGACATCCCTAGACTTTCTCCAAATCGACGCTGTATTTATGCCCGTGCAAAAAGTTAACTACAGTGTCGAAGATGCCCGTGTAGATGGCTCAGTCCAAAAAGATCGGCTGATCCTAGAAATCTGGACAAACGGTAGCGTCAACCCCCAAGAAGCGCTATCTGCTGCCGCTAGTATCTTAGTGGAATTATTTAATCCCCTAAAAGATATTTCTCTAGAGGCAATGAAAGATGAAATGCCAACAGATGACGATCCTACTAGCCAAATTCCGATTGAAGAGTTGCAACTTTCAGTTAGAGCTTACAACTGTCTCAAGCGGGCGCAAGTAAACTCAGTAGCAGACTTGTTGGATTACACCCAAGAAGACTTGTTAGAGATTAAAAACTTTGGACAAAAATCAGCCGAAGAAGTAATTGAAGCATTGCAAGTGCGCTTGGGAATTACCTTGCCTCATGAAAAATCGGCAAAACCTAGCTAGAGAAAATTAGCTATTTCTGTAACCTTATCCTCAACTTCTATTCCTTATGCGACACCGTAATAGCATTCAAAAACTAGGCAAACCTGCCGACCAGCGTCGCGCTCTGTTGCGCGCTCTAACTACAGAGTTAATCCGTCACGGTCGGATTACCACTACCAAAGTTAGAGCTAAAGTAGTGCGTCAAGAAGCAGAAAAAATGATTACCCTAGCCAAAGATGGCTCTTTGGCAGCCCGCCGTCAAGCAATGGGATATATCTACGACAAACAGTTAGTTCATGCTTTATTTGAGCAAGCACCTACTCGCTATGGTAGCCGTGCAGGCGGTTATACGCGCATTTTCAATACCGTACCTCGCCGAGGCGACAATGCGGAAATGGCAATTATTGAACTAGTGTAGTCACATCATGGTTGCCTCGCAAGTTGAACCGCCTAAACAACGAGTAGCCTTAGTAATTCAATACTTAGGCACTCATTTTCATGGCTGGCAACGACAATTACAGCAGCGTACAGTGCAAGAAGAGATTGAAAAAGCAATCTTGCAAATCGCGGGGCAAAAAGTTACCTTGCACGGCGCAGGGAGAACAGATAGTGGAGTTCATGCCGCTGCCCAAGTAGCTCATTTTGATGCAGTCAGCTTGATTCCTCCCCAACGCTGGGCAGCAGTGCTAAATAGCTACTTGCCTAACGATATTCTAATTCGCGCATCTGCGGCAGTTGGCGACTTCTGGCACGCTCGTTTTAGTGCCAAATGGCGGCGGTATCGCTATACCTTATATACCGATGCTAGACCAAACTTGTTTATTAGCCCGTTTAGTTGGCATTATTATTATGCGCCCCTAGATGAATCGCTAATGCGCTCGGCACTACAACCGTTGCTAGGAAATCACCACCTAGCGGCATTTCAGAGGGCAGGCTCAAAGCGATCGCACTCTTGGGTAGAAGTGCAAGCAGTCGAATGTCAGCGCCAAGACAACTTTATTCATATCGAAATTCAAGCAAATGGATTTTTGTATGGCATGGTGCGGCTGCTAGTAGGCTTGCTAGTGCAAGTAGGGACGAAAGAGCGATCGCTAGATGACTTCACCAAGCTCTGGCAGCAAGAACGCCGCGAAGAAGTAAAACACTCCGCACCCGCCCAAGGCTTATGCTTGTTGCGCGTCGGCTATGCCGATTTTCCCTTCTCCCCAGAAGTTTGGTACGACACCTTACCTAAGCTCGTTTTACCGCCTTGCCCGCAGATGTATGTAGTACGGTGAAATACTTATAAATTTTTACAGGACACAATAAACCTCATGGAAAAAACTTACCTACCACCCCAAGCATCAATCGAACGCGATTGGTATATAGTCGATGCCACCGACCAGCGTCTCGGTCGGCTAGCTAGCGAAATTGCCACAATTTTGCGCGGCAAAAATAAACCAGAATTTACGCCGCACATGGATACAGGCGATTTTGTAATTGTCGTTAATGCTGAAAAAATAGTAGTTACAGGTAAAAAGCGCACGCAAAAACTTTACCGCCGCCATTCTGGGCGACCAGGCGGAATGAAAACAGAAACCTTTGCTAAATTACAAGATCGCATCCCAGAGCGGATTGTCGAACACGCAGTTAAAGGTATGCTGCCCAAAAATAGCTTAGGCAAGCAATTATTTACCAAGCTAAAAGTCTACGCTGGCGGCGATCACCCCCACACAGCCCAACAACCTCAAGAGTTAAAAATTCAAACAATTCCTGGAGCAACTAACTAATGCAAGCAGTAGAAACAAACACTGGTCGCGCGATGTATCAAGGTACAGGTCGCCGCAAATCATCTGTCGCTAGAGTCCGCCTCGTACCAGGTAGCGGTCAACTGACAGTCAATGGCAAACCTGGAGATTTGTACTTTCAGTTCAATGCCAACTACCTTTCCACTGCTAAAGCGCCTCTGGAAACATTAGGCTTGGAAGGCGAGTACGACATCTTGGTAAACGCTCACGGTGGCGGTTTAACTGGACAATCAGACTCAATTCGCTTAGGAGTTGCCCGCGCGCTATGCCAACTCGATCCTGATAACCGCCCGCCGTTGAAAACTGAAGGCTACCTGACCCGCGATCCTAGAGCCAAAGAGCGGAAGAAATACGGTTTGCACAAAGCTCGTAAAGCTCCTCAGTTCTCAAAACGTTAATCCGTTGCTTTTGGGCGGTACAGGCGTACTTAGGGGCAAATGCTAAAATAGATATATAAAGAGAAACCAGAAAAATGGCAAAATCAGATATTCATCCTAAATGGTATCCAGAGGCAAAAGTCTATTGCAACGGTGAAGTTGTAATGACTGTTGGCTCCACCAAACCAGAATTGCACGTCGATGTGTGGTCGGGCAATCACCCATTCTATACAGGTACGCAAAAGATTATTGATACAGAAGGACGGGTAGAACGTTTCTTACGTAAGTACGGCATGATGGAAGCCGATCAACCAGCAGACGACAATAAAAAGTAGCCAGGTTAGTCGAAAGCTCGTCCGCTAAGGCGGATTTTGGATTTTTGCACCAAAAGTCTAAAATCCGTCGTTGCTATATTGACTGCGCGGGTTTTTGAAAAAACTAAGCAGCGCGGTCACTGCGTGACTAACCCTACACTTTTTAAAAAAGTAATCGCTCTTGTTATGGCTGAAACGTACCTATTAAATAAACTAAAGTCTGTCGAGCAAACTTTTAATGAATTAAATCGCCGCCTAGCTGATCCAGAAGTTGCTACCGATCCAAATGAGATGCAACGGGTAGCTAAGGCGCGTTCTTCTTTAGAGGAAGTCGTCAATACTTATGAAGACTGGAAAAATACCCAAGAAGAATTAACTGGCGCTCGTCAGGTACTCAAAGAGTCAGCTAGCGACCAAGAATTCCAAGAAATTGCGGCGCTAGAAGTTCAAGAATTAGAAGCAAAGTTAGAGGAATTAGAAATTCGCTTAAAAGTTTTGTTGTTGCCCCGCGATCCCAATGATGATAAGAACATCATGTTAGAGATTCGGGCTGGGACTGGTGGCGATGAAGCTAGTATTTGGGCAGGCGATTTGGTCAGAATGTACTCTCGCTACGCTGAAGGACAACGCTGGAAGGTAAAGCTAGTTAGCGAGTCGCTAGCAGAAATGGGCGGCTTCAAAGAGGCAGTATTAGAGATTCAAGGCGACCAAGTTTACAGCAAGCTCAAGTTTGAAGCTGGCGTGCATCGAGTGCAGCGCGTGCCATTAACAGAGGCTAGCGGACGAGTCCATACTTCTACAGCTACAGTGGCGGTAATGCCAGAAGTAGACGATGTGGAAATTCATATCGATCCCAAAGATATCGAAATGAGTACGGCTAGATCTGGCGGTGCAGGCGGGCAAAACGTCAACAAAGTAGAAACAGCCGCAGATTTATACCACAAACCAACAGGGATTCGGATTTTTTGTACTGAAGAACGCAGTCAGTTGCAAAACAAAGAGCGGGCGATGCAGATTTTGCGCGCGAAGTTGTATGAGATGAAGTTGCGGGAACAGCAAGATGCTGTAACTTCCATGCGGCGATCGCAAGTTGGGACGGGATCGCGATCGGAGAAAATTCGCACCTACAACTATAAAGACAACCGAGTTACCGACCACCGTTTAGGACAGAACTTTGCCCTCAATCCAATCTTGGAAGGGGATTTAGAACCGATAATTCAGTGTTGCATTTCTCAAGATCAGCAAGAGCGTTTGGCGGAACTGGCTGCTTCCGGTGCTGGCGTGTAGATGAAAACCGACAGTCTGTTTTACCGACTTTTTCAAGAATTTCCGGAGATTTTCTTTGAAATAATCGGTAATCCGCCCCAGTTAGCAAATAACTATCAGTTTTCATCAGTTGAAGTCAACGCGCTATCTAATTCTGGAGGAGATCTCCAGAATTCGCGCGTCAAACAAACTTCTTTCCGTATTGATGGGGTTTTTCTTTCCAACCCAGGAGAGGACAATCCCATTTATTTTGTTGAAGTTCAGTTTCAACCAGATAAAGAATTTTATGCGCGATTATTAGCAGAAATATTTTTGTACTTGCGCCAAAACAAACCAGCAAATGACTGGCGCTCTGTAGTTTTATACCCTAACCAGAATGTAGATATAGCGGATAGAAAACATTACCAAGAGTTTTTTGCTAGCGAAAGAGTTAAATGCATTTATTTAAATCAATTGGAGGCAACTGCTGATCAACCTTTAGGAATTGGTATCGTTAAATTAGCGATCGCCCCATCAACTACAACAGTCGAACTCGCCAGGCAATTAGTCAGTAGAGTCAGGCAACAGGTGACTAATGACTTGCAACAAAGGCAATTAGTACAATTAATAGAAACAATTATATTTTACAAATTGCCCGCTATGAGTCGGGAGGAGATAGAAGCAATGTTTGAATTAAGCGAGCTAAAGCAAACAAGAGTTTATCAAGAAGGCAAGCTAGAAGGCAAGCTAGAAGGCAAGCTAGAAGGCAAGCTAGAGTCTGTGCCTCGGTTTTTGGCGTTAGGCTTAACTGTCGAACAGATAGCTCAAGCGTTAGGTTTGAGTGTGGATGAAATTAGGCAGGCTGCCCAAAATCAACCATCAGAATAAGCCTAAGCCCAGAAAAGCATCGTGCTAGGAAACTGCTTTGCTAATCGCTATTGGTACATCAGGCGATCGCCTAGCTTATCTTTATTTCCTCACTCCTGCTTTTAGTCTTTAAATTTTGTTAAGATTAATGCGATTAAAAGCGATCGCCTTTTTTACCTTGAGGACTCTGCATGCTGCGACTAGAACATATTAGTAAAATTTATCCGACTGGCGAAGTTCTTAAAGATGTTAACTGGGAAGTCAAACCAGGCGATCGCATTGGCTTAGTAGGCGTTAACGGTGCAGGGAAGTCTACTCAGCTTAAAATTATTGCTGGCGAAATGGAACCTACTAGTGGTGAGATTATCCGCCCTGCTAGCTTGCATATTGCCTACCTAACTCAAGAATTTGAAGTAGATCCTACGCGCACAGTTAAAGAAGAATTTTGGCGGGCTTTTGGCGAAGCAAATCAAGTGCATGAAGCTTTAAGCGAAGTACATCGAGCGATGGAAACTGCCGATCCAGAGCAGCTAGACAAATTAATTAATAAAATGGATCGCTTGCAACGGTCTTTTGAAGCTTTGAATGGTTACGGGTTAGAGGCACAAATTGACAAGATTTTGCCAGAAATGGGCTTTGAAATTGCCGATGGCGATCGCTTAGTTAGTGCCTTTAGTGGCGGCTGGCAAATGCGGATGAGTTTAGGCAAAATTTTACTACAAAAGCCTGACTTATTACTCTTAGACGAGCCGACTAACCATTTAGACTTAGAAACAATTGAATGGTTGGAGAATTACCTCAAAAAATTGATAACACCGATGGTAATTGTCTCGCACGACCGAGAATTTTTGGATCGTCTGTGCAACCAAATTGTGGAAACTGAGCGTGGCGTATCTACTACTTATTTAGGTAATTATTCTGCTTACCTACAACAAAAAGCTGAAGCGCAAGAAGCTCAACTTAGTGCTTATGAAAGACAGCAAAAAGAATTAGACAAACAACAAGCTTTCGTTGATCGCTTCCGAGCTAGCGCTACTCGCAGTACCCAAGCAAAAAGTCGAGAAAAACAGCTAGATAAAGTGGAGCGTATAGAAGCACCAACAGGTAGCGTAAGAACTTTGCATTTTCGCTTTCCTCCTTCGTCTCGCAGCGGTAGAGAAGTAGCTTTAATTGAAGAATTAGTCCATCTTTATGACGATAAAGTGCTGTTTCTAGGGGCTAATTTATTAATTGAACGCGGCGATCGCATTGCTTTTCTAGGTCCCAACGGTGCGGGAAAATCTACCCTATTGCGCTTGATTATGGGCTTGGAGCCTGCAACAGAGGGTACTGTCAAGATAGGAGAACATAACGTTATCCCTGGCTATTTTGAACAAAATCAAGCTGAAGCTTTAGATTTGAGGAAAACCGTTATGGAGACAATTCACGACGAAGTACCTGACTGGAAAAATGAAGATGTCCGCACGTTGTTAGGGCGGTTTTTATTTAGCGGCGATACAGTATTTAAACAAGTGACGGCTCTAAGTGGCGGCGAAAAAGCCCGTTTGGCTTTAGCAAAAATGCTGTTGCGTCCAGCTAATTTCTTGATTCTAGATGAGCCGACCAACCATTTGGATATCCCAGCCAAAGAAATGCTAGAAGAGGCAATTCAAAACTATGACGGTACAGTAGTTATAGTTTCTCACGATCGCTATTTCATCTCGAAAGTTGCTAATAAAATCGTTGAAATCCGCGATGGTGAGTTCCGCATCTACCGAGGGGACTATCATTATTATTTAGATAAAATAACTGAAGAAAAAGAGCAAGCAAGGTTAGATGCGATCGCCGCTGAAAAAGCAGCAAAAAAAGCTGCTAAAGCTACGGGAAAACGTAAATAAAGTTAGTTGCCAGACTTATTCATAAGATCGCCTGTGCTAATGGATAAGTAGATTAAATTGCTGCATAAATCGAAACCAGAAAGCACTACAAAAAAGGCGATCCCCGCTTTATATGCCACTTAAAAGTAATCAAAAACCCAAAAAACAAATAAAATATCAAATAAATACCCGAAAATTCGCTTGCAGCAGGTAGCAGCAGTGGTATTATTGCGGTGAGTTAAAAATATTAAATAAAGGGTAATATGCTATGACCCAAGCACCTGTCGCTCCCGTGGTGCTAGTCATTTTAGACGGGTGGGGCTACCGAGAAGAGGCAGACGGCAACGCGATCGCCGCGGCGAAAATCCCTGTGATGAATAGCCTCTGGGCTGCTTATCCTAGAACTTTAATTAAAACGTCTGGCAAGGCTGTAGGACTGCCAGATGGTCAAATGGGTAACTCAGAAGTAGGGCATCTCAATATTGGTGCGGGGCGGGTAGTACCGCAAGAATTAGTGCGGATATCGGACGCGGTTGAAGATGGTTCTTTACTTAAAAACCCTGCTTTAGTAAAAATTTGCCAAGAAGTACGCGCTCGCGGCAGCAAACTGCATTTAGTCGGGCTGACTTCTGAAGGTGGGGTACATTCCCATATTAGCCATTTATTAGGATTGCTTGACTTGGCTAAAGCTCAATCAGTGCCAGAAGTATGCATTCACGCTATTACTGACGGACGCGATACTACGCCGACAGAAGGGATAGAGGCGATAGCCCAAGTACAAAACTATATTGACTCTGTAGGGATTGGGCAAATTGTTACTCTTAGCGGTCGTTATTACGCAATGGATCGCGATCGCCGTTGGGACAGGGTTAAACGCGCCTACGATGTAATGACGCAAGATGGTGCAGGCGATGGGCGTTCGGCGCTAGAAATATTGCGATCTTCTTACGAGCAGGAAGTAACTGACGAATTTATTAATCCGATTAGATTAGCGCCAGGTGCTATTGCACCAGGGGATGGAGTTATCTTCTTTAATTTCCGCCCTGATCGCGCCAGACAGTTAACTCAAGCGTTTGTCAGTCCAATATTTGACGGCTTCGAGCGCCAGCAAATTAACCCCTTGTCTTTTGTCACGTTCACGCAGTACGAACCAGATTTGCCCGTAAAAGTCGCCTTTGAGCCGCAAAACTTAAATAACATCTTGGGTGAAGTTATTTCTCAGCATGGTTTAAAGCAGTTTCGCACCGCTGAAACTGAGAAATATGCGCACGTCACGTATTTCTTCAATGGCGGTTTAGAAGAACCACTAGAGGGCGAAGAGCGAGAATTAGTCATGAGTCCGATGGTAGCGACTTACGATCGCGCTCCTGCTATGTCAGCAGAAGCAGTTACAGATGTAGCAATTTCGGCAATTAAAAAGTGCATCTACTCGCTAGTTGTCATCAACTACGCCAATCCAGATATGGTAGGACACACCGGACGTATCCCAGAGACAGTTCAAGCAATTGAAACAGTAGATCGCTGTTTAGGGCGCTTGCTAG
>QQTW01003215.1_pt1 | contig 12033 bp, 8 predicted proteins | sample 1904831 | NCBI WGS metagenome assembly QQTW01 (sample SAMN09435610, study PRJNA476489) | Subsurface metagenome, whole genome shotgun sequencing project. | reverse complement strand
ACCACAACCTTGCAAAACGAAGCCTGTCCCTTTTCTCTCTCCTCGGGTCTCTTCTCCTTCTCCCGTCCATTCAAGGATTTTCCATGATATTCTCTTGTAGGAACTCTAGAGTCTACAACAATAAAAATCGAATCGCTGGTTCTCTTTTGCTCAGGTCGTAACCATAAAAGAACTGCTCATGCATTCCCCTCCGTCTTAAACTCACGTGGTCCAGGGCCAAGGAGATCGAACGACTTACTGCATCTCTGAGGCCCCCTTTCCAGCCGTCCTCGACCGATGACGAACTCAACCATATCCCCCTTTCCCTTCTGTAGTTAGTAGTGATGCGACATACCCAAGCAACAGCGGCGACCACTAGATAGCAAGGATGGTCTGCGGGTGAGAAACCGCCTCTCAATGGTTATGCCGTCCTGATAATCGAATTCTTGGTCGCGAGAGTTCTTACAGCGCAAGCAAGTTGCAACTGTGGCAAGGCGTGTTCATGCCTAGCAATATCGCAGGTATCGTGGTTGGGGGTATTGGTGGCCAAGAAGAGAAGAGCCGAGAAGACAGCATAGCCATAGGTAAAGATTTTTGAAGTTGAGACATTGTTCGACCAAAAGCTACGAGTCTACGACGCTCTTGTAATCGAGGTGAGAGATGATCTTGAGATGGGATTTCAGCCGGAGGGGAAAGCGAAGGGCTTATTTATTGACTGTGATCATAATGTCTTCTTGTAATGGGATCTGGCGAGGGTTGAGTCATAAGGGAGGGGTGAAAAGAATCTTTGCGTTCATGTTAATAGAGAGAAGGAGAAGAGACCCGAGGAGAGAGAAAAGGGACAGGCTTCGTTTTGCAAGGTTGTGGTAATAGCAGCTTCTCTTGAGCTCTTATACAAGAACTGTCCCCCATCTCAATGCAATGTTCAGGTTGCTCGCCGCACAACCACTGATATAAATCATTTGACAATACCATTGACGTCGATGAGATATTCAATATTGGGTGTACTCACTTCGGTCAGTGATGTTTTTACCTTCGATGCCAGCACATTGCTGCCGAAAGACTTGGACTCAGTGATCGGACTTTCACTTCTGATATTCTGGTATTGGAAAAATGCTTTTTCTGTCGCCATCGCTTCGACATAGCTTTCAAACGAAGAAATGATCTATTCTTATGGCTGATTGTGTGGGGTGAGTAATTTCAAGCACCTACGGTGAGCGATCAAGCTATAGTCTCCTCTTCCCTTAAATCTCCCTGTCGTAATGGACGCTAGATAGTCGTTATTACTAATCAATATGTGGGTTATTCAGATAGAGGCTGGGTTATGCAGGGCCTCTACTTGCTTTTCGTGAACGTCGACGACGCACTTGGCGGGGCTTTTCCCATCCAGCTTCATCTTCTTCTATCGTCCGAGCATGAGACTCTGATTGGGAAGCAGATGTTAACCTTTGCGGAGACCCAGGCTGAGTTCGAGCGTCTGTATGGGAAGGCGAGGGCAGTATTTGTGGAGAATTGTCCCGGTGGACAGGGAGGGCGGGAAGCTGAGACGAAGATCCTGCTTCAGAAATTCTTTCCTGCTGGCTTTGAGTCTCTGGGTGTCGAGAAGTCGGTGGTCCAGCCCTAGCTTCTGCTCCGTGATTTTGAGCCCCTATGTGGGCGAGGGGAGATGATCTAGATTGGACTTCTGTGCTCTGACCCTGCACTTCTGCATGGCCAGTTGGAAACCATCCGGCGTGATTCACGGCTTCTTGGCCTCTGGACGCCTGATAGCGCGGAGGTTGTGAGGTTGGGGGCACATAGGAGAAGGCTTGAGCACCATGGGCATTTGCTTGAGAGTAATAGTAATGTTGAGCTGGGATGAACTCACTTGGGTGGCCGGAATAATCTGGCTGGACATGGGGTAGGGGCCTAGGAAGATTGCACTCTCCAACTTGAGCGTATACGAGATAATTTTGAGCCGGGGCCCCCACAAGGGTAGGAGAAAGATCCGTAAAAATTCCAGCATTATTCCAATCTGGGGAGGTTTGAGCTGACGAGTGAAGAGGAGGTGGACGATATTGCGACCTAGCTTGTGTATGATCTGGTTGATATCGAGGTTCACTGTGAAATGATGGAACAGGAGGGGGCAGCCCAGGTTGGCCCAGGGACTGGTAAGGCCGATTTGCTCGATTTAAGGGAGATAAAGGAGGAGATCTGCGGGCTAGACTTGATGTCGGAGAGCTTTGAGCCCCTTGGTGAGCAGGTAAGATTGCAGAACGCCTTATACTTCGATCTCCTCCATGCCTGGTTGGACGACTGGCTTGATGAATTGGAAGTCTAGCCCGAACATCTGTCTTCTGGCCTTGACTCTCTGAATGTCGACTTGGCTGCCCAATATTAGCACGAAGGGCCTGACCACGTTCATTCCCTGTAAAACCTGGTGGGAAAAAGTCCGGTGCATTAGCAGAAAGCCGTTTAGAAGTCTTGCTTGGCCCAGACGCAGATTGGCCTTGGCTATGCGTACTGCTTTGTGCGCTACTTGAAGAGGTTGACATTTGAGTATCTGTAGATTTGTTGGTATCACAAGGCTGTGATGCTGCAGGTACCTTGTTCGGTTGAAGTTGAGTAGAGCTAGAGGCGTGAGGCGTGGTGGAAACCCCTCGCTGACAGGCCGCTTCCCGCTGACTGTTAGGACTTCCAGGTTCAAGATTGGAGCGGGAAGCTGACTTCGAGGGCGGGGTTGTCCCTTGTGATTGTGTTGGTACCGACGTCTTAGCCGCACCTGGAGCTCCGTGTGTTCTTTCTGGCGTACTTGGATTTTGTATTCCAACTGACCTAGAAAGTCTCTCTGCTTCTTGTGGTGGAGACGATTTTGGCCTTGCAGTAGCTCGTGGAGAGTGTTCTGTCTCTCGGGGCCGGACGTTTCCAGACCTTGATGTTGTAATTGCCGGTTTTATTGTTGATTGTGATTCAGAAACGGTCGTAGCGGGCCTTGATGGTCCTTCGTTTGTGGGGTTCTGGGCTGGCCGCGGTGAGACAGAGCTCTCCCTGGCCGCACCTTTCCCCTGAGACCTTTTAGGCGAACCAGTCAGCTTTGAAGTTTTTCCTACTTCTTGAGACCTGGATGGCTGTGGCTTGACAATTGTCCTTGTAGAGGCTTCTTCGGCTTCTGAACCCGTCGAATTCGGAGCTACGGCTGATGAATCGGCCACTCCCTTTGACATAGTTAGCAAAGATATTGCCCCTGAGTTTGTTGGTGCCGCTATCCTCTGTGAACCGGATGGCGGCGGCAATACAGCCGACTTTAATGGTCCCATCATCCTTCGTGGCCCGGTCAGCGGCCTTGTTGTTGGTGCACTTGAGAGGGGCTTCCTCCTCGGTAGACCCGTCGCTCCTTGTAAGCATGGTGGAAGTTGCAGTGGGGTCGACCTTGGCTTTCGGGCGATCACAGCCTTCTGCGTTCGCGATGAGGCCTTGCCTGTGGGGCTTGTGAGCTCGCTTTCATAGACTAGGCCATGCCTTGCGCAATATGTATGAACTATGGTATCGATATGAAGTTCAGGGACCCCTGGACCTATGTTCTTTCTGATCATCAAACGTGCAAGACGTGGACTTGCTTTCTGACCCTCGGACTGAATGGACGATGAGATCTTTGTGAGAAGCCGAGTCGCTGAGGGTCTTTTGAGGGCGTCTACTCTGACCATGTCCTCTATTTCAGGCCTGGATTTTTTGAGCTCGGCGGCCAGAATTTGCATGGCGCTGCACCAGCTGCTTTGTTTCATACTGTCAAAGGTGCGCGTTTCGTCGGTATCAGGAAGCCAGCCAGCCATTTCGATGCACACCATACCGAGGCCCCAGATATCTACCGCCGTTGTCTGTTTTTGTCCAGTGTACATTTCTGGGGCCATGTATTCCAAGCTCTCAGTATGACCAGTAGGAGGAGGAGATGCACGGCTAGCATGACCAAAGTGACCTAATACGAAGTGGTCGGGATACTTGGTTGGTTCCATCCCAGAATACCGGGACAGGATGTTTTGGGGTTTGATATTACGATGAATGATATTGACGTTTTGGCTGTGAAGAAACTCCAGTGCTTTGAGCATTTGTGCTAGTACAGTAGAATAATAAACTGGAACTACCAACTGTGCGTCTGCCAAGCGTTAGTACCAGACAGAGCCTAACACTTTCAAAGCGAAGTTGACATACCCCAGATCCCTCGCTCTTCTTTGTTAGTACGGTTCATCAGAGCAGTAAGGTCTTCTGCGTAGAGGAGCATAGGAAGCTCTACATTCCTTGCGAAGTCATCCAAATAACGTGCAGTCCCGGTAACTATGATATGGGGCTGGGAACATCGTCAATAGCGTCCAAATCAGTCAGGTCTTGTTTTGCGGCACTTACACCATTTCGAACTGCCTCAAGCATTTTGAGTTCATTCTTGATAGCATGTCTGCGTCGTATATCTTCTGCAAACGAAGCTGGCTTGTCGAATACCTTGACAGCCAAGATGCTCTTTGTGCCCACCTCCACTGCCCGATATACTTTGCTATGGCGTCCGGAACCTACCTCTTGATGTCTTATATATGGCTTCGAGAAGGAGGACGTGCCTGCGGAAGAAGAATTGGAGGAGGAAGAAGAAGAAGAAGCAGCAGCAGCCATATTAACTGTACTCTTGCGGCGTTGTGGGACGACGGTCAAGTAATGGGGAAGTAGGGAATATGCGCACGTAACAGACAAAAGATTATACGAAGCGCAGCCAAAGGGTTTGTCGGGGTTCTCGACGATAGAAATTCATGGTAGGAAAAGGATCATTGATTGAGTACACAACGTAGGGTCTACATTTCCTTGATATGCAGCAGCCAGGTGGTTCAAGGTAGTCAGTAAGGAACGTAAGCAGATTGTTGACCGAGACAGCGCAGCACGGTAGGAGTTGAAACTTTGGCTCGAGGGTTCGGACAAAGATGAAAAGACTGCAGCATGACCCTTTGGTAAGTTTCACGTTCGATCTGTGGAAGTTGTTAACGCGTTTCAGGGATGACTTTGCAACCGCATCATCAAGAGAGGAAGATTTGCTACTGGCAGACCACAGTGCTAGCACACAAGGTAGTTTCAACCAAATGGTAAATTTTACCACCATCTGTGATTGTTTATGCCGCTTTGCATCTCATCGGCGAAAACCACGTGTCGTCAGAGATGGCATGCTTCATTGTAGTATCAGAATGTTTGATGTTGTAGATCTGATCTGATGGCGCCGTTTGTTAGGTTTGTACAGTCAGTTAGTAACGCTGGGGGCCACTCTTCAAATTCTGCACGCATAGTGTTGCTCTTGGGATAATTGATAAATTGTCTAGATCTAGACGACAGAAGTACATGGATGAAAATGTACATGATTCAATGGGCAAGATTTTCATTATTTTTGCAGTAGTTAACTTAGATGGTATCTTGCCAAGTGCCAAGAGAGCCACTAACAGCTTCCATTGGCCTTGGCAACACCTGCCACGAGCCTGGAATAGGAGAGGGGACAAGTACAGCGAAACCTACCATAATTCATCCATATGTTGTGTTCCTACTTGGACTTCCAGCTCTATTTTTATTCCGCGACCTGAATTGTATCTCAAATTCACAGCAAATCGCTCTTATGCTGGCGACCCAAGAACTGATCCATTTCGCCAACGATAGGGAACTCCCGCATATCGAGCGCGATAGGTACTACCTCTTACAAAGCAAGGCCCACAAATATGGGATATTTCCAGATGGCGAGCGAGACGGTCCTTTTCTGCGCCTCTTGACTGTTTTTTCTAGGTATGTGGGGCTGGTAGCTGGGGCTCGTCAGCAAGCCGTGTAAAATTTAGGAGCTGGTGATCAGGGTGAATTGGTGGTCCTAGCAGCAGCAATTAATTCATACCAATGCGCTTTGCTACCTCCAGCAGAAAGTTCTGCGTTCCCTATCTTATCGTGAAGCATACTCGGCGGCCGCAACGCAAGCCATTATATGGCTTACTTGAATCTGAAATATGAGCGGTTAGAACATCGATCGTCTCCGATTTTGGATCAACGACCTCGATGCTACCCACAAGATCAGAGCTCTTGAAATATGGACAAAAGACATGAACGCCACCGCTGCAATGGATTCTCACTAGATTGGCGACTGCTATGTGGGTCTTTTTGTAAAGGCTCAGCAAGACCAACTGTCAGAAGATCGATTGCTGTCATTCAAGTCGGCCTTGTCACCTTCAAGGCCAACCGAATCAGGAGTTCCTGCGTTGACGGGTCTGCGAGTCCCTGGGGTTTATTCATTGTTTCTGTGCTTGGGACCGGCTTATGGACTATCGAAGCCTCCCGCTTAGTTTCATACAATATTGCCGCCGAGGCTGCTAGAAGTGCGCTTGACGTGCTGCACAAAATGTCTGAGCAAGTTCCTGACCCAAACCTACGGCCTTGCTCAAAAGTCTCATCTTAACCTTCAGGATCACCTAGGTAGGTCATTCCGCCTGTCCAATAGCAATTTCAGGCGCATAAATCTTTGCGAATGATGAGTGTGAGAACAGCGGAGTCATTGAAATGGACGAGGACCGAGGTCATGGCCGTGCTTTTCGTGGCGGTTGCACAATTCCCTTGATGAAGGCATTGAAGAGAGATTCATATGACCATTGAGAATCAGACATTTACCCTTTGTCCAGGCTGGGGCTTGAGCGGATCAAGCCCAGGCCAGAAAAATACAAGCACCGCTCCAAGATAGCAAAGCAGAACTTAGCGATTAAAAAAAGTCAGCCGGTCGATTTAGCTAATCTCAAGAGGGAGTAAGTGATTTGCAGGATGTGTTAGCTAATGGTATCACTAAGGTTCCATGGACGACTGTACGACACGAGGTGACAGCATTCATAAAACCTCACAAGGTGAGGATCTGGTCTAGCGAACGTGCAGTCTGCACAACAGCCCCGCGATGCGGCGAGATCAGTAACATCCAAGTCAGGTCCACCCACGCCGTCATAGCTACAACTGCCGTCAAAGGCATAACGGGGCTCGCAGACGAGTCAAGTGAGAGAATCAGTCACAAGTTGTGGCGTCAAACAACAGGAATTGTACAACTCATACTGACGCATGATCAACAAAGAGGAAGCAAACGATATGTGGGGTGGAGTAGTCAGAGACCTGCATGATCTAGAGTCTGTGACAGGAGTTGGCGCTCATATCAAGAAGTATAAATTACCTCGCTAGCTCTATGTTGCTGTGGCTCTCTGTTCTACAACTTTACAGACCAAGATCAATCCATTTGCCAGAACCAATACAGCAATACAACTAAACCGACTCACCTCTCTATTGACTTGCAATATCCACAGCCGCATTGCCTACTCAAATATTCTACCTCTGAAAACGAACCTTTCTAAAGACATCATTGGCCTTTCCAATAAGCAAAGATGTGCATCATGAGGGCCGAAGATACAGCGTCCAAGACCGCGCCTGACAACAATGTCCCGATCGGAGAAACTGACAATCTCCACAGCAAAGCCGCGGAGCCTGCTCTCGCTGGAAGTGGAGGAACACTCACGCAGGCCAGAGTCTCAAGTGCTGCTACGCAAGGGGGACGAATGAACAAGTTTCGAGATGCCTATGTGAAATGTGGTTATTGCGGTCAGACCGGCCTTAGGGGTCAAAGGTGCGGCCGCTGCAATTCCCCGCTCAGATAAAGTCAAAACCCCCGTGAGTCATGCTATATACAAGTCCCGAAACAGGGCCCAATTATGCTAACAATGACGCGACTTGGCCTCAGGGTGTAGGTCAGGCGAAACTGCCGTCAACAGGCCTCCACGTTTTCCGAACCGCGGTTTATGCTATGATGAAGCTCTAATGGGATACTTGCTTACGAGGATCTGTTTGCGCTGAATGTGTTGCAATTTGGAATGGCCCTCACAGGATATCATCACAGTCTCATACGGTGGAATTTTTGCAGACAGGACAATCATAGGGTAGATCAATAAGGAGCTCAGTGCGATAGTATTAGCTTTGGAAATTGTTGCTGTACTTAGCTCAGTTATCATACAATCATACTGGTATGCACGAGCCAATGCAATAAACAAGATTGATCGCCAGTATTCGAATGTAGTCCGCTGTGATTGCTTCTCTGTTCTCCAACCCACATTGCACAATAGGTAGTATTCGGTACTCAGTACTCGGTACCACCAGTCAGAACGAATACGCCAATCCACTGCCAAGGCCTGTTTCCACTTGTCTACTTACGTAGTAGACCAGGAGCGGCCGCTAGGCTACATCCGAAGATGACTAGCCGCATTGGAAAATGTAAACACCGGAGTTCAAAAATAACAGTCTGGGAGTCCAAGCTTCTGGGAATTTCCACAGCAGTGGTACTCGAGAAGCCATTAATGATCTGACGGGGAGGGGTTCTCCAGACAAGCTCTTGCGTGCGCTAACGCCCTTGTCTTCACACTCGCTTGATCCGTACTTATCGATTCTCACCTTCCCTTCTTTTTGGTATTTGTTTACCGCAATCTTCTAGGCTGCGCAAAGGATTGGATGGTGAAAAAAGCGCTGTGAGCATTGGAATTGAGCGACGAAAACAGGAATCAACCTGGCGAGAGCATGGCATCTACTCCTCCGGAACTTCCGACACGGTTTCCCTGCTGGTGTAGGGCGGTGTACTCCTGGGGAGGAGAGACGGACAAGGACCTCGGATTTATCGAGGGTGATCTGATCGAATGTCTCAATGCGGGAGATGGATCGTGGTGGGTTGGAAGACTGCGGCGGGATCGGCGCATGATGGGATCCTTTCCTTCCAACTTTGTAATCGTCCTCGATGAGAGCTTTCAACCTGCAAGCAGAGCTCCCAGTCCGCAGCCTGAAGCGAGTCCGCAAAAGAATGCTGGCGCGAACCAAAATCGAGCAGTCAGTCCCCAGCCACCGAAACAAAAGCCTTCGGCATGTCGTAAGCCGTTTCAGGGTTACAAGAAAGCCACTTCACCGGGGAGTCAGGCACAGGCACAACATAAATCTGCCGCGTGCGCAACACAAGAGCAGGAGGAATGGTATGATCCCCGAAATCCTCCTTCAACGGTGCTATGGGCGCAGGGATCACACTCTCGAGGTCCATGTCGATCACCGTCACCGTTGCCACCGGCAGACTTGAGCTCTTCACCACCTCCTCCTCCACCACCACCTCATCGAGTGGCTGTGGCTAGCCATCAAGATCGGTCTCCATCTCCGCTTCCTCACCATACCTACCATAAACCACAAAACTTTGCGCGAACGCCGTCTCCAGATATCGCATCCATGAATGGTCATACCCCGCCAATGGTTAGAGATGCGATGGACGATGTTATGTCTTCACTCGATGGTATGGGTATGACAGGGCAGGCGCCGCAAACACAAGCTCCGTTTAATCCCTGGTCTCCAGAAGCGTTCCACGATCTTCACCAACCCAGGTTGGCAAGACCGAACGCAAGACCAGTAAGTTCGCTTGGGCTGGGACCTGGTGGAAGTGACTTCTCGGAGCGGTACCAATATAGCAGCCGTCATAACTCACCAGAAAGAGACGGGGAGGGACCACCGCAGCTGAGCAACTTTGTACAAAGGATGGAGAGTCGACTGAGGCGGATGCAGGATGAAAAAATGGGTAGCAGCACGGAAGAATTTCCATACCAAGAGAGTAGCCAACCACCTGCTGTTCCTGCAAAAGACTCGCCTTGGAATTCACGACCAGCCTCATCTATGGGTCTTCACCGACCAGCAATGAAGAACAGGAAATCCGCCTACGAGCTTGATCGAACATATACCACGAAGTCCAGCGCTACCAATTCGTCAAGTGGAGTCCAGAGCAATGCCACCAATATCTCGACCGCCACTTCCATGACAAGCCAGAGCGTGTTCTCAGCAGGAGGTATCAGCGCAACAAGCGCCGGCAGTCTAGCAAGGCGAAACAAATTGGGCAGTCTCAATAAACGACCGGTAACTTCTAGTGGCACTCGAGGCCATGAACTGAGAACACAAACACCGTTGACGGGTATATCGTATCATTCGAGCCATGACTCAAGGCAGGGTGCGAAATCCGCGGTGGGCTGGGAAACCCCAAGCACGTTCGGTGATGGTGCTGGTGGGCTGGGCGGTCTCACTACACCGAAGGTCAAGAAGACTGGATTCTTCAAAAAGCTGATTGATGGTTCCAAGACGGTTGCTGCGAGTGCAAGAAGCAGCATTGCTGTAAGCCAAGCGGGAACCACTTCTTCATCCCCGCCGAAGAGGCGGCTCAACAACGGTATCACCGGCATCGCAGGCGGAGTTGCAGCCAGCAACCACGGCCGAGACGCAGCAAAAGAGATGGGTCTGGGAGGAGGCAACATTGGCTGGGTGAATGTCCGTCGAGACGTGAACAGGTCGAACACCCCCGGACAGATGGAATTGCAAGAACGTGCTGACCGATGCCGCATGTACGACCATCCCGTCATCTATCCTATTGATGAGCTCTACGAGACCGCCGAAGGAGACGAGGGCGCCGACGGCCATCCAGTGATGGAGGCCTTCCAGATGAGCAACCCCATGTTCACCGGCGTCGACAAAGCCGCCAGATTCATCACGTCGCTTCCGCCCATGATCACGCCGGCCTCGCTCGCACAGGGCTACGTCTGCCGCCCGCATCGCAGCGACATCCAGCGCCTGCGCGCAATCTTCACCTGGGCCAGTGAGCGGATCGCGTGGGACGAGGACTTCGACGGCGAAATCGACTCACGCCGAGTCATCCAAAGCAAGCGCGGCTGCAGCCACGAAGTTGCGGTGCTCGTGTATGAAATGTGCAGCGCGATCGGCATCCACGCAGAAGTGATCCGCGGCTACCTGAAAACACCAGGAGAAGATCTCGACCTGGATGCCTCGACCCACCGGCCCAACCACTACTGGAACAGCGTAATCGTCGATAATGAATGGCGCATGCTGGATTGCTCCCTCGCCTCACCCACCAACCCCAAACGCAGTCTCTACTCGTCCGTGTCCCCCTCCATCGCTGAGCCTTTCTACTTCCTCACCCTCCCGTCGCAATTCTGCTACACCCACGTGCCAACCAACCCAAGCCATCAACACATCCTCCCACCCATCTCCCCCGATACCCTTCTCTCCCTCCCCTGCGCTCTACCCCCCTATTTCCGCCAACATCTCCACCTGAACGCGTACAACACCTCGCTCATCCGCCTGGAAAACCTCGAACTGGCAACCCTCACCCTCACCGTACCGCCCGACGTGGAAGTCGTCGCCGAAATCGAAACCAAATCCTACCTGCACGACTGCGACGGCGACCTGTACGAAAACGGCGACGCCACCGTCCGCAAACGCGCCCTCGCCCAAGCCTCGTGGTATGCTTCGTCGCCGCAAAACTCCTCGGCCGCAAGCCTGTTGAGCAAACGCTACACCATCAAAGCCGTCCTCCCGGCCTCCGAACCGCAGGGGATCCTAAAGATCCACGCCGGGAAGAGAGGCCTCATGCACAGCAGCAAGGATATCCCGCACCCCTTGGCTCTAGCCATCCCGATCTACCACACGGGAGATAATCCGCAATATGAGTTTCTGGTCAGGCATCCGACGCCGCATGCCATGAGGCAGGACCTGTACGTGCTGCAGCCGCAGTGCAGGGTGCTGGGGTGGGGCGAGACGTTCGTGTTTGCCGTGCGGCAGCATGGTGCGAGTGTTGTCGCTGCTGCCGCCAGCGGAGACGAGGGTATCGGCGGTGGTGTGAGCGGCATGCCCACGAGCCCACTGAGTCCGAACCCGAACCCCTTCGCCCGGCCCGCCAGCGCCATGAGCATGCTGAGCGCCTCCGTGGCTGGCGGTTCCGAGCAGGGCAGCAGCTCCATCGTCACTGCCGGTGCCGGTGCCGCGGTGGGAGTGCAGGTCAAGGACAAGCCGGCCAAACTCGCGGTGCAGAGTCCCGCCGGCAAGATCCTGCGCCTCAACCGCAAGCCCGATATCACGTCCAGAGCTGGTGCCGGAGAGGCCCGAGAGGTCCAAGGCAGCGTGTGGGAGGCGGCTCAACAACGGTATCACCGGCATCGCAGGCGGAGTTGCAGCCAGCAACCACGG
>QQTW01003214.1_pt1 | contig 12034 bp, 8 predicted proteins | sample 1904831 | NCBI WGS metagenome assembly QQTW01 (sample SAMN09435610, study PRJNA476489) | Subsurface metagenome, whole genome shotgun sequencing project. | reverse complement strand
GACCTTCGTTTGGAAGACGAAGAAGGGCGCCACCGCGTGCTCTTTCCATAGCTCAGTAAAGGTAGGAACAGGGATATCAAAGGTGTTGTCGCCATAATGTTGCTGTAACCGATCAATCTCCTTCTCGGACGTCAGCCCTTTAGAAGATTGGAAAGTCTTGATCTGCGGCGGCGGCGATTTGTCAATATCATAGGACAGCGGAGCAAAGGTGTTAGTCTCCCGGTTATACAAGAAGCGACGCTTCTGGAACAAGAAGGACAGGTTCTGCTTTCCTCCTGCGGTGTCTCTGATCAGGGGGCAAATTTCGGCTGAGCCGGAATTCGCCACTGGGATCACTTTGATCTGGCGGGCATTATAGACGTCTGAGGCTGTGGTGGAAGTGAAAAGAGAATTCAGATTGACGTTCCATTTCGTAGTGAGCCATGTCAAGGACTGGATGCTGATTATTGAACCAGCCCAAACGAAGGTCCATTCGGATCCATTGATGTATTTGTTATATCGTTCTTCTGAGAGATAGAAGGCAAAGAAGGCGGGCCAGGCGAACAAAAAAGGCCAGATATAAGCATGTAGGTACAGTGGGAGAGGATTATGGAGACTGGCCGAAGCAATTTGGGGGTTATCGACAAGGCGCGGCCTATACAGCGGTTTAGTATTGGCCTGAACGAAAGGGATCCTATCCTACATCTTGCAGACCCGCTGCTACTAGCACAAATGATCAAAACCTCGATTATGTTACGTTGGGCCCGCGGAAGGCATGATGGTATTATCGAGGTGTCGAAAGTTCGACCCTTGTCGAGATTGTAACTTGCGGCACTTGTAGTCTCGGCCACCGTACCGCAACATCTCCGCCCCTCGCATCCTTCGTCAGTGGGAAGCTCTAGAGCAGCCTACACGCTTTTGGTTCTCTCCTGACGCCTAAGATGGATGAAAACGATAGGCACGAGCCTACGGCGCTCCCAGAACGTCCCAAGAAGGATGCGGATGTTACGGAGCCTTGGATCAATAGAGAGAAGCCGAAGCCAGAGAAAGCCCCTAAGAAACCGAAAGCCCCCAAGGCTGCGAAAGAACCCAAACCACCACCTGTGAAGAAGGAGAAGACTCCTAATGTTCCGGCAGCACCGATTGACCCCGAGTCCATGTTCAAGGAGGGGTTTCTCAAGTCTGTCTACAACGAGAAGTCGTCAGAAAAGGTCGTTACGCGGTTCCCCCCAGAACCGAACGGATTCCTCCACATTGGTCATAGTAAAGCCATCGCAATTAATTTCGGCTTTGCGAGATATCACAATGGTGTATGTTATCTACGGTTCGACGACACAAACCCCGAGGCCGAGGAAGAAAGGTATTTTACAGCGATCGAAGATATGATTCAGTGGCTTGGGTTCACACCCTATAAGGTCACCTACTCGAGCGATAACTTCGACAAGCTGTATGATTTGGCAGAATTCTTGATCAAGAAAGATGGAGCATATGTTTGCCATTGTACGGACACAGAGATCAAGCTCCAAAAGGGTGGAGAGAAAGGCGCAGCTGGTCCAAGATATGCCTGCCCACATCGGGATCGACCACCGGAAGAATCATTGAAGGAATTTCGAGCCATGAAAGATGGGAAATACAAACCACGGGAAGCTTTCCTCCGCATGAAGCAGGATTTGACCGACGGTAATCCTCAGATGTGGGACCTGGCAGCGTATCGAATCCTGGAGAAGCCACATCATAGAACAGGGGACAAATGGCGGATATACCCAACCTACGACTTCACCCACTGTCTTTGTGATAGCTTCGAGGATATCTCCCATTCCCTCTGCACGACCGAATTCCAGCTGTCAAGGGTGTCATACGAGTGGCTTTGTGATGTTGTCGAGGTCTACAAGCCAATGCAGCGAGAATACGGTCGACTGAACCTCACTGGTACAGTCCTCTCGAAAAGAAAATTACTCAAACTTGTCGAGGATCGTCATGTACGTGGGTGGGACGATCCTCGGCTCTATACCCTCATCGCCCTCCGCCGGCGGGGCATCCCGCCTGGTGCCATCCTCTCATTCGTCAACGAACTCGGTGTCTCCACTGCACTGACTAACATCCAAATTGTCCGCTTCGAGCAATCCATCCGTCGATATCTCGAACAAACGGTCCCTCGCCTTATGCTCCTCCTCGATCCCATAGCCGTCATCATTGACAATTTACCCGACGATTACGTCGAAGACATTGAACTCCCGTTCTCCCCCAAGGACCCATCTTTCGGAAACCATACCGTCCCTTTTACTAAAACCGTCTACATCGACCGTACAGATTTCCGAGAAGTTGACAGCAAGGACTTCTTCCGTCTTGCGCCAGGCAAATCAGTCGGCCTATTGAAAGTACCTTTCCCAATCAAAGCCACATCGTTCGAGAAGGATGAAGCAACCGGTCTCGTAACCGCGGTGCATGCCCAATACGAGAAACCCGAGGACGAAAGCACGGCATTCAAGAAGCCGAAAACATATATCCAATGGGTGGGGTCTTCACAGGCCCACTCCTCACCCATCAAAGCCGAAGTTCGCATCTTTAATCCCCTTTTCAGGAGCGAGAATCCCGATGCGGCGGAGGGAGGCTATCTGAACGACATCAATCCAAACAGCGAGGAAATCTATCCGAATGCGATGATCGAGACTGGATTGGGAGAAATCAAGCAAAGAGCGCCATGGCCGGAAGAAGAGGGTGAGAAAGGTGTTAAGAAGGGAGAGGCAGGGTGGGAGACCGTGAGATTTCAGGGGTTGCGGGTAGGATACTTCTGTATGGATCGTGACAGTGAGGGGGAAAAGGTGGTATTGAATCGTATAGTAAGCCTAAAGGAGGATTCGGGGAAGGGAAGTTGAGAGGGTTTGTGGGGGAAGGAATAAGCATGTATTATGAGTAATGGAATGATTAGACCGTTTTACATCAGTGCTACGTCCAAGATCTCCGTGGCCTAAAGCTTTACATAGCTTTTTACTGTTGGCGAATATTTGATGAATGCAATTAGCGCACAATGCACGAACGATATTCACGATGACCGGACTAGATTGTCACCGCGTCACAGCATGACTTGTATCGACTCGTGAAATGGTCCAGAAGCTCAGCGACCTCGGTAGACTCCTACAATTTCATCTTAGGATCTGTGCGTGCACAACAAAGACCTATTTCAATATCTGCCCTTTGGTCAGCTATAACTGAGACCTTCGCGCCCTCTCCACCTCAGACCCATCCCTTTCCATTCCTCGATGGCAACAACCCAACAAGAATCCATCACACCGCCGTCGTAGGCGATAATGATGAGATCTCCGACTAGAGAAACAAGGATTTCGGTGCGGCGGCTAAGAGGATGGGAATTCTACGTATAGGTTATGGAGACTTCGGCGCGGAGGTCGTCGACTCAGCGGCCGGTGGAGTAGTTGGCATGGAGGCCGAGGTGTTCGTCGTTGCTACAGCTTCCTCGACCACTGCTATGTTCGTTGTTCGCTGCAGCTGCTCCCTTTCTGGTGCCATCGACGAAGGTCGTCCCGTTGGTATCCGCGATATATCTTGGGATTAATACGCTCTCCATCCAGGGATATATATCGATCGCCGTAAGCAGGAAGCACCCATTGGTCATTGCGGTAAGTCCGGCATGATTACGGAGTATGACTTACGCCACTTTGCAGGATGGGGCAGGCTCGACGATAAGTATTCTGGTTGTAGATAGATATATCGTGCCCTGGCTTGTGTAAATTATGGCCCGGTGAAACTCACAGGTTCTTGCCAGTGCTGGAAGCAGAGAAACTCGAGTATCCAATTGGCACTAGCTAGAGGGTTAGGGTGTTTAGCGGTCGTGTGTCGGTGATTTTGGAAATGAAGACTTCCGTAGAGAAACTGGAGGGTTCTGCTGTGTTAGTGGTGCTTTGATGACATGGTATACAACTCACTCTGCTTCCAGAAGGGAAAGATTTGGAGAGGCCGGCAGTCGCAATAAGGGAACAAGGGAACCAGAGCAACGAGACATAGCGGAACAGACAAGGCTGATAAGCCAACATTGGAGAAAGTTAGCGATTACATGGTAGCAAATTGAAGCCGCCGCCACACGGGAATATATAGGGACGCAGAATGCACGCGTTTAGGTGAAAGCCTTCTAACGTGCCATCAAGAGCTCGTGGGACAGCTTCCACAAGTACCATAGCCCAAGAAACGACGATCACTGAATTAGAAGCAAGTGGAATTGATGGACGAACCCTTGTCATGAATAAGAGAAGACGAAAGGGATCTGGAAGCGTCAAGCCGTCTGCATCACACGCAAATTTGATGGATCTACCTCGGACCGTGCGCAGAATACAGTCATTTCGTCAACTCTGGAGGATCGTATGCGCTGCAAAGCTACCCGAGTTTTGTCCTTCGACTCCTAGTAGGTTGAATCAGCTTCTTGCAAGACGGGACGCGAGGCAGTGTCCTGATCAGCCTTGGTCGAGGTTCTGCCAAATTCCGCGGAGGACGAGTTTTCTGTTTAGATTCTTGGCCTCTGCACACATCGTGACTACATTATAAGACAGTCGGGATGATTGTCTACCGCCTTGTGCGCCTGAGTTCGTTCACATCGTGGAGTGGACCCGGAGGTTCATATCGTCTCGGCGACAACACCTTCGTCGCTCTCGCTCAGACTCTCGTCTCCACTGACTTCCATATTCTCCCTTTCCCTCTTTTCCATGAGTGCTTGAAGCTCTGCGTCGTCATTTTCCGTGACCGCTTTGGGCGCCATCTTAGTCACACATCCTCCGCCATTATTTCTAATGTTCTCCTCAATCTCTTTGATCGCGTCTTCGAGGGTGCTGATGCCCGTGCTCTTTTCCAGACATTGTGATGTCAAGACATACAAAGGCGGTGAAACCAGCTTTACTTTGACTTGCGTATCCGGAGTATTCTTCGCCTCGGCACAACGTAGAGCATTCTTGACTGCGTCAATGCCTTCATAGCCGAAGCAGGTAACCTCAACATCCGCGCGGACCTTGGTGGGCTGCGGTGTGAGACGTTTGGAGATGTACGTTTGGAGCTCGTTCTTGACGACCTCGGAGGGAAAGGTGACTTCGTTCCATACTTCGGGATTGCTGCGACAATTGATCAGCAGACGAAGCCTGACGCCAGAGGACCGAATTCATACGTTATTGAAAGCTTGAAGGCATCGACGGCGTGCCCGTATTTCTTGTTGAGCGGCCATCCAATTTCAGCGTACAACGTTTCCATGGGCGTTCGGGTCTTTTCTGCAACATGTCTCATGATTGATGCCACCATCTTTCCCTTGTTGAAGCGTTCCTCGCATTTGACGATATCCTCGGGTGACACTCGTCGTTTGGAAAGATCAATATAGCCTTGATGATAATCAGCGTGGCTGTAGTCTGAACAATTGACCTTTTTCAACCTTTTTCCTTGTCGACTCGAAGGACGACTACGACCTCGTTCCTTCCCACTCGGATAAGCTTCTGTATGCTTCGTATCCGACGCCGGGACAGTTCTGATAGTAGGATCATTCCATCAATGTTGTCGTATTCCAGTAGCTTGACGTATGCACCCATCTCTGCTATCTAGGCTGGAATAAGTGCCGTATCGGTTCGGCTGGCGAAAAGTGACTTACTTGCTTGACCTGGAACGAGTATAAGCCAGATGTGACATCTTTACAAGCCTAGATACGTACATTGACCATGACAAAACTATCGATGTCAGGATATTTCTCCTCATAGACTATCACAAGGGTCAGAATAAAGGCGTGACGTTCTCGCAAGAGTTTACGAACAGCGACAATTCGTCAACGACATGTTGGCAATTCTTAGGCCCTGCTGGGGATCGTGATATTCGTTGGGCAGTTCAGATTAGAGATCTACTAGTGTGACCGATATGTGCAGCGAGTTCTCTGAGCAGCATTCAGACCGCGTCGCAGTCTAGAGCGTTGGAAAAATAAGGTCAAGATTTGAGATTGATAGGGCCACAAACGATGAAGAAAATGACTCAGCTTCAGCCCTATCAACTAATCAGCGTCGGCATCCGCTATCTTGAAACCACGTAGTCGATGGTGAGTAAAAATCCGCCTCGGGAGCTGCCATGCCCTACCTTTGCGCCGCTGCCACTACTATCCGACTGTCACTGCGACAGCTACTGTCATGTGTCAGACTATGAGCCCGTGTTACGCGCTATTATTACATCATGTTTCAAATTTGATATATGCGGTATTGATATAAGTAGATGCTAGTCCGTAGGTCTTCCTTGTGTTTGATATGCTTTCATCTCATTGCCTCATTTCTCGTGAAAAGAAAGTAGGCCTGTCTATTCTGGATGGCTGTCATCACAATCGCTCGCTCGGCTGCTTTGGCACTCTTTGCCAGCCATGCTATATTCGCATCCCCCCTTGTTACGCACATGAACAACTTAGCTAAGCGTACAATCTATGTAAGTCTCGTCTCTCACGAGCTTTCGTGGCCAACCTATGTTGCAGGAACTTTATTGTCCCTTGGTGCTCCCCAACCCACCGCCAGCCTCACTGGTGCAGAGCATTAATATGCGAGTCACCCGAGACCAGTACACTGACGAACCCATGTTGCAATATGATGACCCTACCGACATATATGGTTGGCCGGCGAATATTTACAGCCCTGAGCAGCTATGCGATCGAGTCGGCTGTCGTTGCGTTGGCGCCGAGATGATTTGTTCCCCCGAGGGAACTCGTCTGTACACTGCGCCCATCAGTGCTGAATTCACCGATCTCTGTACCACCCGCTGTCGCTGCGAGCCATGGATAGATCCGCGGAGGGCACCTTCTGAACCCGTCTCCGCTTCGGACTCGGACACGGACACCACCTGGTCAACATCCAGCAACTCAGACTCCGGGTCCTCCTTTTCTGAACAATGGGCACACAATACAGCAGTGATCAGAGCTCATGAAAGGGAAAGGCGATTGGGCCGTAACGTTGGTCATCCTCCGCCAACCTGCGTTCCGAACAGGCTGAAGAACTGCGACTCTTGTCTGGCTGGACAAGCGGCTGGCTGGACATGGAAGCAGTCGGAGTGCTGCTCCGGATACAACTTGCAGTCGCTGACGCCACAAGAGGCATATACTGAGTATGGTCTCCCCATCGACACTCTCCTCGCGAGCCACGCAAGTGTTGGCGTATGCCTGAAAGTGGGATGATCGACTTCCCAGACGCGTTGCAAGTATAAGACGAAATGCCAGACATTGTCCGCCTTCAAGCATGATGCCATCAGACAGGACTTGCGCTTGTCGTAGCAAAGGTTTATCAACTGGTGGGGGAAATCGAAAGCCCGACTCGTCGCCACGACTTGCTTCGAAGTCAATCTCAGTTGCCGAATTCCGCCGTGCTAAACCATAACTCGAGATATACTGACAATCTCAAGGCGGATCGGCTAAACGAAATGTCAATTGGCATTCTGGTCGCAATGAGAAATCCACAGGGGAATTTCAGCTGGCCCGCTGTGTCTGAAAATCAAAGGGTTCCAATGGTTGGTACAGCTTTTCTGCGTCGCGGGAGGAAGAAGTCTAGCAAGGGAAATCGGTCCTGGAAGAATTCACATGTAATTTAGCATCCAGCTCAAAATGGTAATCGAGCATTTGCACTCTCCTCAAAAACGCATTATCCATGGCTTGCTGCTTTTCCCACCTGAAAATTTTGTCTAGTTTGTCACATGTTAACCCCAATTGGTGACGATGGCTCCCTCTGTTTTTTTATTATCAAATGCCTGACACTAGGAATTTTATATATTAAGTGTCTCTCCAATTTCTTCTACACACTTCAGTCTCAGCTTCCTTTCCCAGCCTGCAATCCGATCGAATCTCTGCTTCGACTCTCTCTTTTACCAGAAATATTATATCGGATCCTCCTTCGATCTCATTCATTATCTCTATCACCGTACCGCCTGCCTCAACATGTCTTCAGAATCTTCCAGATCTCAGCCCATCAGGGCGAATATGGGAGCTCGTATCACCAGGTCCAGGCCTTTACCCACTGGGGTCAATACGCTCCGCACTCGCCGGGTACAAGCCACGAGTTTTGTAAGACGGCTCCAGCAATATGATGATATGCTTGCGCAAGTAGATAACGGGCTGGAGCGGCGACGCAATCTGTTTCGCAACTTGCTGCAACAGATAATGGTAGCCCAAGGGGTTCTGGGGGAGGTGAGCGACGAGAGCGAGAGCGAGGGCGATTCCATGAATATCGATCCTGATGATGACGAAGATGAAGATGAGGGTGATGAAGATGAAGATGAAGATGATGAAGATGGCGAGGACGACGACGAAGCTGAGGACGATGATGAAGAAGATGACGACGATGACGACGATGGAGATGGCGTTGAGTATATCTCCGTAGGAAGTGCACCTGTTCACCTTCCTACCGCTGTCCCCATCATCGCTGCTGCCGCAGTCAATACTGTCCAGCAGCCAGCTCACATTCACCCTCCCTCAATCATCGCCAGAGCTTCCAACGCCAATTTCAATGCTCAGCTGCCGACTCCACCTCCCAGTCCTCAACTACCAGTCCAGCAACTTCCTTTTCCTCCTCCTACGCCACCAGCAGCACCAATACAAGCGCAACAGCAACGAGTCTGTCGTCTTCGTGGCGGCCGTGCAGCGCCAGAATACCACAACGAAGACCGAGAAAACTTGGAGGAATTGTATAGGGAATTTGGCCAGAGACGTAGCAGAAGGAACCGTCGTCGTGAACGAAGGGAGGAGTTTTCAAGGGAGATGGACCGGATAGATGAACGACGAAGAGCAATGGGCGGTTCTTATACTCTGCAGTATTTAGGGGAGTCAAGGGCCGCGATCGAACGGTTGCTCGAGGCGGAAACAGGCCAGGGGGGTAGTTCGGTAGTGGCAGAGAGGGAATTGAGGAATCTGTTAGATCGCGTGGTGAACACGATACGGGTGGAGAGAGCACGGCTGGCATTGAAGGAGGCAAGGTTGGCGGCAGCAGAAAGTGGCAGGTCCCGCGAAGAACAATGAGGAGAATCGAAAGGGACAAGGAATATAATATGTTATATTTCTCAATAATCGAGGACGTCGTCCATCTTGTAGTCGCTCCTTTAACTCCCGTTGCAATTGCATCCAACCTCAGCAAAGTAATGTGTAGCAGGCTGCCCGCCTGGTACTTCGGTCCTAACCTAGCATACGATTGCCCCTTTACAAAGCGCAGAAAGGGCACATACGAGGATTCGCCGCGTTTCCCTCGTCAGGCCGGCAGTCCTCATAGCCAAGAGGAAAACAATGTTCATAGGTCCACGTACGTCTGTCGGAGCTAACCCCCTCGCGGCATAGGATGTTGATAGCAGCTGGCTGAAGAGGACATTCAAGGATGTCGGTTGCCGAAGTATTGAGCTTACCTAGCATATAGAAGGAATTACGTTGCAGCACAGTCTAGAATACACCTACATGATGTCCAGGATCACCTAGATAAAAGTAAATCGGCTTACTTTTAGAAGTGTGGAATTGGGGCGTAATTTTTGGGGATTACTCATAAGCATACCGATTGTTTCACAGGGTCATTTTCTAGAGGCTCTTCAAGTATGGTATGGGGCAGAGTATGAATCTGCTGTTAGTTCATAGATCAGGATCACTTCCCTGGGAAATGTCAATAGGCAATATACTCCTTTAGCCTTGTCAGCGAAGATCGAAGAACGAAGCAAATGTGCTGGTATGCATGGTATGTGCCGCGTAGGATGACAATTGATCACCTTCAAGGATCGCTCTGGTTGGAAAGGGCCTTTGCGGGGACGCCTAGACTTGCAGAGATGAGGTTAACGAGAGGCTTCTTAAGGTCGTTTACCTCGAAAATGTCCATCTGTCTTTCATTCGGTACTTTTGCAATTCCTTACGTGCTTTACGCTCATCTGCGCCCACCGTGTGAATCCTCCGCGAAATACTCATAGCCTTGACTGCAGCGCTACTGGATACTTCACCTGAGTGCAGTATAATATATATTGCGCATTGCCATGTCAGTCTCCACAAAGGGTTCCCAAGAACATACTGGCTGGAGCTTTCCAATACCAGGGTACCAATTCGACGACACGCGGTTCCTTATCGAATCCGAGACGTGCTCTGCCTGTTTATCGCGTAGTCCTCCGACAGATGTCTCTTTCGGATCCCGTCCACGGCGGCTATGCAGGCTAGGTAGTGGAAGCCAAACGCAAAGCAATTGTATACCACCAAAAGTTAACCTGCAGTACTCTAACCATCAAAGGGGTGCTTTGTAGCGTTGCAATCTGTCTCCGGCAATTCCGATGTTTCAAAGAGCGACTTGGCATATGAAGCGATGACATCATTTCTCGCAACGAAGGGCCCGCCCGTCTGACCATACCTAATCAAGTTATAACATTTCCAAGGTCACTTGAAAATCCCATTAGAACCTAATACTTGTAGTCTACCTCACACTCGACAGCTTCCATGTTCATCGGACACTCGCATGCCGGAAATCTGCAGGATCTGGCACGATTTCGGTATCCTGCTGCTTTGATAGTGAAATTGAACCTGAAAATGCCGAGTTAACGCCCATGAGGCTTACATGCTTGGCATAAAAGCCTGGACAAGATTCTTACGTTGGAGCGGTTCACCACATATCTATGATGTACTCTACAAAGTCCTAATTCGAAGTATGTTTCCGATTACGGGCCGCCCTATCCATAGGCTGAAGATGCCGAGATCATCGAACGGGATATTTCCACCATCCGGGCTGAAAAGTGGGACGCCACCTCATTCTGCACGATCCAGAGCAATGTGACAGATCATCTTCAAGCCCCTCTCTTTCAAATGAGCAGCTCGACCTTTTCTACTGTCCGGTATCGGCACCCATTGCAACGTTGCACACACCTACATACTCATCCACTCACTCGACCGTCGCACAACAAGGATCAAGATGCATTGCATGAAGCCAAAATGACGTGCAGCGCTCACCCTGCAACATTATCACACCAGCTGTTGAGGCTCAGTCAGCCAATTCGCTCCTGGATGTGCCCGCATGCTCTAACGTCGATTGATTGGATAACGATCGGGATCACGGCTAGATGTTTGGGCCAATATATCGGGTCACCTTTATGATACGTGGGTTGAACCCTCATGGAGCCATGGGTTGTGTGCATCATCTAGATTTACACCAGCGGTGAGTGCCTCGCCTTGATACAATCTCCGATGCCACTCCATGCTAGCTGTGGCCTTTCAAGACGGGTAGAAAAGGACATGCGTCGGGATGATCGAAAGCGGGACTCAAGTGTGCGTCACTGATACAGTGAGTTTTCTGCGGCGTCTGGAAAATTGGCCTCGCCCGAGGTGACCAGTAACATCTCATAACTACGTTCTCATTATACGTACCAAATCATGTACATCCAGCTCCATTCTCGTCATGATAAATATATTGCACACGGTAGGCGTAGTAATATAATAATAATCGTCCGGCAACAGGAATGTGTCGACTGCATCATTATCAGTATCTTGTGGCAATCTCGGATAGTGAATCCTGCTTTCGAGCAGCCCGTATCAGGTATTCAACCCAGCGCAAGCAAAGACTGCAACCTACCGATGTCGTGATCTTATATTATCTGGTTCCGAATACTTAAAGGACCTCGACTCGATATTCGAAGTCAACCTATCTTTATACACCTTAAGTTCAATAAATTCGAAGTACCAAGAACGAAAAGCAGAGAATTCTTACAGGAAAATTCTGGTTTGTTTCATGCCAGGTGATCAATGAGCCTAATGAGCTGAGGAATCACTTGGGCCCTGATAGCGAGGCACTTTGTTTCAACCTACGTGATGTAGGGCCAGACGGGAGGCTTGATTGGAAGCATTTCCCGAGTCGGTCGATATCCAAACCCGTTCACTTTCATTCTGTGGTGTCCGACGGTCAAATCAGACCTAGAATGGCTATGGGGTTCGTAGAGATTCGCGCAATGCATTTTCAATCCCAAGACCGATCACTGAAACACCAGAATTTTCCTGTAAGAATTCTCTGCTTTTCGTTCTTGGTACTTCGAATTTATTGAACTTAAGGTGTAT
>QQTW01003213.1_pt1 | contig 12034 bp, 9 predicted proteins | sample 1904831 | NCBI WGS metagenome assembly QQTW01 (sample SAMN09435610, study PRJNA476489) | Subsurface metagenome, whole genome shotgun sequencing project. | reverse complement strand
GGTTGCATGCCCCAAAATCAACCGGAATAGAGGACCAACATTTTCGGAGGATGCGTCTTGTATGTATATAGATTCCTGCGAAACACATTTGGTGCTCCTCTAACCCAGCGGTTCCGGATCATATATGTCAAAAGGCCAAATCCCTCGTCCATAATGCCGAACACAGTTTCAATCCGTCCCCTGCTCGTCAGAGAGCCGCGGGTAGTGAGGTGGATTCTGTGCATTAGGAAAGGATTGTCGCTGCGCCTCAGGAGACATTCTGAAGTTTGAGGTCTCTCATCAGCTCAAATGACCAAATAGAGGTTGGCGTGAAACATCGAAAGGTTGGGCTGGAAGACCGAACAAAACACCTATCTTGTTCTATGCAGCATACAAGACGGCACTGTTAGCAATGGAAACGTGGCAAGAACAGTGTTTCATGTGCTTGTTTCAAGATTTTCCCGGTAGGCTAAGGTCAGAGAAAGTCAATTGAGGCGCAGCCGGACGGGTGCACGTCTGGATCAGCTAACTAGGAACGCTTCCCTGTGTAAGACCGTGTGAAATAATTACACGCGGAGCAGATTGCACACTATGTGCAAGACAAAAGCCGGTAAGGTACTTGGCTTTTGACACAAGTAAGACACTTTGCGATGGTATGACCATACTTTACGCAGGCTTTCACACGAATCCAGAACAAGCACTGTGGTACAGCGGTAGGAGTGACGAATATGATGGGAAGGATCAAGAAATCGAACAGAAATAAATGATTTTCATCTGTACAGGTCGGTGGCCGATCATAGAGCTCATGCAAGGTCGGCGCCGCGGTTATCGCCGACGAGCCACCCTATAGCTATAGTGGTAAATCATGTTAGCAGAAGCCTTCCGAAATAGCGTGCGAAGTAAAGATGAGTTCAACATATATATCATCAGATGAATAGGACACAAAGTGCCACAATCTAAAACTGGTGTTTGTAGGCAGTGCATGAGGCGTACTGGTCAAGGTACGTGCTCCTTCATGCTACTATGGCCCCAGCGAACTCATCAGAATGCAAAGGATAGGAAAATGGATAATATAATCGATCCTTACTCACCTGCAAAGTAGGAGAAGTGTACACTACCATAATTGGGTGACACTGGTTCAGCGTTGGATGTGCTCCTCTCACTAAGATAAGGTATTAATTGAGGATCTCTTCTCAGCTTACATAAGCGGCGTCGATAATGTACCGAGGCACCCATGGACTAGGAACACACACCATCCCATGTTCAAAACATGCTCAATTAGCTATTCCACTGGCTATTCTTCTACCGCAACGACTGCGGAGACACTTTCCCACAGCATGCGTACTCTACATCTGTACAGCAACTGAGCATGGCAGAAACTGTTGCTGGCAGTACGCTTGCTCGCCCAATCCGGGGTGCAGGCTCCTGGTTGGTCCCGCGGAGTCCGAGCATCTTCCTTATTTCTCGGACAACTTTGCCTAGATGCGCGAGGTATACGAGCCACCTGAAAAGGCGGAGTTACTGGTTACATGTAAATAAGGTGGCAAGCAGACATTGAGCAATGATTGATAGAAGCGCTGTTGTGAAAGTTGTAAATCGTTTCCACTGACAACTGTGTCTTGGCTTTTTCGCATTTGGGATCAATCATGGGCAACAACACTTCAGACACCCCATTTTCTGTACGAATGGCTGAGATAGCCGCCATCGCTGCATCCACTTTTCTTTCAGGTAATTGAGATCTCCTTCTCCGCCCAGTTTCGAGGCGATTGTACCCGTACCCTCGCATGAACGGTTATGGCAGAGGTTAGTCGTCCTCTGTCTTTGCCCTTTTAGGGATACAGCACGCTCGGTCAAGCATGCATACATCTAACTTCTGCGGCGAAGGGGCCATGTGCAGTATCTCCTTAGTAACCATTCCCGTCCTCCTCCAGACTTCCTCCCACCCCTCGCTCCTCCTCCAGCAGTGGAAAGCTATCTACATGCGCGGACACATCCAAGGCCCCGCCATCGCCACGCTAGCCGGTCTTACCTACGCCTACGTGGCGTATTCGAAGACCGTCGAAGGACAGGATGGTACCGGATACGGGATAGCAGGGCTAGCAACGGCGGCAGTGGTGCCATATACGCTGACCGTCATGAGGGGCGTGAATCGAAGGTTGATGGAGGTTGCTGGAACAGGGCCGCGAGTAGCGGCAGGGGGTGATGAATTGGTAGTGAGAGAGCTGATGGTCAGCTGGGGTCGATTTAACGCAGCTAGAGGGTTCCTGCCATTGCTGGGGGGTATGGTGGGACTGTGGAACGTTATGAGATGAAGGTGATACTGGAGTCCAGCAGACTAGCTAGATGTTTCGGGACTAAAACACTGAAGGCGTACTTGTGCCAGCGTCTTTACGTGAGCCAGCACCTCAATTCTTGAGGTATTGGTGCATAGCAAGAACTCTCCTAATCGTTCGCTTGGCGAAAAGTAGCAGTGTTGTACTTGTCCCGTCAAATCCGTACTCGGAGAGGAACATTCTCTTGCTAGCATTCCGCAAGGCGGCGGGATGACGCAAAGTTGGATTGATATCGCGGTCTATAATCTGAGCAACGACTAAGCTGTAGCTATCCCAGTGCAAATCGTTTCTAGTTGTAGGTGTCAAACCTTCGAACGATTCTTATTCACCCCCTGCCGCGTATGTGCTCCTCTTTCTCAGCGATTGTCCATACATCCACAACAATAGTGGTGCCGGCAAGCCTAGCACCAAAGCAATGAAAGCAAGAACACTATTACCCCATCCGTAGTCCAAAGCCCTATACATATAAGGCGCAAAAAGAGGGAAGCCGAACCCTGCCAGACTTCTTAGGACAACCGCCGCAGCTACAGCTGAAGCCGCATATCTTGAGTAGGAGTCGATGATATAGGTCTGAATGCATTGAAAACCTATGATGACTCCGGCGGAAAAGATTGTAACTCCGATGTTTGGCACGATCCAGTGAACGTGGTATTGGGCAGACCACCCGTAGATGAAAATCCCGATTGGGACGAAGAAGCTCCCGGGAACCATGAGTGGAATACGCAATTCTGGTCTGCCAACGCCATCGTTCTTGTGTTTGAGGCGTCTGTAAATACGATCGTTGAGGGGTGCAGTGATTTGAGTAGCAAGGAAGAACCCGAGGCCTAAGGAGATGTAATTGAGACCACCTATGCTGATGGACTGATTGTAGATATTTGACCAGAGTACTGGATAGGTCGAAAGAACAAGGTACATCAAGCCGTATAAGTATGCAACGTAAAAAGCGAGTACTTGAATGATTGGTTGACTTCCCAGTAGAATGAAGGGCCGAACTAGAGCAGTTCTCAACACATTGCCCAGAATATGGTCCTGTTGCTCGGATGCAGTGTGGAAATTGGCATTTCCTGTCTCTTTGCGCAGCTTGTTGGCCTTCTCGTGGAGTATTTTTGGAGCGTAGGTTTCCTTAAGAAAGAATATCCCAGAGATCTGGATCAAAGCGTCGGCAATTGAGGTGGCGTAGAAGATCCAACGCCAACTTGAGTACTGACTGATAAAACCGCCAGCGATTGGTCCGATTGCTGTATGTCATTAGGGATAGAAGGCCCCGACGAGAGAGCTGATTGCGCTTACCAGGACCAAGTAGTGGAGCTAAACTGTATATACTAACTGCAGTGCCTCGTTCTTCAGGTCGCCAGCAATCACTCAAAACTCCTCCACCGACCTACAAGAGATTAGAAGACAGTGGAGATCGCAGAGCTCAGAAACTTACAGCCAACGGGGCGCTACCGCCAAGACCTGATAGAAATCTGAATCCAATCATCTGTCCCATATTTCGACTCGCACCGCAGGCGGTATTGAAAATAAGATAGAGAAGGTTTGAGAGTTGTAGTACAGGAACGCGACCATATATCTCGGACAGAGGACCCAAAACCAGCGGGCCAACAGCATAGGCCAAGACAAATACAGACAGCACGAGTTGCTGCTCCACTTCGTTCGTGATGCGGAACTCATTTGCGATCGACGTTATGGCTGGAGCTACCATGGTAGACGAGACTGGTGATATGAAAGTGAACGACGATACGACGAAAGTAGCAGCCCATCGTTGTCTGCGAGACCAATTCTTAGGATTCCTTGGGTCGTTGAGCCCGTCCCAAGTGACCTTCAATGTTAAGCATTAGGTTATGAGTTACGACGCCGCAAGAATCTCACTAGGTTTGAGGCTTTCTCGGATATCGTTATCTGTTCTCCAGCAAAGGGGACTTCCGCTGCCTCTAGGTCTTTCCTATCGGTAATGTCCATGAGCACACCCGGTTTCTCTTCTCCAACGTCCTCTACCCCTGCGTCACTTTCGAGCTCTGCAGTCGTCTTTCCGGAGCTCTCCGAGCCCTCGTACCCTTTTGAAGTAAGCTGGCTCTGAAGAAGTTGTAATGTGTTTCAACTAGTCCCTGACTTGTTACGAGCGCTGTCACCTGGCGCCATTTTCGCGCTCATGCCACCAACCATTGCTCGCTAGATCGACCGGTGGGAGATCGGAAGGTTCAAAGCAGACTGTGGAAAGATAGCTGCTGGCAAAGCTGGAGAGCAGAGCCGCTTTCAAAGACGAAGGGAAGAACTTGCGGTACATCGAAATCCCATTACGGATCTTTGTAGCCATAAGTGAGCAATCGTAGTGATAGAGGCACTACCAGCCATGGAAATTGATTGTATATAGAATGCAGCATCTTCAGCCAGTTCTAGGTTTAGACTCAGACATCTACAAGCCCAGGTCCGGAAAATCAAAGACTGTGTTTAAGTGAGAATTAGCGACGGAGTCCGACGTTGGCGAGCGGGCAACGCCATGTGACGGCTCAAAGTGCTCTAATTTTACAGCAACGTACTGTGATGAGAGGTAAATCATGGAGAAGTCAGTCGTAAATAGTTATCTGGTCACACATGTTGCTGCGTCAAGGGCATGAAACAACACCTTGCGATTATGAATACAAGATTATACAAAGCACCAGGCAGACTTCCTTTGCCTGGTGAAGTCACTAGATCGTAGAACTCCTAAACTAGTAGTCAAGACATATCAAATATCAGGTAATAAGACATTTACATGCAGCCTACGTAAAGTCGCAGTAACTAATCTACACCCAATATACCGAGCACATACTCCCATCGCCGCCAACACGAGCCTTCCTTCTTTCTCTGTGCCATGTCAAAAGAATGTCGTGTTGCCAACCAACGCCGCTGTAGCCAAAGGGCAACCTCAATGATGGGGATATCGATTCCTAGCGGACTATTCTGACTCTAAGACGAATTGAAGTGAGTTGGGATCCGACTTCCATGCAATGCAAGGGCCACGGCAATAACGTTATTGTCGCCATAGCTCAGGCTGAGCCTGACTTCCCGGATGCCCCGCTCCCGCGCAGCAGCCAATGCTTCACCATGCAGCTATTCAGAATTATATTAGCAATCCCGTTCCAACAAGAAGTAACATGACAGAACTGCCTGAGATCTTACCCTGACTTTAGGTACACCTCCATCGCTAAAGATCTCTATGTCCTTCAATGCCGCCCCGCTTCCCTTGGAGGCAGTTCCCAAACTCTTGAACACGGCTTCTTTGGCACACCAGCGACTTACAAAGGTGAAATGAGGATTTATACTTCGAGATGCGAACAGTCGTTCGTCTTCGGTGTAATTTCGGGCTACAAAGATGGGATTCTGATCGGAAGTGAACGCCTTGAGATCTTCGATGTCGATGCCAATGGATGGAGAGGCGTGGGATTGCTCACGTGTGACTTGCTCAACCCAGGTCTTGGATATCTTCGCCGCGACGGCCAGACCAGAGCGCTCCCTGGCGGCATCTTGAATGTCAGAATGAAACGTTCCACGCTCGGTTTTGGTATTACCGCGAAGGTTCAGATTGTCGAAATGCAGGGTGTTGTTGTTGTCTTCTGAGATGCGAGAGAGAGGGTCGAGGAAGACCTTCGATTCATCATGCTTCTTGTAAGGCGGATGAGCTTGAGCTTTAAAGATGGTGTTGGAAAACACAGCTCGGACGTATGCCCGATCGGCGAGTCTCTTTCTACTTGTGACCTTGGCAGCATAACATTCAAAGACATCCTGTTTTAGTGACGCGAACAAATATCTTGGCGCAACACCGACGACTTGACCACCTTTTTGGCCGAATCCGAAAGATGTAAGTAAGAATGCTTTTACACCTCTGGTCTGGACGGAGCGCGTGGGAAAAACCAGATGCTCGTATTGCCGAAGAATAGGATCGACGTTGTCCGCATTCATGTTGCCAGGCACTATACCAGTGCTTATAGCCTGTAAACAACCGTTGAGCATCCATGCTGCAGCTGGGGCTTTCGGATGGCCAGTTATAGACTTCTGACATATTGCCAGTAGCGGCCGTCCTGATGTTCTCCCAAGGTGCGTCATCTGCTTGTTGATGACCTCTGGCTCGTTCTTGTCATTCGCCTTGGTCGATGTACCATGTAGTGATGCAACATCGATGTCATCAATATCCAAACCCCACACAGCAAGTGATGCACGTAAAGGAGATATGTTTGGATTTTGAACTCGGAAATCATTACCCCACAGCTTCCTAGCTACCTTTATTCGAGAAGTCGCGGCTGCTTTGGTGCAAGGCCTAGCGGATGTGGGGCTTATTATCACTGGTTGAGAGAAATCAGAGTCTGTTGAGTATACTGAATCGGGTGTGTCGGACCCCGACGTATAGATAGTCTGTAAATCCATATCCTGGCAGGAATGTGTCTGGGATATGCACATTTGCATTTGCTCGCGGCGATGTTCCATGTTCAACAAAGGCGAAAGCCTAGCATCAGGTGTCTCTCTTGCGAAAGATAGAACCCCTTGGCCGGGTGCAGGGACAGACCGGCTTATTTTGTCAGCAGCCATGGTTGACGAGGCGATAATACCATAGATCGGTAAACCCATTTCCAGTGCCAGTTCCGCGGTGCACAGTATCTGAACTCCGCATCCTTCTGATTCCAGGAAGCCTGCGCGAGACTCTGCCGTGGGACGTGACATCTCCGAAGGAAGTCGACCATGTGCAAACTCCTCGGCAGCGTTGGCGGTCGCCTTCATCGTCGAAAATCCATACGACTCATCTTCTTGAAAGTTATCAGTGCCACCTACAAGACACATCTTCGTTTTCCCAGATATGATTGACTCGTAACCAATATCAATAGACTCTACCCCGGTGGCACATGCACCCACCGGAGTTTTAATAGGGCCTGTCGAGCCCAGAAGAAGCATATTTACCCAGGCGGCTGATGTATTTGAAAATGTCTCTTGAATGACATCACCTTGGATCCGCCTGTCAAGGTACATATCTTTGACCATGTTCTTAGTTTTAACGCTGCCGCCCATAGAAGAACCGATGAAGTTTCCCATCTCAGAAAGGTGGATGTACTTGAAGATCTCCAGTGAGTCCGTAATGCCAGCGCTATACAGTGCTTCTGAGACACAACACAGTGTGTATAATGTGACAGAATCGACCTGGTTGATAAAGTCCTCTTGTATGCCATATTTTGCAGGATCCCAGCCCTTTGGAATTTGACCGGCGACAAGACCCCAGCGAAAAGGAACGGCCTTAGGAACTAGGATATGCGCACCAGCTCTGATTTGGACTCTGTACTCGTCTGGACCCTCGAGTTGACGGATTGCCACATGTTCTCCATGTCGGAGTTTGAAGGCTTCTGCGGTCGCATGTGTTGCATCAAACTCGGGCAGATCCTCCTCTACGGCGATTTCTTGCAGGTATTCTTTCTTTTCCGGGTCATAGCCCCCAAATAACTCCGGATCCACCAGCCGAATTCCCGAATGCTCGAGGATATGCGGGCCATACTTCGTTTCAATCTCACTGTCGAGTACCTGCTCGCCAGTCTTAGTATCAATCCATCCAACATAATGCCTCCCTTTCATGTCGCCATCGAAGTGCTTAATTAGATTCATCATCCAAGCGACCTCAACATAGCCCGCCTGGCTCAACTTGCCCTTACTTTCCATTTCCCACCGAGTTCTAGAGCTTCCCCAAGGTCCGAGCTCCGAAAATCCAACAACTACGATTGTGCTGCTGTGATCTATCATCCCTTGAAGATGTTGGAAGGGCTTGATATCTTTTTCAAAATTTGGCAGCGGTGGGAACCCTACTTGCAAGGTTGATCGTTGCTTGCTAGGCGCCGACATCACTTGAGGAGAAAGAGTATTAGAAGGACCCTCCATTATCGATATTTCGTATGCGTCTTCTCTTTTGATAGCTTTTACAATCTCCATCGCTGAATCAACGTCGGCTCGAGCTTTGGCAAGGATGCTTTTGCAATTGTTCAACTGGCCAAGACCACCACCAAAGTCAGCCACGATCGGCTCGTTCTCGCACAGATGAACAACATCTGGTGTCATGAGCGTAAGGATATTAAAAGCCATTTCCTGCTGTGAGAACGTGAGAACATTATGGGACTCGATTGCCTCAGCAACAACGTCATTTCTGCTCATGAGGCCTGTCCCTCGCGTCCAGCCAATGACCACACCACAAATGGTAAGCTCATCTGACCAGCTTTCTGATTGATGTCGATTGAGTAGACTTTCGAGCCCGAGTTTTGATTCAGAGTAAAGACCATCGCCACCGAAGGACCCGTGGTTTGGGGAGAGTGGCAGAAGAACTTGTGTTGGGCGGCAGTTGATTTGACGTTCGTGCTTGTTCCTTATTATACGGCCGAGTAGGCGTAAGACATTGATAAGCATCAGCCTATGCGCTAACTCGGACTTGGCCTGCAAGCCGTCAATCTCGATACCACTTTCTGAGATCGCCGCAAATGGAATGATGACATCTAGATTTCTTCCAAGTCCAGATTCACTATATATGTGGTCGATCAAAGCCTCACAATCTCTTGCACTTCCTTGATTTGTAGGTATGACACGGAGTTCGGACCCTCGAGCACCGCAATCCTCATACAGCTGCTGGTAGAATTTAGAAGTCGCTGATGGTGCTCGACTTGAAGTCAATATGACTCTCGCTCCTCCCTTAAGAAGCCCTCGCACCAGCTCTACACCAATGGAACCCGGCCCAGCTCCAGTGACTAAGACATCCTTTCCACTGAATGATATGCCGTATTGTAGAGCACTCGAAATGGATTCATATAGATCATTCGTCATCTCGGTGTCCAATTTCCACTCGCTACACCGCCGAGACTTGAGATGAGCAAAAGGAATACCGTCCTTCGAGCCACGAACGGTTCCGCTCCTCAAAAGTTCCGGGTATGACAGTGGGCGTCTCCTACCAGTCCTAGGAACTTCTTTGTATTGGACTGAGCCGTCCTTGTCGATCCTCGTCTGCGGACCCGTCATTGGAAGCAGTGACCTGAAAACTGGAGGTTGACGAATACCGCTCAGAACAGATTGAACAAGCCGGCTGCCGATAGGGGCGAATTCGTCGCCAGAGCCATTCTGCTCGTACGACAGAGCGGTGAGACTTTTGGCTAAGGTTAATACTGACTCGTCGGATCGATTTGCAATCCGGTAAAGCATATCATCGATGTCACAGATGCCTGCTTGAAGTCGTTCACTTCCGAAATTATGGTATATACTCAGAACATCTTGCCGAACCAAATTCCAGTACGAGTTGAAATGTCGTGATTTCTTAACATCGAAACAGGGTGTGATGCCAGATGCGAAATCATCTGCAAATTCAGCGTTCCAGAGATCTAGCTTCTCCAGTAAGCTCGTCTGTATCTTTTCCATCTCGACGATTTTAGTGTGGCTAGAAGGGTCAACCTTCAGGTAGTCCGCCAAAATCTTGAACTGTTTGGATGCCATAGCTTGTTGGTCCTTCGAAAGGGCCTCAAGAACGTTCGGATCGACTACTTGGCCCAGAGCTTGTTCGGTACCGGTTTCAGACGATTGGGGTCGCAAAATCAAACCACAAGACTTAGCATACCTAGAGGTTAACAGATCGAAATATTCTTTTGCCGCCTCAACGGATGGCAGTCGAGCGGCAGGTTCGGTCGTCATGGCAAATAACAAAACTGATGTTTGTCTCGACGGACCAAGACCGGAAGAATGGGTCAGATACTCTCGAATAGATGTCAGGTTGAAACGTGCTGGCATTTTGGAAGAAATCAGTCTCGCAACAAGGCTCGAAGATTGCTTGCCCAGTTGACCAGCACGATTAGCTTCAAGCGCATCGCCAAGCGCCGTTAGGGACAGATCCTCGGCTGCATCAGGTAACACGCCAAACTCATTACCAAGATCTCCGATAAGCTCGTTCTGTAGTGTGGATTTGCCTGATAAAGAGTCAGTCTGAAGACCTCGAAGTCAAAGTGTCCCGCAACCGTTGCCCACTCACCACCGGATAGCTCTTTGATCGATCTGCTAGGCAAGACTTGCTCAATCTCCTTTCTCAGTTTATGTGCAACTAAAGCACGGACTATTTCTTGCGCAGAGGTAGGCACATCTGCAATACTCGCAGCGGCAACAGCAGCAGCCTGCGGAGATATTGCTGCAGCCATGGTCGCTACCTTGACTGCAGCTGGTGCGACTACGGCATCAGCAGGCTGTGACGTGCCTTTCTCGGACGTCTGCGCTTCAGCTTGAGGAGCAGCAGAATTGTACTCGTAACGCAACTCTCTGACATCCTGAGTGCTCGCTAGAAACTGGCGCTCAAGGGATCTCGATAAGTCCATGGCAGCAAATTTCGAATCCCGAGTCCTTTTAGCCATACCAGCCAGGACTTTCGCAGGACCGAGCTCCACGAACCGTGAGATCGCATCTTGTCTGGAGAACAAAATGTCCTGTGTTTCGATCCTATCTCGCAGATTAATGGGTAAACTACGGGAGGGATTGATAAGATCAATTCGCACCGGGGCACTTACCATCGAACTGGAAAAGCGAATTGATGTCTGATGAAGTTAGTCAGAGGTCCTCGGGGCTGTTTTAGGGATGGTCAGGAAATAAACTAACGCAAGCAATTCAAGGAGCAGCTGGTGAGCTACACTTTTCTTGTCAACACCATAGCACCTCATGATGCCTTTGAAATTGCAAGTCTCGCCGCCCATATTGCATCACAAGTCGAGCAAGATGATATAGAGAGATGCTTGGGCAGTATGGCGGAAGAAAGGGCAAAGAGACGAACGCCTCAGCTAGGCTGCAGTCGCCATATGCGGGATGCAGCCGGTCGATTGTGCCATCCCGCTGTGAGAAATCCATAGTACGTGCCATCAAGCAATCCTGCTCGTCTAAATTGTGGGCCAGTCCAGAGTTCGGAGTCGAGATTTGTCGTTCCGCAATGCCCTGCTTCCATATGCCACTCAGCCTCATTTTTCCTTTCCGAGACAAGCCTGCCAAGCCACTGCAGAGCTAGCACTCTTAAGCGAGTTGTCCCACGTCTAATACCATTCCGGAGTCCGGCGTTCCGAAGTCCTTAGCCCTTGATCACCACCGCATGGTATCCAACACTCTGGAAGCCATCGTTTCATTAGGGTAGAAGTGCTTCCATACTTCTACGAGTACGAGACCTTTTCGCCGATGATCCTTGTCACTCAGTTCAGCCTTGCTATTCTGTGTCCCAGGATCACAATGTATCTGAATTCCCCGAGCATGCTTGTCGCTCAGCCGTTTGGCCCGATACTCCTTGGTATCATGAGTCTATTTTTTGCTGCTGCAGCTCACACGTGGGAAGTCTGGAAATCCATAGCGGCTTGCGTTGATTGCTTACGCTGCTGTATTCATTGTTATGCAATGTCGTTAACGAGTCATGTTCTGTCTTGGGCAATGACTGGTAGTGATTGGCATTAATCGCAGCCTTGGTTCTTACAGACGTCGGACACGCTCTCTAAAATATACGGCTGGACAAGCAAACTGCTGCTTCTGCGCTGTTGTCCTGCTCAACCAGGCTTTTGTTGTTAAGTTATCGTTGTGTCGAAGCTTGCTCTAGTGAGGCCTTGAAATTCATCCCTTCGAATCAGACGGTACTAGCATACTTTCCTCCTCTCTGCACGCTGAAGACAGAGTTGCCTTCCACCTCGCCTCCTGATAGGGTGTAACACCAGAGCCACATG
>QQTW01003212.1_pt1 | contig 12035 bp, 13 predicted proteins | sample 1904831 | NCBI WGS metagenome assembly QQTW01 (sample SAMN09435610, study PRJNA476489) | Subsurface metagenome, whole genome shotgun sequencing project. | reverse complement strand
CGCGACAAGCATAACGATTTGGCAGGCATCGGTATGGTGTCAGACATCTTCCTTTGGCTACTTCTGACTGATGACCAGCCCATAGTAGTATTAGCCACCTCTTCACGCTCCGTTTCCTCTCTCCGAGATTACGGGCCTAACGTCGCTGTGCTATTACGGCCGGATGCCTCGATTGCAGTTGTGCAGACGTCCAATGGCTTTCTCGTTACCTACTCAATTATTGTTGACTCTGTCAACAGGGTTTATCAGCAGATCCGTGAAGGGGAAGCCCAACAGAAAGCTACCGGCGCCAGTCGTTTGATCCTTGAGCAAGAGCGGGCAGGCTTGAGGGAGGTGAATATCAAGTTTCGCATGGTAATCCGCATTGATGCTGGGATAGCTGCCGTTCTGGCTCTGGACAACGAAGTCATCGTCGCTACAAAAAAACCAGCAGCCGTGCAGTGTATCATGTGGTCACCCGACAGTTCTGGCAGGCAGACCAGCACAGAACTTATCAGTCGAATGGCATGGATCCAGAAGGGTTCGAAGATTCGTGCCATGGTATACGATCGTGCCATGAGTCTAGCCGTCTGGGTTACCAGCGATGGCCGGGCATATGCTGTGCAAAGACGCTCTGAAACTTCCAAAGACCCGGATGAGGTCCAATGGCTTTTTCGTGGTTATGGTTTCCACAATCCAGAAAATAGCAGCCTCGAAGCCACTCATGCCGCGATCAATGCGCGATTCTCCCTACTCGCCATCGCATGTATGAGAGGCGAGATACACATTTACACCGCGAGAGACTATGCGGGAAGTATACCACTGTCGCATAAACTCGTCCCTCCAGCTTCTTTGTCTACAACAGGCCAGATTACCTGCCTCTCTTATTCACCTGACGGTTATGGCCTGGTTGCAGGGTACGAGCACGGATGGGCTATATGGAGCGTCTATGGGAAACCAGGTGCGAGCAGCTTTAACGCGGACACGGACGCTTCCAGAACGAACGATGAACGCTGGTTATTGAGTGTGAACAACATGAGCTGGGCCAATGCTGGATCGGAGCTACTCCTGACTTCTGCCAACGATAGCCGGCTATGGGTTGTGGAAATGGCAAAGGAAGATGTCTGACACCATACCGATGCCTGCCAAATCGTTATGCTTGTCGCGGTGATGGTTGTGAGCAGGTGTCCGCTTCGTGATGTTCGTAACCCCAAGAGAGCATTCGAGTCGTCGCGTGGGAATTCTCTTCCTTCTTGGAGGTCATGATCATCGTGATCCTTCCGCCGTGTCCGGTTTGCAGAATATATACGGGCGGCACCCATGGGCCAATACATTGTGACTTGTCGCGACGACTAATAAATCCTACACGAATGTCATGGTCTGTAGAGGACTCTGGTGACGATTCTGTCGATTGGCCCAGGCCGTATCTGCTATTGCTGCAGTTCACCGCGTAGACACAAGAGACCAGTCATGATTTGAAGCGTTCGTATGAGGTCTGTGCAATGGAAAGCTTGACCAAATGTCCATTTGCCAACTTCCCAAGGTGCTCCTGCATTCTTGGGGTTCTATTTCTGACCTAAAGTCTTATAGGTCAGGGCACAGCCCTTGGACAAGTTTCCACTCCAGCGTCCTTCAGCAGTACTACTGTCCTGGTGATTAGCTATATTGTACCTATTCTTCAAAGAAGACAGACTGCTGGCGTCGGACAGAGGCTGGGCTACTATGCGATTTTGAAAATATGCTTGTTTACTCACATACATCTCAAGACCGCATCTGGGCTATCGAACGCTGGCGCAGTCGGGGACAGCAGCTCGACTCCTATTCCGAAAGTGCGATGTGTACATCAACAGACACAAGATCCATCCTCAAAGGAACGCCGCCCCCCCAGCAGAATCAAGTCCCGTGAAAATGCCTTGATTCCCTTAAAGATTGTCGTATACAGATGCTCTGCTTTCCATCATCCGCAGTAACACGAAGGATTCAATCCTCGCATCTTCCATACCGACAATACTGCTCGTGACTTATGCTCGTAGGCAACCAAGAATAGCAGAACGCCATTACCCCCAGTCGTATAGTCCGGTTTTGCAAAGCACACTCTGCCACCCGAGGAGTATCAAGAACATCCCTTTCATATATACCGATACCATGATCATTGTGGAGCGAACGATAGGCTCAGATTCGAACCGTCCCTTCCATCGTTGGGAGACGCCTTGTGAAACACCCCCATCACCATGTACTCGCCCCAGAATAACTCCTGCCTAACATCGTTCTATTCCCATACCCGCCGCCGCAGCTAAAGCATCCAACCCGGGACTTTCTCCTTCCCCATCTTCCTCACTCCGTCCACTTCCTGTACTGACGCGACCGTTGGTACGTGCCCTTCGGCTCACGGCAGGGATTGCATCATCTGGCCCCGAACGATGCATCTGCGGCGCAACGCCGAAATCGAAACCCGAGTTTTCCGTCTCAGCGGAAGGAGACGAATCGGCCACCGACGGTGAGCGAGATCGCCCGTTCCTGCCCGGTCGAGCAGAGGGGTGGACATGGGAGGACGAGGCACTGAGGAGGGCCACATCCTCTCCGAGCTTGCGGTTTGTCCTGCCTTTGTGCGTTCGCTCATGTTGCTTCATGTTGTCCTTGCGGGTGAAGGCCTTGTTGCAAGTTGGGCAAACAACAGATTTCTCTCCTGTGTGTTTCTTGCCGTGGCGGGCAGCGTGGCCCGAGGTGGTGAAAGTGTCGGAGCAGCTGAAGCGGGTGGCGTGCGGGCATGGGAATTTCTTTTTGGGTGGACCAGATGGAGTGGTGGGGGAAGAGCTGGAGTTCGTCTGAGTGCTGGCGGATTGGGAATTTGATTTCTTGCTTGTTGGGGGAAGTTTGCAGGGTGCAGAGGTCGGACTTGCGGGTTGATTGTATGTATTTGAGGGCCTCACGGGAGATGAAGCGGCCATCAGTGGCTCGGGGTTTGGATAAGATAGAGGAGGCGGTAAATTAAGCAAAGCTTGTTGATTGAACGCGCCGACGCCATTGCTCATTGCTGTGTCTGCCATGTCGTGTTGGTGGTGCTGGTAAGACGTGCCGAATGGGTTTTGGGCTTGTGGTATGGTGGGGTACAGCTGGCCATTTTTGCGAGTGGGTGCATGAGCGAAGTACGGGCCCGACTTATTCTGGAGGTCCAGAGGTTCGTGGGAATAGTTGGGAGTCATCGGAGAGGTCGTGGATTCGGAGTGTGAGCTTGATGAATTGTGGCGCACTAATGGTGGCGGGTTGGATGTTCTCTCGGGCGGACTTGACGACCACTCTTGATGCTGACAAGTTCTATCGGTAACCTTGAACCTCAACGGCGGTAGTATGGTAGATGCAGCTGAAAGGTAGGGAGTACTGCTGCTGTTCCGGGTTGTGGTTGTGGGTTGAGGAGCCATAGCGGAAGGCCCGCAGTTGAAGTTCAGTAGCGAGATCTTCCGCCCGCTGGAGTCTTCGCCGAACATGGTGGACGATATGTATGTGTACTTAACAAACCCCTATCCTTTTCAACGTCAACGCGCAAGGCCGCATCTCGCTATAAGTCCCAATAGCTGGCCCTTTATGATGGGGTGCCAGAACTTCAGCAGCATGCAGGTATGGCTGCCGTCATATATCGGCTGAGGCGTGGATAAGGGTCTCGAGGGGTCCCAAAGGGTACTACGATTTATGCAGGGCCTCTCCGACGGACGGGTGGCCGAACGTAGGGGGAAAGCTCAATGGCAATTGCATTAAAATAGGGTCGCCCTGTTCATGGGCATTCCTCATGGTGCGGACAATCAGGCCGAACGAATGAAACACCCTGTCAGTGAAATCACATCGATCCCATCGTCCCGTTGCTGCTCCGGGGGAAAAGGCTAACCCAGCTTGTTTAGCCGGTGCTAGGACTTGGATCCAATAATGGGTGACATCAATGGTCGTTTCTGCCAGATGTCGGTAACTGTCCGATTCTGATGGGGACCCTGATTCGATGATTCGCTTGTGAAAGTCTGGAACCCAGCGTCGCCGCTTCTTGGCACCTGTTAAATCGACGGGTCTATCTCCGGGGACTTCGTACATGAACTCATGATCATCGGAAGGAGCTCCGAGACCGCTGAAGGTGCTTTGTGACGATACCCGACTCTCTAGAGATTCTACCTTATCTATGAGGTGAGTGAACGAGGAATTGCTGGATTAACTACAATATTGTTATTGACAGCATACATTGCTAATCATGCGCGATCAATGTCTGCCTCGTCAATACGTGAGATCACTCAAACGGTAATACAATTGGCAATTAGGCGATCATTGAGTAGTGCCGTGGTGCTCTCTATTCTATAGGTCGGACCTAACTCCGGGGACACCCAAATCATGCAGCACTGTGGCACTTCCAAACAGCATGACAATTGCGGAACGAAGACCTGGCTCCAGGATTTCCTTGAATTGTTATATGGTTTCCCGCCAATTCTCATACCGCGAGTCCAGATCCTTGCGATTTCCTCGGCTCTTATGGCTCAGACTCTGCCCGAACGTGCCGTTGTTGCAAGAAAACCTTCCACAGGTTGCGCGTGCTGAGAAGTAAGATGTCATTCCAGGCTGTTCCACCAGAGTGGGCATAGCAGTCTGCTGATTTCTATCCTGAGGATGTCGAAGATTAGAAAAGCGAAATTAAATTGTCTTTCATTGGCTTTGCGTTATTAATATTCTTGGGTCCTGGGTAGGACGTTCTCGCTCTTGGATATCCAGTATCCAGTATCGGTAACAGCGGCGGCTTGACGTACATTCTGTCATCATGCAACACGTCAATGGTCTGACATTTCTTAACAACCGTGGCAAAGCGAGAATATGCCTTAGGAGTCAGCGGTGGTGAATTGGCACAGATGACCAAGCCTGCGATTGAAGGGCCATTTTCCTTCATACCGATCCGGCTGTACTGTTGCTGGTGATAGGCAGGACGACATGGTTACGCGCCCCTTTCGTTTCCGATGGTAGTATTATCTGAAGCCGCAGCTCCTCGCGGCTGTTGAACCTCTTGTGTGTCTATTGCTGCTAGAATCTTGTAAATTTTGGCTTTAAGGTGGCATCTAGGGGTGCTCTGAAAGGCCGCGAGCGATGGCCAGGCTATCGATGAGCTCTGACAGCAACACATTCATATTTGACTCTGCCGAGCATCGTATATCACCTGAAGGTGGAGAATGCAGCTGGAAAACATGCAGAGCTCCAAGGGAGTAAAATTCGTGACTGCCACGTTGCTTTAGCCTTCCTGGGCGACAGCTCGCTCTATTAGGTAGGTAGTAATAAGGTAAGTAAGCTTGTCTACGTCAAATCTCTGGATCGTGAATTATCGGCATGACTGACTCAACTTCGACCAACGGCCAGCTGCGGAATTAAAGGCCGATACCATGTCACTCCGTTACGTCTTAAGTCGGATCTCGATTTGCAAGCCACAACCGCCAGGTGTTGCTTATGTTCCATCCCTTGAACCAACGGACAATAATGGAAGCAGATGCCAATCTTACTCGTACTGACATACGCCCTGGGATAGAACTTGACCATTACACTCCTTCTGGGGCAAGACGATCCGTCACCGCCGCGATGACTTCCACCAGCAGCCATCACAGCCCTCAACCGATTGTTGCTCCGAGGAGGGCAACTGTCGGCAGGGAGAATTGCCGAAAGTGGTGGTCCGATAACATCACCTTGAGCCTGACGCACAGCTGCAATGAGGATTTTACGCGCAATCATGACCCTCGAGACTATCTCGCTCTGGAGCGAACGTATCTTGCCCACATCCGGACTGCTAGTGCTCTAGTCTTGTTCGGCGTCGCTCTGGTTCAGCTCTTTCGTCTCAGAGATGTAGATTCAAAGACCGGCCTCGCATTAGGTGTTACGTGCGCTGGTGGAGGAATGATCATCGTGTTGGCTGGTGCTTACCGCTATTTTCTGCTGCAGACAAAATTGAGGCGTGGAAAGGCTGCAGCGGGCGGACCAGGATCATGGATTGGATGGACAGTCATTTTGGGCGTAGTCGGGGCCGTCTTCGTGGTGATTCTTGCCGAAGATTGACTTGCATAGGCGAAAGTGGTGTCGAGAACTGCCGATCATTCATCTGGATCCCCAGTCAGCTTTCTGGAGTATAAAGTAGGAAACCTAATATGAATCTAATACAGTACGATGATCGGAGGCAACACTGTGGGATCTTATCCTCTGCAAGTAAACGGTCTGCGGCGAGCTAGACCCAGCCATCGAAAGCCTACTCTTGTGGCGTATTAGATGGATGTTCATGGCAAGAGGGAGTATGAGAGCCTCATTCTGTCATTTTTGCCCAGCAGCCAGTCGCAGAGCTGGCACTTATTACGTCTAAATGGTTTAACACCCAGGTCGTCCAATGGTGTGATGAGATAAGTCGCAGGGGACCAGGGGTGGCAGAACCGGCGATAAAACCGACAACGGAGTTAAGATTGTGTACAGCAATAGAGGGGGGTCCGGCAAGGTAACCGTGAGTTAGTTACCCAAGGACGAGTTTTGTATGAATGTTAAAAGATGTTCAAGAAAGAGTAAGTAAATCCAATCTCATATATCCTCGCCAGACCGCAAAAGCAAAACAACTAAAACGCCGTCGACTGATCCGCCACCAGCATCTCCCCCGGCGCGAAAAGCAAGGTCAAATCCTCCGTCCAGCGCGCCATTCGCACCAAAATCACAGAGACCTACCCCCTTCTCGCTCCTCACATCGATGAGATCATCCCCAAGAAATCACAATTAGATCTCCTTAAATTGTTCGTCAACGCTTTGCTCTTCGTACCCCTTCCCCACGTTTCCTCAAAAGGATCAAACAACATGTTGATCGTTGTTACTGTTATTTGGTAGACCCGACCGCGTAACTCTCTACGCCCTAGACTCCTCCCCTCTCTTCTTCCAACACATGGACGACCCTATAATACCCCACCTTCGCATCGTCCACGAGTTCCCGCACGCCTTCCGCCGCATTCGCATCGACCGTGGCGCCATCCGCTTTGTGCTTTCTGGTGCAACGCTAATGGCGCCGGGGCTGACGAGTGCTGGGGGCCGTCTGCCGAGTGGAAACATTTCCGAGAAAGCACCTGAGTCTACTGCTGGGGAAAGTGCGAGAGACGAGGAAGGACAGGAGGAGGAGGATAAGAGGTATGAGGGCAGGGACCTGGAGGAAGGGGAGGTGGTGGTTGTGGAGGCAGAGGGAAAGGAGGAGGCGTGTATGATTGGCCAGCTGAGGGTTGGGACGAGGGAGATCAAGGAAAAGAAGAAGGGTGTAGTGATCGATTCGGGGCACTATTTGGGAGATGGGCTATGGAGGATGGAACTTGATTGATCATGTAGCGCGAATGGCAGCGGAGATAGTATTACGAATAGTGAGTGCTCTATGTGAAGATACTCGATGATTGAGTAAATTGATGACTCCGTATCATACTAGGATTCCATTTGCAATGCTCGATACTGATAATGTCAGTATTATTCCCCAGCCAGTATCTGCCCGAATTTTTACCACTATTCGCGAAGACGTTTGATCAAAGCCACTGGCCGCGTCATACGGCCCTGCATTGACTCTGTATCCTCGGGCTCAAGACGTCTGGGGAACTCACTTGCTGATGTGCACGAAGCAGATCTCAAGCATACCGAGTATATGATGCCACCAGCTGCTTCTCCGTCCGAGTAAGACGCAAGGCCCTCCACTGAAACGTCTGCACAAAGAACAAGTCAAACCAAATGCCACACGATCCTCGTACGCTGCTGCTCTTCCAGGGTTCCAGGCGAAAATGTTTCAGATCAAGCGGCTCCACGAACTACATTCTGTTCTGGTCAATCTGGCTGAATGAGAAGTCATTTGGTTGAAGTACTCACAGGCAGCTGCAACGCAATCGCAACCCTTGTTTTGAAATTCTTTGCGATCTCTGAATCTAGTCGAGCATTGAACGCTGTACAGGCCACCTGTCTCCCTGGTTCTAGAACGTCATCCCAGCCCGACAGCCCTTCATGTTCCAGAAGCCATTCCAGATCGACCCATTGAGGGTGTGACCCCTACACTCCTTCATGCCCTACGTCCAATCTAGACGATCCCAATGTCATTCTGGATACTGAAGGCCACCAGGCGAAACCTGGTGAAGGCTTCGACGGTCGTCCGGGAGCTGACCTCGCTCTCGATGTGGAAGATCACTTTCTTGATACGAAATAGTCCGCATTCTTCGCCAGTTGGGTAGCCCGAAATCCAGTAGTGGAAGTCCAAAGTCGACAAGAGGACATGAGGCCCAACCCGTAATGCGGATTGGGTCATGTATTTGCTCGTTATAACACCAGTGGAGATGAAGATTTTGAGACATATTGAGAAGTCTCTTGAAACGTGTCGGATCACACTGCGTCTCCGTAGGCCTCTGTGTGGTAACTACGCTGCCATTGGCCTTTTCATTTGTCTTGGATCGCACCGCCATAGCAAAAGTGTATGGTCTCTTTGGTATCAAGGGATGAGATTCTGTTGGCTTCGTTTAACAGGTGGTGCTCCTTTCGATGGTTCTATCAGTCGCCCTGAATGAATTCAAAGTGCGATGAGGCCAGTCTTGCTACACTGTATTAATAGTGTTGTGCTTTCAACCCAGCTGTCACGGAGTAAACTAACAAATCGCTCTGGGACATATTCCTCATGCCCTCCACTTTCCCGTTCTGTGGCAAATGAGAATGAGCATATTGGTTCAAAATAGGATACTCAGATGTCTCTCCTGGTAGCCCCAAAGATCCTTATGCAGCTTTTCATACCATCTCAATACCGTCTCTCGACGGGGACGCCCGAATAATCCATTAACTTTTGGCGATTAAGGATGAGCAGAGTGTTTTATAACGGGAAACCTCACCAGCGTATCCTGGTAAGACCATAGTTCATCCCACGGGTCGTATATCGCCTCCATCACACGAATCACGCCAAAACGGGATCACACATTCTCTGTAGCTCTACCATCATACGCTCCTCTGTCCGAAGTGGCCTATCAACAGCGAAATTCGATCCCGTTCTGGTTCAGCCAAGGTGCTGAGACCCCCAAATACTATATTTCATTTTCCAGGGCAGTCTCTTAGGCGGGCCGTGTATTCGCCTTGCCTGTAAGCGGTCATCTGATGGATAGACCTCGATATAGCAACCATTATCTTCTGTTTCGGTGCATTGAACAGCCAGCGACCATCTTTCGGTCTATTTACCCAGTCTTGTGGGTACTCCAGTTGCAGTGCCGGTCATTTTAACCAGCCTGGTGGGTTTCTGAGTTGCCACGACATAATGAGGGCTCACCTGTCTGTGGCTGAGATAAGGAAGGATTGTCTGAGGTAATCCTGACGGATGCACTGCATTGACATGCGGTTCACGAAGGCGGAATGAAACTTGCGTATTACTGTCAGAAGCGGATGACGGGATCATGTGAAAAGGAGAAATTGATAACCAGGAAATCCAATGTCTGTCCAGTGTATATAAATACTTATAGTTCGTCTCGTTCGCTCATTTCACACAAAAGTAGTAGAACACCGCAGTACCTTCTGCCATTGACTGAATAAAGATCGATCAACCTAGCTCTGATTACCTAGGTGCTTCATTCGAGTAACCGTAAACTCTCATCTCCACAAGCTCGACACTTACCGTCAGCATGAAACCCTCCACCATCGCCCTCGCGATGCTCCCCATTGTCACCAATGCCTACAAAGGCGACATGACGCATTACACCCCCGGACTCGGTTCCTGCGGCTACAACGACGCTCCTTCGGGCGGACGAGACGTGGTCGCCCTCTCCCGCGAAATGATGAACAACGGTCCCAACCCAAACCTCAATCCCAAATGCGGGTCCAAAATCACGATCTACAACCCAAGCACCAAGAAAAGACATACGGCGACGATAGTGGATACGTGTTGGGGATGCAAGAAAGAAGATATTGATGTTAATGTGGAACTGTTTTATAAGGTGGCGCCGAAAGGGGATGGGCGTGTGCATGGCATTATGTGGAATGGGAAGAAGGTGGGTGGGGGGAAGTTGCCGGGGGCACAGCAGTTGGTGGTGCAGGGTGGAGGCGGGTGGTTGGAAGACATGGATGACGATGTGCTTATGGGCGGAGAGGTGGCCACGGAGGAAGGGCCATCGAGTTTGGCAGAGGAGGAAGACTATGAGAGAGAAAGGATGTAGGGAAAGGTCTCGAGGATTATGAGATACTATTGGTGTACCTGGGCATAAGGCTTTGCTTTTCCATCTTGGCAGCTTAGGAATTTTTTGCCATAGGCCTCCAAGTTGGGCTAAATTACTGAAAAAGGGCAGGCGGCGTGGGAGGTAAGTGTGTATCGTAGGGTTGGCGTTCGGCTTTCGTACTTCGATAGGCTCTGTTTCGCGGGTTTTCCAGTTCCAATCCTTCACCTCAGCGCGTACTACCCTGCGTGACTTCGGCTGCTGATGCTTATGGTGTGCATACTGTAAGGATTCGAATCCTGGGATCAAGATGTGGAGCAGCCAACCACGCTTATGCTTTGATTGTTTGTCCCACCTCTAGCCAATTGGTTTCTCCTTGTTTCCTAGACATGTGGTCTTGCATCCCAAACTTCCGCTTTCTTGAGAGGCTCCGTCTTACCGTAGAACGATTTCAGCCAAATTCCTGCCCTTTCAAATCGGAAGCTCCGTATAAGCTGCGTGGATTTGTCCGAAAGTCCACAGACGTTCAATAGACGAGGTAGTAAAGTCAAGATGTGTGATAGGTAGATCGAACGAGCGAATTGTTTCAGTTGCAGAGATTTCACCCGGATATGAAGAAGTAAGATGTCCCTTTAAAGACAACCAAAAAGGGGATGGGACGATTGTGAGAATAGGAGCCGAAGAGCCTTTCAGTTAACCACTGCCTATGACTGGACGTCCAGCTAATGGATGGTCATAATTGTTAGTACCTCAGGCGGAAGATCCTTTTGCACGCAACTTCCAGTAGCCTCCGCTCTTGAAGTGGATATTGTAGGTCACCCCACGCCATGAGCAAGATTGCCGTACCAAATGATCCTTCCATGACGCCCCTTATCTCATCATACACCGATGCTATGCTGTGTGCTTCAGACTCTGTCTGCGCCCATCATGTCATTGTCCAATCTCGTTAGGTCGTAATATTCATGTGAATGTGGAGCCTTCGGCAGGCTGAGCAAGCTTCTTGTGCTGAGGCAAGGCCATGTACCTTGAAGGGAATTGTTACCCCCATATGGGTATCAAATGGACGGGCAGGCAAACATACCTTCGGAGCTCAATCAGGATCGTCTCCATCGTGTAATCTCTCTTCCACTGGTGGAGGCATGGTAGCCTTGAAGGATCCACCTGGACGATATCAGACGACTTCTAGATCCTCTACTGAAGCTAGCCCACCTTGCCGGATTTCTGATCGACGCAGGGCAAGTTAATCTTAGAAACGAACTGAACCGTAGGAGGAACGTCTGGATAATTGTCGCCGCAATGGATGTTGAGGCTATAGATTCGATTTTCATGGGCGCTCTAATAATACCAGGTAGGTCAGCAATGGACGTGGCTGAGGGAAGAGTATGCTCACGTGAGGCGGTCCCAAGATCGTTCCATTCCAATTCGACATCAACAAATCGTCTCCATCAGACAATCCATACGAGCATGCCTCTTGTGACAGCGATCAGCCCAATCGTACCTGCTTGCTTGACCAAGTCTTACCAGCCCCAAGCCCTTTCTCGCCCTTCTCCAGCTCTTCAAGCAAACGGAAGTTTCGCGGCACTTTCGCCGTCATTGTCGGCGGTACCAGAAGAAGCCTGTATAGTATCTATGTGAATTATACCTTCACGTCAAAGGGAGCAAAGCTGGAGTACCCGGTTGGAGATATGGCGTTGGATACGTCCAATGACCTAAGGTAGTGAGAGAGCTGGCAGATGTCACGGTGTAACTTACCACTATCTGTAATTTACGGCGCTAGCGTACGCTATCACGCTCTGCAACAACCTTACTCCGTAAACACTGGAACCTCAAATCCTCGTCCTGTATTCTCGGCTTTTCGGAGCTGCCAGCAATGAT
>QQTW01003211.1_pt1 | contig 12035 bp, 14 predicted proteins | sample 1904831 | NCBI WGS metagenome assembly QQTW01 (sample SAMN09435610, study PRJNA476489) | Subsurface metagenome, whole genome shotgun sequencing project. | reverse complement strand
GTTTTTCGACCTGACACCTCCTGTCATCGACGCTTCTTGGGTGCGACAATCAAATGCCGTAATGCGTTGGGAAGACGAAAAAGAAGTGAAATGAAGTTTCTGAATATGTATGATCTGCTGCAGTACAGTCTCTACTTTCAGGATAAGTCAGTCGGTTGGCTTTTCTGACGTCTCGCGATACGAGCTCCCACGAGGCTGCATTGCACAGACCGATTTCTTTCCATGTCACGTCCTCCAACTCCAAGGTCTGCAACACATCAAGCTTCACTCTGATTCAGACTCGTCTGGCATCTGTTGTGTTTCGGCCAATGCCTGTAACCCAAAGTGAGTAAGACACTGCAGCTAGAAACCAGAGCTCCGGGGCCATGATCAGAAGAGGAGCACAAACTGCGTCCAATTTCTGCTTCAACTCCTTCAACTTGTCTTCTTTGACCACAAGAGTTTGATCATCCAAATCTTCGATGATAAATTCGTGATTCGCAGAATCAATCTTCATGATGATTGCTTTGATTGAAGGATCACATTCGACCAAGACACCTTGACATTCACCAATTAGCCCAGCTCAAATGAAGCTTGGATATAAACTGAGCCATCTTGGTCATACCTTTCAGACCTTTCGGCATGGCGTTGAGATATGGTGTTTCGATGCTGTGTGTCAACAGTGATTAACGCCCAAGACACAAAGAGGGCGTTGAGGAAGAAAGATAATCCGATCGGTGATATAATGATCCGAACATCACCGAAGCTTATCCCGATTAGCTCAAGGAAGGGTCACGGTGTAATCCAAATTTCACCTTATCAAGCAAGAGATCCAATCAACCCGCACTTCCTTTAGATGTCAACTTGTTGAAGCAGTCACTGCCATGCAACTCTCATAAGGGTCATACTTGAAGTGGAAGTGAAAGATCCCAGATCTGCCTTCAAGAATGATGGAACCTTCATGGGATAGCTGTTTCAACAAATGATCAAACTCTCCAGGTGATCCACAACATCCAGAGGGATCAGTCCGTCTTCTGAACCTCCAGCTGGATTTGACTACCTCCTCAACGTGAACAATGGGTCGACCGTCATCATCAAGAAGCGGATTATATAAAGCTGTCATTCTCTCGCTCATTCAATCGACGGCTTTCATCCACTATATCCATCTACTTCCGTCATGTCTAGCTCAAACCTCAAATTTGACTGGAGACAGTTCCACAATAACCACCCCTACGATCCTAGGATCTTCCCCGACAATCTCTTCTACTTCAACATCACCAATGCCGACGTTAATCGGCACCAAACCATTCCTCAACATACCATCCGACATCAATCCATCCACATCTCCGTTTGTCGTCTTACCACCACTCTCCCCCGGTCATGAACCACCACTACCTCCGACGGAACAAGAACGGCGAGAGAATTCATTATTGAACGCTTATTTCCTTTTACTCGGTCTCCTGGTTTTTCTAATTGTACTTGCATGGTGGGCTTTTCGAAAACGACGACGGGAGAAGATGGTCAGATCTCAGAATCGAGGTCAACGGGCACTCGCTCGAGATGTGCAATATTGGAGTGGTCAGAACCGTTGGGTTTATTCGGGTTGGAGGGGGATGCGTTTCGCCGGGGGTAGAGATAGGATGGAGGAGGGTTTGGACGAGAGGGGTGAAGCGCCCCCGCCATATACAGCTCCATTCGCGACTCAGAGCAGTCTGGAAGGTTTGAGTATTTCTGTCATGCCGCCCACAAGTTATCAGCCACAGGCGTCTTTCGGTGGAGGATCAACTACGAGATCAGGTGTCGACACCGTCAGGATACCTCTTCGGACGTTTGCGAGAAGTACGAATCCACCAGAATATAATGCATATCCAGATGGATATCCAAGACCCACAAGTGTCACGACCGCAGAGCTCAGGCAAGGGGCGATTCGATGATCTGATTGGATGGAGTTATGAGGAGTGTTAAGGCGCGATGGCAGGGTTGACGGCATAGGGCTGTCCCATCCGAGTACAGGTACTGTACTGGCGCAGTTATGAGCAATAATGTCGGAGGGTGTTTTCATAACGTGGTGTTGATGACATATTTTACATGTTTTAATGTAACCTCGGAACATTCAATTCAAGGTTCTTGATACTCTTTTCCAAACAGATTTCGATAGCAAATATAATATGTTCGAAGCATTCTGTTCGATGCTCTTCATCCGATCTCAAAGCGGGGATTTCATACCTTGAAAGACTTGAGTACTTCGTCACGAATTCTCAGGAGATTGTTGAGCGCAGCAGCACGCCCCTGTTTATAGCAAAAGGGGTAATCATACACACACTTGCACACAGGAGAAATTTGACATGATCTAGCGTGGCACAGAAATAGATATACCAAATCTATAATCCGGTCACGCGGGAAGGGAGCCCGCCCTGAACCCCGATACAAGCAAGATCCAAGGGGGATTTGGGTGATGAAGTTTTTCCAAACCAGAAGCAATGAATCGCCCGGCGCCTTTTGTTCCGCTCGATCTGTTGAACCGTCCAAGCCTCCACGATCTATTATGCGCCACGGCGCTCCTCGCCTTTCCGTGTCGCAGGCACAAAGGGCAACTTGAAAGAAAGGGCAGACACAACCTCGAAGACGCCCGGACCGAGAGTCACCGAGCATACAGTATTCGTACTTGTATTGGGTTCCGTCTGCTCAACAAGCTATCGGAACTGCCAGTGGACACTTCCAGGAGAACAAACAACAACAAAGTGATGACGCGGACTTGCTTGTACTGTACGCGCTGGCCCAACAAGGTGCCGCTCTTTGCCTTGCCTTTCGAAGGTTGCCTTCGGATACAGTGCCGCTGCACGGACACGTGATTGTTCAAGGCTTGACATCCGTATTCGGGAACCGGATGGAGATGAGGTTCAAGGTTGTGGGGAAAACCATGGAGAGGGGTCTCAAGAGCCGTGCTCCAAGATACTGTATCGGATAGCGGATATGGATCATACTCCTTGTGGTGTTGCTAGGATTTACAGTACCGTTATTAGGCTACTCGAGGATTGCTTATTCCACACCGTTGAGGGTCTGCCTGAGTCTTGTCCAAAGCAACAACAATAATGGCCAAGATATTCAGTGCTGGACGGAGTACAGTAAGGGATATTCCGTCCTGCAACGTCAATTGTTCAAAGATCGTCTCGGGTTCGAGGCCTCCCGAATGCGCTTCTCCAACCTCCCGAGTTGCATCCCTTTGTCATTCACGGCAATCTCCGGATTCAGGCTTGATCTCAAAGCGGATAAAGGTTCCCGCTAAATTAACTAGCGTACCTGATCTGGAAATGTACAGCAATGCATGTCCCAATGCGGATACATCTTGTGCCCAAAATGCACTAGTGCTCAGCCACAAATACTCGATCCGGCTCAGATATGTGCCGAAACTGTATTATCACTACTGCGACAGTGCTGAGAAGGATGTCATACCGTCATTGCAACAATGCTATTCTCCTTGACTTGATCCCAGTCGCGGCACGGAAAGGAGGAGGAGGAGAAGGAGGAGGAAGAAGAAGAAGAAGCCCAAGCGTGAACAAGCAGAGATTTGCTCAGCAGGAAAGAAAGGAAAGAAGGAATATGCCCAAGCTCTGACTGGAGGCGAACTTGTTGTGTGTGTGTGTGTGTGTGTGTGTGTGTGTGGGCACATGTCCCTGCTTTCTCCTTTTTCCCTCCATTCGGCCCCATAACATTCCACGCGGGCCGCGTTTTCAGGAATGACGAGAGATTGCCATTGGGGCCCGGGGGTCGAGAGCGGAATGAAGCGACTTCCGTTGTTGAGGTTCTCTTCTCGCGCGAAAAAGCTCCCTTGCCAAGGATTTTGGGGCTGCTTTTGGAATGGGGGTTCTACAGTACCGCAGCTAGTGTGGGAGGATCAATCTCCTCCTGCCGTTGCTTGAGGAATATATAATCCCTTCATGCCCCCCCTCTATCGATTGATCAGAAACTCATTCCACAATCAAGTCACCATCTCAATACTTGATTCATCAACACCAGCCAAGTTTCCAAATCATTCTTCAGGACTTCTTCACTCTCCCAATATGCGTGTCTCTCAAATTCTTGTCGGCGCTCTGGCCGCTGTGCCCAGCTTTGCTTCACCCCTCGTCAAGCGAGAACACATCAATGACTTTGTCATCTTGAACTACGCTTTGACTCTGGTGTGTATCAATCGAATCTTTATGCCCTTGGAGCTTGTCCAACTAACACACGATTGCAGGAATTCTTGGAGCGCAAGTTCTACCAGGAATGTCTTGAGAAGTTCAGCCAGGAGGACTTCCACGCTGCCGGCTTCAACGGCTCGTTCTATCACAATCTCCAGGAGATCTATACCGATGAGCGTATCCACGTCGATTTCCTCGTGACCGCCATCACCGGTGCCAAGGGAACGCCCGTCAAGGAGGCCCAGTATAAGTTCCCCTTCACCGAGGACCCAGCCTCGTGCATCACGCTCGCCAGTGTTCTTGAGGGTGTCGGTGTATCAGCGTCAGTATCCTCATTCAAATCAAAACTAAGGACAAATAACTGACTCTCTCATAGATACCTCGGAGCTGCTGCTTCCATCTTGGAGAAGGACTACCTCACCGCCGCCGGTAGCATCTTGACCGTCGAGGCCCGTCACTCTTCATACATCCGCGCCTCGCTCGACCAAGTTCCCTTCCCCGCTCCATTCGACACCCCCTTGACCTTCACCCAAGTCTTCTCGTTGGCCGCCGGCTTCATCACCGCCTTCGCACCCGGCGACATCGCCCTTCCATTCAAGCCCTTCCCCACTCTAGCTTTGAAGTGCGCCGACACCTACTACGAGAGCGGACGCAGCCCCATCGTCTTCGAGGGTGCCGCCATGAAGTACAAGCCCGCCGAGGGAGAGAACCGATTCGCCGCCTTCTTCTCGGGTCTCACCCCGATCATCGTCCCGGTCAAGACCGTCGGTGATGACTTCGTCGTCGATGTGATCCCCGCTGGTGTCAAGGGTCAGGCATATGTCACCTTGGTCAACGACGCCGCCAAGTCGGGTGATGACAACACCGTTGCTGGACCCGCCGTCATCGAGGTCTATGCTTGTGGGAAGATCCCCACCACCCCGGCACCAAAGTGCGCTTGAATGTGGAAAGCTTAATCTTGTGATCTGATCCTGCGTTTGATGTTTGTCATTTAGCAGTTGCATGGTTTGGTGCTTTTTGGTGGGAGGGAAAATATGGCTTCAAGAGGAGTTCAATTCTTTGTACCTATTTCATTCTGTGAGATCTTACAACTACTTTAATACTATACATTCAAGTTGAATACCATCACTGGTTCGAACTGTGATACAGAATTGAGTGAAATGTCGAAACTGGTCGCCGCAGATTTAGTCATGTGCCCTCTTCAACTGGAGTAACTAACAACATCCAATCCTCGGTCTGTCTCCTACCACTGGCATCAGCTTGGTTGGCAAACACGAGCATTAGCACCTCAGCAAAATTACAAGGCGATATTTACCCCTAATAGGCAGCGACCTTTTCAAAGGAATTGGTACAGTATAGCATCTGAAAGACGAAGACGAGATAACCCCCCTATTCACAAGCGACCCTCCTACCATGTTAGCTCCCTACGCTCTCATCACAAATACAGCTGACCCACGACGCCAAGGCAAAATGCACAAGAGAGGAAATTGTTCCTCTACTTATGCAAAATCAGTTGAGCAGCATATATAAATGTTACCCAAGCAAGCCGGTTACAATCAAAGTGAATCTTGAAGAGGGCCACAGAGCGACATGCCCAGGTGGTTTTTGTCAAGTTCAGCTACTTCAGCAGGTGTCCAACACCAATTATCTGGGAAAGACGATCTCCGGCTGGGCTGATGGAGTCCCGCACATCTCAGTTCTGCTGCGGGAGGGTGGTTCTACGCTACAAAAATGATAAAAAGAAGATGTTTGTGGCTGGCCCCCTGGATGGACTATGGGATACCTACCTACGCAATCGATGCAGAACCCCTGATATGGCCTGAGCGAGAGTACTAAACTTGACTGGCTAGTTGGGTTTCCTTGTTTGGACAAGGACTTGTCCCATGGCGAACTGTCAATCGTCATCCAGGGCGAGCCAACGAGAGGCAATAGCTCAAAGTGTGTCCATTTTTCAAGGGATATCTCTGCTACCCGACACTGCTCGATATCTGTTTCACACCTGTTTGTCACAAACAAGCTGGAACCTTTCGACATCTGAACAGTCTTCCAATTTTTCTTCTCGAATTGCAACCCCTATACGCAAAGAATGTCAACCAATGCAGAAACAGCCACTCCAGCTGTGACTACGTTTCGTCAATGGGTAGCGGAAAGTCATGGTTGGGTTCTGCCTGAACGGACGGATCCAGACTCAAGGCCAGCTGTTGACGATTATATCCCACCTTTGAACGGTGTTGAAGCAACTTTCCGCCCATTTGTGTTGTATCGAGACAGGGCTCTGATCGAGGAGATGCTCAAAGATCTCCCCCGCATTCTCCAACAATACCCCGATCCTGCTCTACCTGCCGTCTGGAAAGAGTTTTGGCGTAGAGGAAAAAATGCGGCACGGGACTCATTCATCAGAACAGATTTCTCGGTCGGGTTTTACTGGCATTACCTTACCAACAACATTTCGATCATGTGCGAGTTTCTCGATCTGCAACAACGGCTGGAGCCGGAGATTTATACTATCGCATCTAATGTCAGACTGACCGACGCCCTCACGGTCGATGGCGAGTACCGGGTCGGGCTTGTTTGGAAGACAGATGTGGTGTACCTTGGCTATGAAAACGAAATCAACAAGCTTGAGGGCGTTGAGTGGCTCAATTGGGATGGGAGAAGGCGTGTTCAAGGAGCGAAGGCTATGATCATCAAGGTATGCCCCTCGAAAAGAAGATTCATCAAGTCCTCCTGTTCGCTCTTCTTCTGCTCATGCTGAAAAAAAGATTCCAACATTCAATAGTTGGGAGTATGGATGAGGTCAGCCAACGTACGGTGGGGTGTGATAGCGACACAGTCCCAATTTCGAATTAGTGCGCTGCGAGCATCGGCTAATGCCAGGCACTCATGTTGAATACCCTTACTTGGTGCTGAGCGAACCAGTCAGAATTGACTCTGTCACGCAACCAGCTTTCAACCTTTTCTTATACATGTCGCTGACAGGAACCGACGCTCTACCCAATCTCTGCGCTCATCGGTTGAGAGGCGTGATCCAGATACCAGATCATGACAAACATTGGCAAGAAACGCTGGCTTCGAACACCAAGTTGCGCTCGCAAACTGAGAAGACGAGATTCGGGTCAGGAAGTGACGAGAAAAAAGCAAGTCTGGAGGATGTTAGAGCTGCATTTGAGGTATACAGCGACGCTGTTGAAAGTTTTGTTAGGTTACCGTCTTGAGCTGACCACAATGGTTTCTTTCCTCTAGATTGGCGCGTTTAATTTGTCATGGCAAGATTACGACAATCACGGTCAAGACCTTATGTTTGAGCGAGTCCAAGTGATGGCGAGCTGGGTAGAAACTCGCACAGCTGACTTGATAACTCCATCAACATTGGTAAAATCTTTGAATCCAAGCTTGAGGTTAGGGCATGTTCCCACACTTTTCGTGCAGAAGCTCCTCGGTCATGGTGGAATGGGAACAGCTTACAAATGTCACTTTTCCGGGTTTACTCTGGTTGTCAAAGTTGCCAACACCGATGGCTTGGCGAAAGCCTTTAAAGAGATGGGAAGCGTGCTCGAAAAGGAAGCGGCATTTTATGAACACCATCTCATGCGTGCATCAAAGGTCAACCGACCAGCCTTTTTTGGCATGTTCAGGGCTCAACACTGGCGTGTCATCGTTCTCGAGTACACCGGTCAGGCGCTGAAATCGTTCGACGAGTTGGATCAGACTGTCAGGTATGGATTGGTCCCTTTATTGCAACCCTTTCATCAGTGGTGTGTGGCCTGTACTGAGTTCCCCACCACTAGATCCGACTTGCTGCAGCAAGTTGAACGGTTGCATTGCGCCGGAATAGAACACGGTGACCTCGATCCACGGAATGTCACCCGTGCGGAGGATGGGAAGGTCAGCATCATTGACTTTGGCACCGCACAATTTCACGATTGCGACCCGGAACGATGCTACGACCTGCAATCTTTACGCAAAAAACTGAAGCTGGAGGTCGAGAGTGTTGACAACCCCTGACGGAATGTTGGAGCTTATGGTCAAAAGAGCTAGCCACATATACATCTAGATGAGTTGTCATCTATGGGTAAAATCTACAGTGGTAGGTCTCTCGAAGAGGCTCTTAGAAGAAAACTCGGCCGATCAAAGACAATTTCAGACCCCTGCAAATTCCACCAACTATACCTGGTGCGGAAACAATCGCACGAGGCCATGGTGATATCTACTCGCGAAGCTGCGGACGGGGAGTACACGCGACGCGCCTGCGACATTCGCTTCATAAACCTACTCAAGGCTTACCAAAATGGCCGCCAGGAACCAGAACAATGGATGTCAGTCCGAGCTTCGCACAGAGGCTCATTGCGAGCTAAGCTTCACAGCACCCCCTGCTGAGCCAGACAGGCTGTGGTGCCCAATCCTAAAACAGTATGCGCCTCCTGCGAAGAGGAGCGCAGCACATATTGTGCCATTCCTGCTCACTGAGGTCATGGGCATGATATTTGGTGAAGACCAAAGACCTGGAGTTTGGTCTGAATGGAACAACAGAGTGTGATAGTTCATAGGTTTCCTGGGCCAGCACTGCCTGTGGGTCATCCAATGGTCCAGTCTCTTCTCAACTACACTATATTGTTCCCTATAACAGGATCATCTTCTCTCTAATAAATGGTCCATTCGGAGTCCTTGAAAACACTCTGGCAATGAAGGCCCCTGTCCCTATCCGCAACTTTGTTTAGTAAGCAAACAATCATTCCGAACTTTGTTGTCTCTTCCAGCTTCTGTGTTCCATTTCATCTGCATAATCTCAGTTTACTGACTACAATTCCAATCATGATAGTTGGGTCCACTGCTAGTCTCCTCCTATCCACTGAGGGGGGGGAGCGGCTCATGACCGACCTAAGGATAGTTCCAGAAAAACTGAAGCGCTGCCAGGCAGTCATGACTGAACTATCGCACACAAAGGGTCAGCTGGTTGACAAGAATGCCTTCAGCTGGCAGGGCTCCCAAGACCAGTTGGCCCTCTGGCGAACGCCAACCATACACCAAGGCCACTGTCACACTCCTACAGCTGGACGGAACGGAACTGGAGTTCAAGTCCAAGCCCTGCCTCTTGGCACAATATCTGTTCTACCAGTATGTGTCAGCAATTATGACATATGCTGCATCACTCAGCTAAAGGTTGGAGTGTGGATATTGTTGCTGGGAAGTCAGATTTGGGCAACGCTGGGCAAGTATATGCAAAAGCTGATGCTTACAGCTTTGGCAAGGTATACTGGGATTGAGACAGAGGAGGTTTGGTAGGAGTTTGGCAACTCCCGCATCCTGGAAATTCACTTGTTGCCAACGGAAGAGCATGAGTTACAGCATGCTGTGTTGGTGGTGCTGAATACACAGAACAAGTACTCTTGCTCGTATTAGCTGGAAGGTTCAAGATTACTTATTATCTCACATTCAGTACTATAGGCACTGACTGTTTGTCAAAGAAACAAGTTTGGAGGATGGCACAGCTATATTTAAGGCACAGCAACATAGATGAAATTTTCACAATATCAGAAATTTCTTCCTCACGCTGGCGCAGATCAATTCAAGCATAAGTAAAGCTAGCTACCAGCGAGCTTTGCCAACAATTGGCGAAGTTAGCCAAACAACTTCAGCAACGTTAGTCCAACAATTTTTTTTCAGAATCAACAGGGTGCGCATGTGGCTGACAAGTCCCTTAGTGGCCATTCCTCAGGGGAAGGGGCAAATGGCGATACACTCCTTTCAACAGGGGTAAATGAACAAAAAGGGGCTTTAGGCTTGCTGGCAGCATCAGTGCTCTCACCGAGGAGGAACACAAACTGTCTGTGCTTCCCCTGTTGTTTCGTTGCTCAGATCTCCCCTCCTAATTCCAAGGATTGACGTCAAGATCAGGGGAAGAACCGGAGCTGGTCACAAATGGAATCCCGATTCCAGATATGTCCAGGCAAGACCAAGAAGGGGTATTTCGATTACAGCTGGATTTCTACACTCCTCATTGTCTATATAAACGACTCTCTGGGACATGGATTTCCCCCTCATCCGACGTTACTTCATTCTATATACAAGGTCTTCAACAGCACAGAATCTAGCCTTTTAGATTATTCTTCGCTATACCACAGTTGAACCTTCAAGCTATTTCGTTCTCGACGAACTCGCTTTCCATTATATTGACCTCCAATAAATCCAAACTCCAAACCATTGTCAAGAACAATCTTTGACAATGAAATTCTTCATCGTCGCCCTCTTGGCCTGTCTCTTGTCGCTCGTGGTGAAAGCGGAAGTATTTGAATGCTGGATTGCCAAGGTATGTTGTTTCATGCCATTTCCTTCCTCTCCTGTCAGAGCTTCCATAAACCCGGTTCCACTCTAATTCAAAAGACTAACTCAACCCCCTCCCAGTACCACACAAACGATGAGCTCCTCACCGATATCTGGGCCGAATGGTGGCTCGAATGCAACGACGACGTGGTCAAGATATGGTTCGAGTCGCACATCCAAGTCAGAGGACGATACATCTACGGAAGCGGAAAGTCGGGCACGTCCATGTTTCCGATTTTCGGCGACTGGTACGTCATGTATCTCCATTTGCGCACTGCTTGGAATTTAATTCGTGAGTCTTTTCTCTTTCTCTCCCTTTCTTTTCTTTCGATCAAGGCTTTCTCTCGCAATTTTTGCTAACCAGCTCTCTTTTGCTTTTTCCACAGACAAATTTAGCTCAGGTAATTTGAAATATCATCCACACCCCCCTTTACTGCCCACCGAACCCCTAAAGCTGATCCCAAACCACAAACAGTGCATTACCAAAAAGGCCTCGCCATCTGCCACACCTTCACCATCCACTCCTCGCACGCCGAGACGCACCAGATAGACACCTTCTGCGTCACGCCGCCCGTCGCCTATCGAGCCAACGGGTACCGGTTCTCCTGCCCCCGCTGCGAACTCGGATGGTGGGATGACGGTCACGGCTCTCAATGGATGATGGTTGACGCGCCTGCTGCCTCCTTGACCAATTCTTCCTCGTCGTCTTCCGCTGCGGCCCCGGCGAGGAATAACTCGTCCGATCCCGCTGTTGCCGTTGCTGCTGCTGCTGCGGTTGCTGCTGTTGCTGCTGCTCCTCCCGCTTCTTCTTCTACCTCCCTTCCGCCAACGACGACGACGACGACGATGGCAAAGGCAGGAGGAAAGAAGGGACCCTTTGGCGACTTTGGTTCCGCCGCCGACGTCGTCTTCCCGTTCGTGCCGGATACTCCGACCGCGCTGCCGGCTGGTGTATCTGAAGTCGCTGCTCCGCGGGTGGTGTTGGTGGCTAGTGCGCCGGGGCCAGTGAGGAGTGGGAAAGGGGGGCGGGGGCGGGGGAGGAGGAGTGTGGGGGGGAAGTGAGTGAGGGTCTGGGTTATGGAGGGCGTTAGACGGGGTTGAATGAACGTTTTGGGGGGACTGGTATGGGGAACTTTGTGGTGTACCGTACGGGGATAAGATGTAGCTGGGTTGCTTGGTGGATGAATGATGCTGTTTTGTTTTTCGTTTGAATGAGAATGAATATCATGAATGTGCCAATATAAGGTAGTGCTCCCAAATATTTCCCTCGCCCCAGCTTTCCCCGACCAAAACATGCATCGTACAAAACCCACATCTAACGCTACTGCCGCACCCCATCAACAAAAATCTCCATCCTCTCATTATATGGCGCCACCCTGCCGGCGATCGCAATCGACTCGGGCGTCGGGTACTTGTACCACCAGAACATGTCTCGATACTCTTTCCCGTTGAGGACGACGTTGTAATACTGTATGGAAAGAAGTTGGGGGTTATATTAATGTCATGCTTGAGAGAGCAATGGTTGGGGGGGGGGAAAGAGAAAAGACTCACGAA
>QQTW01003210.1_pt1 | contig 12036 bp, 10 predicted proteins | sample 1904831 | NCBI WGS metagenome assembly QQTW01 (sample SAMN09435610, study PRJNA476489) | Subsurface metagenome, whole genome shotgun sequencing project. | reverse complement strand
TTCGGCAACGCTTGCGTATATGCTCTCATCCATGGGCTCGAAATGTGCCCGGGGAAGGTTCATGAGCTCCCGAACCTCTTTCACAGTGAAGGTACCCTAAATTGCGTGGCTTAAGCTACCGTCACCGATTAACATTGATATTGTTCTGACATACCTGCATCAGACCTCTCCTGCCCACAACCTTGACCTGTTTCACTCGACTCCGTGAAAGCGTGTCCAGGGCGTACTCAGTGATATCCGTCTTCCGCAGAGCATCAACATCAGACAGCAGAATCCGCGCAACGTCCAATGCGACGTTCCCCATCCCGATGATAGTGGCATTCTCCCCTGCGTCCAGCCGCGGCTGAAGCTTTGCGTACTCTGGATAGCCGTTGTACCAGCCAACGAATTCGCGAGCGGAATATACGCCATCAAGTCCCTCTCCAGGCACGCCGAGCGTCTTGTCTTTTACAGCACCGTAGGCGAACAGAATCGCGTCATAGTGTGGTACCAAGGATGGTATGGGGATATCTTTTCCGACCTCGATATTGCCGATGAAGCTAAAGCGTGGCGACGCTGCGACTTGGTCGAACTTGTCCTGACAATTCTGAGAAACAAGGGATTAGGACTCATCATGCAAGGCAGATGAGACAGAAGTACCTTGACTTCCGGATGATCCGGCGCAACACCGAACCGTACCAGGCCGAATGGAACAGGCAGACGCTCGTACATGTCGACTTCAGCATCTTTTATCTTGTTCATGACCCTATACGCCGTGTAGAAGCCGGCTGGTCCAGATCCGATGACAGCCAGACGGAACGGTCGATCCTTGTCTAAAGCTTGAGTCAAAGAGCTTGCAAGGCGCTTCGCAGTCGACTGTGAGCGCCATGTCGATTGCTGGATTGGAAAGGTCTTTTGCAAGGCTACTCCGCTGCCCGGCCATGGAATCCTCGGCGCGAGGACTTTCAAGCATCGCATCGTCCTTCGACCAGACTATGAGAGAGATAGTGCTCTGATACCGCACCATACATCATGGCCGATCAAGCGCATAAGCAATCCGACTCCTTTTGTACGCCATCGAGCTTGGCCTCACAGGAAAATTTTGATAGTAGAACCGAAGACATGGACGTCATTACGCGACAGCGCGCTAGTTGCTGTTCGGCGGCTAATCCCCGCGTCAATCATGACGGTTGGTCGTTGCTATGGCGACGCCTCGGCCTCGTCTGTTTTCTGATCCTGGACATCAAGACCCGACGCGAGCTGCTAACCTCATCGAAGCACTCTCTTTCCATTCCTGTCCAACGCTTTGATCAATTGATACCTCTGAAGAGCTCCTTGAGACCTCATTCTTCATAGAGCTTTCATCTCGCCTCTCTTTTACAGCACTCGCCGTTCGCTTCTTCCAGCAATGGGGGCAGAGCCTCCGTTCCTCTACGGACGGCCGTCCCAATACTCTGCGTTCGAACCGTACAAAGAGTTCAATCCCAAGCGCATATCTCAAGCCAGCAGTGTGCCGCCTTCAAGGCCGCCGCCTAAGAAGGAGGGTCCGCTGCTCAATATCAACAGGCACCCAGACAGCTATGTCATACTGCCATATGGCCGGACGGACGTGAAGATGATGAGTCCGCGCACCAAGCATAGAGTCAAGTATGCGCGATGGGCGCAGCTTGCATTCAGAATCCTGCAACTGGTTGTCACGATTGGACTGCTAGTGTGCGTGATCTGTATACGAGGGACTAAAGATTCCGAGGGCTGGATCCTGAGGATACCGGTAATATTATTCTGATTCAGCAATGAGATACCGTTTACTGACCCTTTTCAGCCTGGGATGGATATCCTTACGACGCTTTATGCCATATACCACTTGACCAGGCCGGCCAAAGGCCGCACGCCGACGAGCTCTGCCAGTTACCACTTCTTCGCGCTCGTCATGGATGCCGGTTTCATTCCTTTCTACGTCTTTGCTGCGATGATGGCTAGAAGCAACTACGACCAAGAGCCTGACACTTTGGGACGCTGGCGGAGCTTCTTCAACAACGGAGACGCTACGGCCAAGTTGTTCTTCTCAACCTGGCTGGTCGCCATCGTTTGTGGCGGTCTGCATCTGATCTCGTCATTCCTGGATCTATACCTCGTCCTCATCTTCCGCAAGATTTCGAATCTTCCACCGGACATGAACCCGCTGGAAGACAACCTGACGTCCCGACACTCGCGTAAGCACAAGCACAAAGACTCAGCCATATCGATCTCCGAGAAGCATCTCAGTGCGAGCACCGCTTCCCTAGGCGACTCGTCACGCATGTCTCGCGACCAAGTCTACCCGCCGATCCCACAAGCCACGTCTGTACCATTCCTCCGCACGAGAACCAATGCCGACCAGGTCTACTCGCCTCACACTCCGCAAAGCGCCCGCGCCTCTCGTGTCTCTCAAGCCGCCTACAGCGCGGTATTCGGCGACGGACCGCACTCGGCGCGCAACTCCTACGTCGGCATGCAACATCGCGAAGGCTCACAGGATCCCTCCCAGCGGGCTTCGCTACTCGGGACGCATCTGCCGTCGCCCCCTCAACACTCGCAGCGGCATTCGATGGTGGTAGGAGACCCTCGACGCGCGAAGATAGCGCCGAGCGGCACGTCCTTTGTCACGTCTGTCTCGTACGATGGCATTCACCCGCACGACCTGGCCGAGCGTGAGCCCAGGTCCGTCAGCCCGGTGACCCAGTCGGACAACTGGCAGGTCCACTCGGACTCGGAGTCAGATTCGGAGAACGCGCCGCAGCCCATCGGGCGCAGAAGTAAAGTTGGCCCTTTCTCTCATACCCAGCATCCGAGGGCGTATTATGCCGTATCTTCATCCGCGGCCGATGATGAGGTCGGGCCTCGTCACCATGACAGCGATGATCTCCATGCGCAGAGTGTTTCGAGCTCGGCGACGAGCTCTTTGCTTCATCCTCCAATGCATCCGCTCAGCATGCACCCACCAACGCCACCGCCACCTTCCATGGCCCGGTCTGATAAAGCCAAGCAGCAGCAGCATCAGCATCAATCAACCCCCGAGCCCACCGCGTCCCGCCAACCTCCAACCCGCGTCCCCACAACGAGCAGCTCCGTCTACTCCTTCCTCACCAACCGTAGCAACGAGCTTCCCACCCACAACAACAACGTTACCTACGACAACGACGCATCAGACCGCCACCGCAGCGCCACGCCACCAAAACGCCGCTTCTACGGCAGTCTGCGCGCCGCGACGGCTGCCATTGTCGTGCCGAAGGCTGGACCTGTTGCGAACAAGGGGTTTATTGACCGCGGTGAGGAACGCTGGGAGCAGGGTGATGCGGGTCGGGAGCGGGAGCGGGAGGCCAGGGTTGTGAGTAGGAGTGGGGTTGATGTCGACGGGAGGGGGTGGATGGGGGAGGTTGATGGGTCTGAGGAGAGGTGGGGTGGGAGACGGAGAGAGGTCAGTGGGAAGATTGTTGAGGAGGGCAGGGCAAGGAGGGGGACGGTTGTGAGGCGAACCAGTGGGGCTGTTGGTGTGTACTGAGAAGACTTGAAGCTGGATGATGTTAGAGGCAGGTGGACAAGGTAAGCGGTTACGTCTCCATTGGATTACGGGTCTCAAAAAGTCTGATACTAGGAGATTCGGCACGGAAATTATATTGTGGAGGTGATGACGGACGATAATGTAGATAGAGGGGGTTTGCTGGAGCAAGGCTCCGCTGTATAAATGCGTGCCTGATGGCAGAGCGAGCTTGGTATTGGATTCATCGGGTTACTTAGCAGGCGCAGCTAATGTTAAAGCAATCACGACATGAATCTTGACGACCGGCGAAATAGATGCGTAAAGTGGCGCAGAGTGTTGAATCAACTCGCACACAGTTCTCTATCCTAGAGTGAGGGGTGATAATAGTCCAACACAGAGCTCGTGGGTCAGGGATACATAGTGAGATTTTCGAAAACGCTAAAATTTTCTGAAACAATGATAATGGAAGAGGAGATAGGAATTACAGTAGAATATGAAACGGATCTACAGCGTATGCCCACCTACCTATATAGGTAGGTGGGTATCAACCTCGTAACCTCCATCAACCTGATACCTGACTGCACCCAACCCGCTAGCCTCTCGACGGTCGAGTAAACACGATGTCGATAAAAAGGTCGGCCGCGCTCGCCCTCTGGTTCGACTTGACAGCAGCAACAGCAGCAAATCTTCCAACAAGATCGGACGCAACACTTACACCATCATGTTCTCCCACCGCGCCCGGCTCTTCTTCCTGGCCGCTTACTTGGGGACTATCATGATGATGACGCCAGCAATAATGGCCCAGAACGACGAGACAAAACAGCCTGCTTGGCCGAACGGGAATTCAGCATTCTGTGGGCGCGATGGCGACGAATTTGAAGTCAAATTCGCCAAGAACGCAAACTGGGGCTGCCTTTGCGACGAGGCCGTTCTATCCATCATCAGTAGGATGTGCAAGAACCGACTTGGCGTCCAGTTTGGACCGGATCCGGTGGTGAAACTGCTGCTCGATGACGCAGTCTGCTCCTACGAGTTTACGGCACCGCCGAAGGATCGCAACAAGGTGGAAAAATGTCTTAATGACGGGTTCAAATATTTCCTCCAGACCCCTTCATATACTCCACCATACGTGGAGTGCAAGTACGTGCTTCCTCATCTCACATCACAATCAGACTGGAGTGCCTGATTATGCATTGACTTACTTTTTGTTCTAGGAAATACGATTCATTTACCGGCGAATACGTCTAGACTCGTTGACAGTCTTTATATGAGCAGACACGACACTGTACAGAGTGGGCCAAGACAGTCCCGTATTCTGATAGAATGTATACTTGCAAAAGAGCCACTGAAGACACCGGAAAGGCGTTTCGGTCATTATAGTCTCGCGGCGGGCGTCAACCGTGCTTGCGAAGGCTGTCTTTTCAGATAATGTGTCAAATCAGGATATGTTCGCATATTTCTTGCTTTGGAGATTGGATTTCACACTTCCGCGAATGATATTGCTATATGGGGCAGGTTTTGGAAAGAAGACTCCTCGTTCGCAACTTGTACCGGTACATTTCTTCCACCTAGATATCCACCAATACATGGCCTACTGACCTTTCTGGTGTTCCTGATATTCATGACCTTTCTGAGCTCCTCTTGGTGATGTCCATGCTTTTCTACCCGGTGCCCGTTCCTTCTCTAGTTGACCGTCTTACTCCTGGCCCTCCTGGCTATTTTCCTCTCTTGACTTTGAACCAGTGGCATTCCTTTCACCATTGGCCGTTCTCGCAAAACTGTCGATTGTTGTGTTGGTTTATACTCTTGCTTTTCGTCTCTACCTTCTTTTGCTTGTGTAACCCATTTCTGCTTCCATCTTTGCTGTGTTCTCGCCTCTCTGGCTCGACAGTCCGTCCTAGAGTATGCTCGTCACCTCCTGCCCGCAGATAGGGGCCTGGGGCGCTGGCCATTGGGGAGTCTCGGAGGGTCTTTATCTTGTATCAAAGCTATAAGCCAGGCAGTTATAGCGTCAGCTCCATCCCCAACTACTTCTCCATTACTAAATACATGTATCGGTCCTACTATAGTTGTGGAGCGGAACGTATTGTGGTTGTCATCAAATCCTGATATATAATAAGCGGATTACTTCTTGTTGCAATAGCCGCGCAGTGGCACCAGATAAACGTGCTCAACACCGCGTCCAATCCTGCAGTGTCACTTACAAAGCTATGAAATTAAGAAAGAATGCAGAATCACATTCACCGCCTTGGTCTGATGACGAAGAAGACCACGGACGGTAGGCGTCATCTGTACTTGCAGAAAGGGCTCCCTCGCGCTAGATCGCCCTACGGTCTTAGAGGACAAGAATTTACAATGAGCTCCCGCAGGTCGGTTGTTGTGACTTCAACCATGCCCCGTATGCCCTCAAATTTGGCCGTCTTGTCCTTGAGACAGGGGCACAGTTGGTTTCCAAAAGAGTTCCTTGAGCGTTAGCTTTTGCTCGGCTCGTAAACCAATATCCTGCTCGATCAAGTTATCATCGTCCAGGCAAATGACTCCCATCGGCACAGGAAAGCCCGCGATCACCCGGGGGTAGCACGAAGACCGCTGATTGATCGCCCACATCCAGTGAGCATGCTCCGTATGACCGTTGTAATGTTGCTCTGACTCGCTTCAAGTACGTTGTATGGGTATAACGCTCCTTGTCCGACAGACAGGCCGCCATCCAAGCGATTCAGAATCCTCACTCCACATCCGGACGACAGCCTGACCATACGAGCACTCGACGAGCTCCGATGTCATAGGTGAGAGATGCAATTCCAGTAGTTCCCAGCACATGTGGGAGTGCCAGGCAATGTTCATTTCTCAAAAGAGTCGAGAATCTTTTCCCGAAAGGACCTTGCTTGAGCTCTACTCAGTGCTGTTTCCCCTCAGTCGTGTACTCAATCTTTCTTTTGCGTTTTCTCCTCCGTTTCCCGGTCCACTTTCGGCTTCAAATGGACCTTCCACCGGTTCTTCAACGACTCAACGTTTCGTCTCTCAAAGTTCTCGGCAATCTCGGCCCACATTAGACCCTGCCCTTTCAGCCGTATCAGGAGCTGATCTTCTTCAGGCGTGTAAGCGATCGCTTTCGTCGGGTTCCCTTCCGGTTTCGGCCTCAAATGGTCCCGCCACCGCCGCTGCAAACCGCCAGCACTTCGGCCCTCAAAATGCTCGACAATCTCGGCCCACTTTAGGCCCTGCCCTTTCAGCCGTATCAGGAGCTGATCCTCCTCGGGCGTGTAGTCCGCCTTTTTCAGCCTCCCCTCCCATTTTGGCTCCAAGTAGTACCGCCACCGACTCTGTAACGCTGCTATGGATCTTCCTTCAAAGTACTTGCCTATCTCGGCCCACTTTAGGCCTTGCTCTTTCAGCTGTCTTAGGCGCTGGTCCTCCTCAGGCGTGAACTTAGTCTGTTGTAGGTCCAGATCTAGTTTTACTTGCAGATAATCACTCCATCGAAGTTGTAACGCCGCTGCGGTCCGTCCAGGGAAGTATTTAACTATCTCATTCCATTTCCGGCCCTGCCTTTTCAGCTCTTCTAAGCACTGATCCTCCTGAAGCGTGTAAGGCCTGGCCACTTCTGGTATTGGCTGTGTCTTCAAGACCGTAGAATAATGCTTTCTTAGAGCTGGCGTGGTTCGTCTCGGGAAGTGCTCGTTGAAGGACTCAGCAATCTGTTCCCATACTAGGCCCTCTTCTTTGAGCTCTTTCAGAAGCTGATTTTCCTCGTATGTGTAGGGTGTAGATTTGTGCGGATCTGGCACGAAATTCGGCTTGAGATAATATTCGTATCGACCTCTTAGTGATCGAGTGGAGTGACGCGGAAATGACTTGGCGATTATCGGCCACGTAAGGCTCGGATCCTGCTTTTTCAGCTCTATCAATTGCCGGTCTTCCTCCGGCGTAAACGTAGGGTTTCCCCGGGTCTCAAGAGAGTGGGATAGGAGGCTAAGCTCTGATTCTGTTTGCAGAGCCCCTAAGCCTGGTGGAAAGAAAACTATGCCAAGGGCTAGAACCCTAAGACGAAATCTCATAGTGACTGTTCGGCGTGGGACTGACAGGAAGCCATGCGAATCGGAAGTTTTGAGTTGTTGCGGACCAGAAAAGTAAATTCGTGCGGGAAGCGCTGCGTTTTATGAACTCTGTGGCACTCATCTCAGAATATGTAGAGTTCCTGCACTGACCAGGACACTAGCAAGCTTGAGTTGCACTCTCACGACTCTCAAGGAAGCTCGAAATCAACAACCTACCTATCGACTTCCTCTCTGCGAACCGTGCTCGCACTCGCTCCTCACCTAGAATACAACCGTAATTTCATGGTTAGAAGCCGTCAAAGCACACCGACCCTTGAATTGGAGTGTTGTTCTTCAGCTCAGTTCAAACAGATGTAGTACTATGAACCGAGTAGCTCTGCACTCGCCGGCGATGTGTCTCAATCCACAGTTGCGGTGGTCATCTGCCGCCGGATCTTCCAGGATTCCGAATCTGTCGCGGCGCCCTGCCCTGCTGTTCTGCATGGTCCTAGTCGGCTTGAGCCGATCGTCAGGGTAATAATGCCAACCATATCGCTGTACAAAGCAGACGTCAATGACTTCAGGTTCGGACTTGGCCTACTAGTAGTCTTGGCACCGAGAAGGATCCAGCCATGAGGGAAGAAGAGCATGAATCTGATTGGCTGAAGCCAGGAGTCCTTCGTGAAAGCATCCTTCAGTGATCGGGGTGTGCAGGCCATATAGTCCGGAGAGGAATTCAGATCATCCTCCAAAAAGTCGGACTTTATACATCAGTCGGAACGTTAGCTGATGCTTGTTCGATCCTGACGTATTGAAGAAACGAGCTCTTTGAGTTCAGAGTCAGCGGGAGGTGATCTCACGCAAGCCCCGAAACCGCTGAGGACGTCAACAACACCACGGTTCAAAAGCACCTGGGCATGCGAAGACGTTCCAGTTCGAGCGATCGTCTCTATCAAAATCATCTAAAGCAGATTGACACGACCGAGGCAAAAGAACGGCTAGGCAAAGGGCTCGGTAGCAAGTTCTTTGGACTCAATTCGGTCATGGAGGCTATTGGCGGTCATGCATATGATTTTGTGCTACCGGATTCTCCGCCGGCATTATGAGTTCATGCTATTACTTCTCCATGCTTCGCCTGCTAGAGTCTGAGTGCCTCTAGACACTTGCGACTGCGTGATCGATGGCTGGGAGCCATGGAGACTTCATGCGGAACCATGGAACTGATATGACGGTAGCTCGCTACCACATACGACTTGAGCGTCTCTCAGACGTAAAAACATGGTAAGAGCTAAACGCTCTACGTGAGTCTTCGATAGTCTAAGCTATCAAAAACTTTCCATATATACCTCTTCTATTTAAGCTCCTCTCCTGTGCTTTCCGTCCCCTCTCATAACAAACATCTGTCTCATACTTCTCAGCTCTCGTCAATAAGTGCATGTCTTCAAGCTATATCGACCGACACTCAGTTTTTCCACATAAACTCTGCTGCCAGGACTTCCGTACACTGCCAACTTTTCTCATCATGGCGTGTTGCTCTATAAAGTCCCAAATGACTCCTGAGAACCGCCATCTAACGATGACCGCCGCTGTGCCACCTATCCAAGACATTAGCACCACCGTAAAAGATGCGCTGGGACATGTATGCGGATCCACCTGGACCTCGGCTGTTGTTCTCCTGCTCCTCGATGACCTGACTGCCCCTGGATTCGACGACGCGCCGAAGAAGCTGGAGGACTACCTCCCAGAGGACGCCAGCGAGCAGCAGCACAACTCAACGACAATGTTCTTTTTACTGGTTTTTGGGCGGCTTCGCAAGGGTCAACGCACGGCACTTCAATCCGATGCGTCTGGGAAGGTCTTGCCGTCACACCGCAAAATGGTTGCGATGAGGGCACGGAAATATCTCAATACCTTTCCTGGAGTGGAAAATGTAGCGAAAGACAGTTCAATCCGGATGAGAGTGGAAAGTTGTATGATAGGCAAGATGGTGGAAGAATGGGAACTACGAGAGCTTGCCGACCTACTCGATTACCGAAACGATTTGATGTCCATGGCAGACGCCTTCGCGCAGTTTTCCTGCGCCATGCCAAAGCGCTTCTCATGCGCCAAATGGAATCCGGAGAGTCTGCCGATTCTCATGAGGGAGTTTCGTTTCACGCGCGAACGGTTCGATAGACTGCGTGAAGATATCTACAGGAGCAGGATTTTCCCGGATCCGATCTGGTCTCAAGGTGAATTCTGGGGGAAACCACATGACTTCTTCGCCGTTGTACTGCTCTGTGCGCAGATGAGCGAAGCACGAATCGAGGAGAAGCTTCTGCAGCTGTCGATAAGTCAGTCTCTGCTTGATTTATTGGAGTCACGCTAACCTACAGTAGTGGTTCGGGACACGGTCGGGGCGCTCTCCGCCGACCTGATGGCGGATCCATTTGTTCAGTCACAAAGAAGGAACCTCTTGGCGATTTTAGGCATTTCCATGTGGAGCCCCTAAAGCTGATGCTGGGCAAGGCTCATGATTTTTCATTACATGCTGCGCAACTCCATACGGGTGCTTCGAAGTCTTTTGAGCAAGATATTGAGCGCTTTTCCGCTCGCTATAAGGATTGTACCTCCCGCGGGGGCTAGCATCCAGAGGTCCACGACGTTGTGACGAGTTGGTCACAAGGAAAATGGACTGGCTTCTCTGGACTCGATGAAGCCAGCCAATGTTTTAATAAGCTAGAAGGGTGCATTAGATTAGATATCTACTAAACATTATCTCGTCGGTGATAAGCTAGCGCTAATCAACGGGCTAATGCTACGATCAAAGGTTAAAGTAACGCTGCATAAACGTATCGCTAGGAAACTATATCAAATCCTACTTTTCTAATTACAATGACGTTTCATTCTAAATGCTTACTTTTCTAACTTGCCTAACAAATTATAAAGGATGACGGAATACTAGAAATATGATTTCCAAACGCTGCAGAATCCTCGATAGTTAAAAGAATACAAGCACATGCAGTATCTGCTATCTGAGCCTTCCAACATGAAGTAATATAGCTTGTTTTCTTTAGCATACACGAACTATCTATAATAAGAAGCATGCTACTCTAGAGCCGCAAAGTCTCCACGAGGAAGCTTAGAGCGTGTCACGCTGATGTCCAAACCGCCTCATACCGTCCGATACCCCACGAAACGCCTTTTGGTTAGCCTGCAAAACGATCGTCCCAGGTCTAGCAAGACACACCAGAGCAGAAGAAGTTTTTGAGAGTTGATAGTTGAGAATACATTAATTCGGCAAGGATTAGGCTTGTTCATATCCCCTTGGTATCATTGCGTCAGATATAAGGAAATCAATGGGCACACAAGCATAAGACGTGCAATCATGGAGACTTTTCGAAGGTTCAGAAGGTTTTAGTGAGCATGAAAGAACGCGAGTGAGGTGATAGGCGTCAAAAAGGACGTGCTGCATAGAGCAAAGAGCAAAGACGTGAACAATAGACTCGTGCTCGTTAAATCACGATCAGATAAACTCTTGGGTCACAGATACAGGGTCCCTCATGCGCCATCTTCCAGCAAGCCGTTCAGACAACATCAGCTTGCCGCGACGGGCATCACAGCCACAGACTGCGGAAGCGTCGGAAGTGCAGGCAGCGGTATGTTCGGCGGCGGCGGAGGAGGGAGTGGCATGTTCGGCGGCGGCGCTGGCGGGAGCAGCGTGATGGCCGGCACGGAGCGGTGCTTGTTCAGCCGGACATTGAGGGGCGCCGGTGTCCGCTGCCTCGGTATTGATGAAGGCACACCAGTTCGAGGCCTAGGCGGATCCTGAGAGTCCTGCTGCGTGGGAGGGAGCAGCGAGCTTGTGGACCGGTTGTTGGTAATCGACATGGGACGAGATGAAGAGAGGAAGGGGGCTGGGTCGGCGCGGATTTGCATGCTGTTGGGGCGGCGGAGGGGGGTAGCTGTTGATTTTGGGGTTTGGAGTGGTTGTGCTTGGGTTTGGTTGGGCGGTTGTTGCTTTTCGGAGAAGATCCAGGAGTGGGAGCGGGGAAGGGTAGAAGGCGCGGACGAATCGCTGGGTGGAAGAGAGGAGTTGCGCCGGGGGAGGATCTGCTCCGAAGGGCGAACGGGGATCTGTCTCATGAAGGGCTTGGATGGCGACGAGCGGCTAGGACTGCCGCCTGCCGCAGACTGCGGCCGCGACATGGACATCTCCAGTGGGAGTCGAAGCTGATGCGGGACGGTCTGCGTCGGGGGAGTCGAGCTCATGTCCGGTGCGCTGCTGCCCTGTTCGTTGGGTGTCTCTTCTAGAGGCTCTGGAGAAGGACTAGCTAAAAAGCGACCCTGTACCGGAGTTGCGAACGCAGGTTTCGGCGGGCTGTGCTGCTGCGTGCGGAAAGAGCCGCCGTAGGTGGAATGCCGTTGGGCCTTGGGAGATACCATGCCGTTCATGAGAGCAAAGGTATTGTCGCGTGGGCTCGGGATGGACTGAAGCGACTGCCGCCACGGATTGGGACT
>QQTW01003209.1_pt1 | contig 12037 bp, 16 predicted proteins | sample 1904831 | NCBI WGS metagenome assembly QQTW01 (sample SAMN09435610, study PRJNA476489) | Subsurface metagenome, whole genome shotgun sequencing project. | reverse complement strand
TGTGGGAGAGGGAAGGCATGTTGGGTTTGGACAATAATGGGAGCTTCATAGCACGAGAGACACAGTTCGTTGAGAATGGCGAGGGAGGCCATATTTTATATATCCTGAGGTAGGAGTACGCAGACACTCGAAAGGGCGGACTGAGCGAAAGGCTGGCGACTCGACGTGTTACGCCCTGTCGTGGGAAGAGGTACTGCGCAAGAAGCGTCGAGCGGGGAAATACAACTCCCCCCCTTGTTCGATTAACTAGTGTGCCAGGAGGATCGGCAAGACTAAGGGTGTTTGTCTACACGTTTTTACATCATGACGCGACTTGGCGTTTGGGCGAGCGGTGAATCAAATATTTGGCGCCCGCAAAAAAGGTGATATGTCGGACAAAACGAACACGCGCTAAGGCCCACTAAATTAAGCGATATCGACAATGCATCTTTCATGGGTTGGGGTAGTATCCAGGGGCCATTCAGCGTCGGCGATCTTCTTCATGCGGCCTAGGCTGATCTTGCTCAGATAGCCGACGGGAGCGTGACAAGTAGGTTCTAATGGCACAACAAGGGAGGCTCTTCATGTTAATAAAAGCCAGTGCGGAATATCTTGCCATGGCTATCCATTCCATGTATCTCCTAGGCTCCATCAAGGATGAAACGAGACCTGGTGAGTCTACGAACCATTTGTCTGCGATGGATCCTCGCTTCTCCTTTCACCTTCACAGGTCCCTCGAGTATATCCGCCACCCTCCTTTCGCTCTGTCTACCACTTTTGCTTGTCGCGGATCAGTCGTCAGGGCTCCAATGCCTGACAAGCAGCGTGTTCTCATATCAGTCAGCAGTCCGGAAGCTAGCACAGTCCCCATCCGATACACCAAACTCTCGCCACCTTCACAATGATCCCAACAGCCTCCCAGCGACACCCACACCCATATCCCTATTTGAAGTGAGGAAGGGCTGATCAATGAAGACTGCATCTTGTTCGAATCTTCCGAGCACTCCATTCAGATTGATCATCAGTCCCTTAAGATCCAGTCTACGAGACGTTGAAGTAGAACGTCATGCTATGGTTATCGGCTGATATTTTGAGAGTGAAATTAGGTTGATTCCGACTGCGCAAACATGGCGAACCAATGGATGGTAAACAAATGCACGCACTTTAGAAGACAAGATTAGATCTTTCCAGCCTCCGGCCCATTACCTGCAATGGACTCTCCTCTCTTCTTCCAATTCTCACATGCCGCTTACGCATCGCTGTCGTCCGTCCATCGCTTCATCTCCATACATTGTTACTTTTCGAGGATCAGCCATCAATGTCAAGATATAACAGAGTGTTCTCTTGTTAATCCGACATACCGGAAGCAAGTGCAGTCCTCCCCCACACACAAATCCTCAGAACATCCACCGACTCCCCAACACCCTCCCAGCGGCATCCCACTGCCCTGCACCTATTGAAATTTCAACCCCAACGTCACCGAGTTCAGTTCGGTCGTCCGGCCTACAAAACACCAGTCCGTCAACCTCGAGCTCATCAATCCTGGGAAATACCTGCTGTAAGCTATCCTCCGGCCACACGGAGAGTTTTAGGCCCGCCACAGCCGACGACCCTGCCATATCATAACCAGGCTCGTCAAGACCGCTAGGATCCCAAAGGTGATGTTAATTCTGTCGTCTCTATCATGAGGTGGCAGTGCAGTGATGTGGGTGGTGTTCGCTGCGGAGTGTGGGAGGATTGCTGACGGTGCCATCTGACCTGTGCTAGCTAGTTCGTTGACACAAGACCGCAGAGAGGACTGAGATATGTCCATGGTATCTGAGGGACCACTCTATACAACGGTGCTCAGATGATTCTGCCGTAGGAATGTCAGACGTGGCAACGTCCGTGGTTCTACCCCTACAGAAAGGGACATCAGGACCATCCAGCAGGTCTCAAGTACCTCTCGCATTAGCATCGATATCAGATCGCGAACGCTGATTAGTATCGCTTAGTCAGTGCAGCGCCATTGCGGCGTAGGTCAAACGTCGCAGCCTTGGGTTGACGAGGTGGGGGCCGTCGCCTTATTCCTGTGCGAGAGGGAGGGACTTTAAGAACACCAATCGGCAGCGAAGCCAGGCTTCAGCAACGTCGCTGAAACCAGGTTGGGAGAGGCGGGCTTCCTGATCATGCGAGACATATCTGCATACCAAGGTAGTGGGGAGAAATCATGGCACTCATGCAACAATGGGTATGGGTGGCAACGGGTCCCTGCGACTGCTCCCCCAGCGACAGCTCAACATCAACGCCCCGGCACCTCTTCGGAGTGCACCCATATATCGCGTGCGCACGCACCACTAGATCTTTGCCTCTACTTGACTTGTCTCATTCTTTATGCGAGGCCGAAAGCGGAAGTCTTCCAAGATAGGCATCTCAGCAATGATCGGCTGCAATGTCCTTGAACAAATGATCTGGAAATGGGACAATCGAGGGTAACGTCGAGAAGGAGACAGGCATGCGCTTTGCAACACGACTGAACGGGAAGCTCAAGAGCGGAATCACAACCGGAGAACCCAGGGCAGCGTTGGTCCGCAGAGTCGAGGCCCTGACCTGAACATCCCCCCGGGAGGAAGGGGAGGAGGAAAGCACATGTCTGCCTGAAGAATCTATGCGAGACATACGTACAAGAGTGAAAAGAAAAGTCCCTCTTACGACAGACACGGATTGTCCTATCGTGACCACGTCGCTCTTTCACCTACAACATCAAGTGAAAGCGGAACAGTCCAATTGTCGGCTTTGACCAACAGTAATCATATGGGCCACTGTGTCTCTCGTCCCGACACCGAGTCATGGCAAATCCTCCCCCGGACTGGCTTCGTTTTCCGACCGAATGGATCCGGATGCGGGGTGATGATCGTATCCGTGGGTCACTACAATGGGCGGTGCATGCCTGTGTGCCTGCTGTGAGCATGAAGCCCCATCATCGAACTGTGAACATGCATACGAGTCATCCCCAACAATCGACGAAGTGGTCGAGACAGTGACGAGCTCGAGGGAGATGGGTGTCGCCGCTTCTGCAAAGTTCCGTCAGGGTGTCTTCAATACAAGCTTCCTTTGTTCAGCAATGATAGGGGTACCGAGTTCGTGGGCCTCAGTCGAACGGTTCCGCATCAAGGTTCTCCACAAACGATGGCCTTGCCAAAGGGTAATTCCAGACGCAGCCACTGCGAAGAGCCCGAATGCGATTTGAACGACAACCTCATGAGGAGTCGAAGACGTTGTTGGAACGGGTGGAGGTGGAGCAGGGGCCGTTAGGCTGTCAGCCTGGTAGGAGATTGAAGGCATTCTTTTTGCGGAAGTGACGCAAGGTTTGACAGGCCGGCACAGACATGATCATGACCTTTTAACACAACTTTCGCATGTAGTTCCAAGGGCCCCCGACTGGCGGACCGAGAAATATTAAGGCAACGGCCTACCCGCCAAAACGTGTTATGCAGGCTACCAGCACTACTTCTAGACCTGCAGATGCACTGATGCCGTTTGAATCTCCAGTGATCGGCATTTAGCGTACAATATGGAAGATGGGACGAGATCTATTGGTGGGTAGCGGCCGTCTTGGCATGCCAAGCTGAGCCTACTGCAAGTTGCACCGGTACTCCCTAAGCAGCATGGATCAGTGATTGTAAGGTGCCCTCAAGTTGCATCAATTACATCTTTAGCCCTGTACGGTGGCGCGCCATCATCATCGGATAAAGGCCAATAATCAGTCGGGAGCGCATACTTCGGCCTCCTCCTTGCTCCTTCGCGCTCCCTGTGCGCTCGGCCCCTAGCCCTTTGTCGAACCTGGACGCGTGGCAGTGCAGCGCTGATCCGCATCGCTTTCTCTGTCCGCTCTTCAACGCTAGAAATGCGCTTCAGAACAACCCCGGCCATTTCAGCCTTGAGGCTCAAGCCACCTGCTGAAACGCTTCGCTTGATTCCACCGGTGACGGCTCGGGGGAACGGAGTTAGGGTATGTGGTAACGGCTTGGCAGTAAGGGAATGGCAGAGCCTTGTTCTGCTCTGACGATGCTGAATGTGATTTATGACTTCAGATAGTGGAAAGGTAAGCGATGGACACTGGACGGAATACCTGACGAAGTCTGGGTTGGGCAAGGTCGGGAGACCTCGTCACGAGAGTAGCCAGTCGCGGATGTTGTGAGGCAAGCTTGGACAACGAAAAGCGGAGCCTAGATAGGGCAAACAGACGAAAATTTCATGCAGTACTGGAACAAATGGAACCATAGTGATACTTGCCTATCGATTGCCCCGTTATGATTTATCAAGCCGTTAAGCTTCGACCATGGCTGCTATCACAGACCCGCATCCAAACGCCTCGCATGAATGGGTATTAATGCACATCGTATCTGCTCTGGCCTCCACCTCCTCTTCGACTCCTGCAATGGCCCTTCTCCACCCACAATCACCTCACTTCTTGGCTCTCCATCTCGCTGCAGGCGCCTCAAACAGTAGCTCGCCCAGTGAACTGGGACTTGCCCTTCCGGAAGAAGAAAAAGCGAACCACGCCGTAGACAAACGTCACGAACCATAGCAGCATATTAATGAGGTCGATCCAGACCGCGCTCTTCAAGCGCTTGACTGCGCCGTTGTTCCCAGCATACTCATTGATGAAGATCTTGGCGAAGAGGCCGAAGACGGCCGTGAAAAGGATACTGAAAAGATTCACACATTAGCTAAAAGTCCTCATCTTCTTCTGCGGCAAAGCGGAAATTACTCACAAGACCACGAAATCCCATCCCCACGCCCACATACTCAGAGCCGGCCATATGAGCACCAGCGCGGAAACCGCACCGATCACGCCCGTCGCGGTGGCGAAGCCCCATTTCGAATTCGAGTACAGATCTTCCCGGTACCCTTTGTTGAGGTCCTGGGCGTAGAGACCGATGACGGTGATGGCGAAGACGAATTGCAGGAAGCGGAGGACCCAGAGGGGGACTTTGGAGAGGAGGGAGCCACCGGAGGTGCCGCTGCTGCTGGAGGATCCGCCGAATCGGGCGCGACCGAATGCCATGGCTTGTAGAAGTTTTGGGAGGGGAGAGATGAGTGGGTTTGGAAAGAGGATTGATGGGATGTGGGAGGTTTTAGGCGAGTTAAGTGAGGTTGCTGAGTTTGCTGGTGCGTTGTTGATTCACGTGGTGAAGGCGCGATCTGATGAATGCGCTGGCGGATCGATCGTCGGAAGGTAGTAGGTAGGAGGATGGGAACGTGTTGGTGACAAGATTAATTGCGCACAGCGAAATTTCGTTTGAGACTTGCTCTTTCCCTGAGTCAAAGGTGTTGAAGGGAGGAAGGAATTCTGTTCCTTTGAGCAATCTCGGGGGGAGGTCACAGGTTTCATTTCAGTTTCGCGCCCTGCATATGCACAATGACGTAGCCAATTTTGACATCGATTTAGAGTTGGCGCTAGTGGGCGATTGGTCAGGAAGCGATGAAGCATCTCTGGACGTCAAGATGCACCATCATTCGTCGGCGATTGTTTCAGGATTGGCTAGTGAATGCTCTGTGATTGTGTGGCGTTTCACGTCGCGAAAGGAGGCGATGGAAGGATGTGAATATTCCACAATGGCCTGACTATATGAAAGCTACCCAATAGAATCCGACGTGAAGGGGAAGCCGAAACGCTCTGCTTACATCTGACCGTTCGGAATTTGAAGCTCAAGTCATGGCTGTCGTATGAATCACGCCAAAGTCATACCTTATTCCGTTGCCGCTGGGTTGTCGAATTCAACTAACGCAGTGCCAGCCTTACACAGATCCTACATCACAAGTCAGTCGAACCCTTGAGGACAACGACAAACTACTTACCCCGCGTTGGTGTACAATCTTCGAAACAATGCCGTCCTGCGGGCTTCGAATACTCGTCTCCATTTTCATGCTCTCTATTACGACCAGGACTTGTTCCTTCTTCACTTGCTGTCCCTGCTCGACTTCAACCCGCAGTATCTTGCACGGCATTGGCGCCAGGACACTATGCGCCGTGTCCTTGATCCCCAAGGTTTTTTCAATCCATTTCGGACTCACAATGCAGAGTCGGTATTGCTGGCCTTGCTGGAAGAGTGTGATGTTCGCTCCATCCTTGACGAAACGTGTCTCTAATCTTGTGTGTGGGAAATCCGAAGTCAAAGTTCTGCTTCCAGCATCGAATTGGCTGGTCACCGACTTGAATGTCTTTCCCTTTGCTGATATTGTGAAGATCCTATGACCTGTCTGTTCGATTTCCACTGATACGCCGGCAGCCTCTCGACTTCCGTCGCCCTGGATCGGAGCTAGGTGGAAAATGCGCTTCTGGAGAATCGAGGCGAAACCACTCTTCGCCCCTGAGAAGAGGCTATCTCCGTGGTACTGTTCGAGAATTTCGGAATAGAAGGCGCCTAGTGCTGCTTGCGCGTACACCTCTGGCTGAATCTCCAAATCACTGAATAGGTCCGCGTGCCACTGTTTGATGAAACCCGTCTCCACTTCACCAGCAACGAAGGCTGGCATCTGGCAAACCTTCTTAAGAAACTCCACGTTCGTGGTTGGACCCGCGATCTCGTATTCACTGAGTGCAGCATGCAGCTTGCGAATCGCAGTTTCACGGTCAGGGCCCTGGACAATCAATTTCGCTATCATTGGGTCGTAATGCGAAGATACTTCGTCTCCAGCAATGAAGCCAGCATCGACTCGCACTGAGTCAGTAATCCGCGGTAATTGAAGATGTATTAGGCGACCAGAGTCTGGGACAAAATCCCTGTTAAGAAGTCAGTCATGCAATGCCAAAAGAGGCTATTGTGGATGCACATTGCCGGGTTTTCAGCATAGATTCTAGCCTCCATCGCATGACCTCGTTCTGCAATTCTCGCCTCAATTTCTTGCTGGGAAAGCGGAAGGCGTCCGCCTTCTGCAACAATAATCTGCCAGCGAACAAGATCCTCTCCTGTGACCATCTCCGTTACTGGATGTTCTACCTGCAATCGGGTGTTCATTTCCATAAAAAAGAACTCTCCTGTCTCATTATCAAAGATGAACTCTACTGTCCCTGCACCCTCATAGCCAACAGCAAGTGCTGCAGCTCTAGCCTTATGCCAAAGATCTTGACGCACGTTCTCATCCAGGTTGGGTGCAGGTGACTCTTCAAGTATCTTCTGGTGTCGTCTTTGGATACTGCAGTCGCGCTCGCCGAGTGCGACGCAATTGCCATGCTTGTCCGCGAAGACTTGCACTTCAATGTGACGAGGGGTTGTGATGTACTTCTCCACCAGCATGACTTCATCGCCAAAAGAGCTCCGAGCTTCCGATTTGGCTGATACTAACTGGGAGTCGAAATCATCGACGATCATTGCTATGCGCATGCCTTTGCCACCTCCGCCTTTGACGGCTTTGATGAGAACTGGAAAGCCAATCTTTCCTGCCTCCTGCTTCAGGAAAGCCGGGTCTTGATTTTGGCCGTGATAGCCTGGTATGCAGGGTACTCCAGCTTCAGTCATGATCTCTTTCGATCGGCTTCCTGGCTTCAGCAATGGCTCTAGCTTCAAGCGCAGGACTTTACCTCTTGTTGCCCATTGCTTCTATCGCCTCCCATGGCGGTCCAATGAAGACCAGATCATTCTCCAGACATTTTCGTGCAAACGCAGAGTTTTCGCTCAGCTTGCGAACCATTAGCGCAAGAAGCTTTAAGCAACCTGTAAGAACGTACGAAACCATACCCGGGATGAATAGCAAGACAGCCATGTTCTTTGGCTGCTTTGATGATCTTGTCGCCATCTAGATATGCTGAAGGATCACCTAGATTGATAGAGAACGGCGAGCTCAATGCATGCTGCGACTTTGCGTCTGGATCCGTGTAGATAGTGGTAGATCTGATGCCATATTCGGATGCTGTCCTCCCAACGCGTCTACAGAATATCAGATATAGTGGCCACTCGCAAGCTAACTATACCTACAATGCAATTTCACCACGATTAGCGATCAAGATTGATGTCAGCGGCCTTGCAATATCTGACCGATACCGCCTTCGTAGGATAGACACAACACGTGAATTGCAACCATTGCGGGCTAAATTTCGAGTAGTCGTACCGAGTATCATTGCGTGTACGGGCCCACAGCTAGGGACATGTCGCGAGAAGTCTGGTAATATATCACACAGGGTTCCTGCTTTCAGATACTATTTGACAACATGGCGTCGGACCGTTTGAATGTCCCTTGACCTCGGCACGCTCCACAGCCGGTGACTGCCGACGGAAGCCGAGCCTGGTGAACCGCAACAACCCGGTGGGCAACATTCAAACGGCTTGTCTTTCTCATCGACACCTCGACTCCCATCCTCGTGGGCATGGCATCGCCAAGCGTTTCAAGGGCGCTTTCAAATACAATCCGCCAGATTGGCAAATCTAGACCCAAGATTTACGGCGAGGCTTTCAAGCGCGCAGCATCCACGAAACATCCCAAGAACTTCTCCCCACCTACGACCGAAGAATTGACGGAGCTGAGAGAACGAGTCCAAGACTTCACACGTATGTGCCTCATTCAACGCTCGAAGCGCACCATTACTGACGGTCCCGTCCCGTCTGCAGGGCGCGAGATCCCAGAAGAAGTCGCCGCGAAGACCGACCGCGACAATGCATTCCCCAACGAGATGTGGAGGAAATTCGGGGAAGCTGGGTACTTTACATCCAAACCTCACATTTAACCACCAACCCTAATCAAAGACACCAAAAGCTTCCTCGGCATCACAGCAAATGAAGAATACGGCGGCCTAGCAATGGGCTACCAAGCCCACTGCATCGTCATGGAAGAAATCAGCCGAGCATCCGGTAGGTACGCCCCAATGCCTCCCCAACACATATCCATCCCTCTTTTACATCCGCTCATCTGCAAAGGCAGCATCGGCCTCTCCTACACCGCCCACTCCCAACTCTGCATCAACCAGCTCGGCCTGAACGGCACGCTCGCGCAAAGAGAACGTTTCCTGCCCGGTCTCGTTTCGGGCGAGAAGATCGGCGCGTTGGCGATGTCGGAACATTCGGCGGGATCGGATGTCGTGAGCATGAAGACGACGGCGAAGAAGGTGGAGGGTGGGTATGAACTTAATGGGACGAAGATGTGGATCACAAATGTTGGTCTCTTCCTCTCACTGCCGCACGGTCGTCAGGAGGAGGACATATGGGACGCTGAAGAGGTGAAAGGGACCTGACGCACACGTTATCATCGTCTACGCCAAGACGGAACCCGAGAAAGGCTCCAAAGGCATCACAGCCTTCATCGTCGACACCTCCGCCCCCGGTTTCTCCTGCGCGCGCAAACTCGACAAACTCGGCATGCGCGGTTCCAACACCGGGGAAATAGTCTTCGACAACGTCTTCGTGCCCGAGGAAAACGTGCTCGGCCAGGTGAACCGCGGCGTCAGAGTCCTCATGGAAGGCCTGGACATCGAGCGCCTAGTCCTCAGCGCCGGACCTCTCGGGTGAGCCACCAACATGCCAGCCTCATCAACCAATTCTCCACCAGCTAAAACCGCCCACAGGATCATGCAATCCGCTCTAGACATCTCCCTCCCCTACACGCACACCCGCCACCAGTTCTCCACGCCCATAGCGCACAATCAGCTCATCCAAGCCAAGCTCGCAGACATGTACACCTCCCTGCGCTCCGCCTCCGCGTACACATACACCACCGCGCGCGCCCTGGACGAATCCCCCACCGGCGCCGTGGAAACAAAAGATTGTGCCGGTGCGATCCTCTTTGCGGCGGAGAGGGCGACGCAGGTGGCGCTGGATGCGGTGCAGCTGATGGGCGGGATGGGGTATATGAATGAGGTGCCGGCGGGGAGGTTGGTTAGGGATGCGAAGTTGTATGAGATTGGGGCGGGGACGAGCGAGATTAGAAGGATGGTTATTGGAAGAGCTTTCAATAAGGAGTGGAGTGGGAGATGAATGAAGCTGACGGGTGTCTGCTCGGTGGAACTGCTGTTAGTGACGTATGATTGTCTTGGGCATGGATAGATGGACGCCCAGTAGCTGAAGGAGCAGCGTGATTGCATGGCTGTTGATACCCGAGTGCGTAACCAAACAACTGGCGATGGTTGGATGCGGCGTCATTGCATGGGACCAAGAACATTTCAGAAGGGAGCAAGCACGAGGATACAGGCTGCATATCGAAACCCGGATAAGTATTTACACTCGCTTGGATTGACGACGGGTGATAAAAACCCCTGAATACTTTTGACCTGAGCAACGCTCAACCGGATTGACGCCATGCTGTATGGGTATCATAATGTGCATTGAATCATGTGCGCCTCGTGCTTCTCCTTCCTACTGCGGGCGCTGCCGCTGGCTTAGCCTGTGAAGTGGCTTCGCTGTCAGATGGCTTCGATTTCTTCGTCTTGGACACGGGTTCAGACTCGGGGTCATTGTGGGTAGGTGACAGCTTTCGCTTGCGTCCAAGTCGTTCTGTCGGTCCGCATTTATCCGTGCCGTCGATGGATACTGAGGCTGAGGCTGCGGTGCCGTTGACTCCATGGTCTGACCCGTTGAGCTCAGGTACTTTCAAGTCTTCACGCCGAGCTCTGGTCTTCTTGGCCGGGGCAGGCTCCTCGGCCCCATTCTTTTGTCTTTTCCTCTTCGTCGAAGCCACTTCCTGGGTTGGAGGAACCCGTCCACGCGGCTCAAGCGACGAGGCTTTTGCATGGTTGCTCTTCTTCTGTGCAAAACCGTTTATGTGTGGAGGATGTGCACACTTTCGATCTGAGAGATCGGATTCAGGGTTGTCATGGAGCCCATGGCCACGCTTCTGCTTCGAGTCGGAGGGTAGAGCTATCTCAGCGCCATTGACCGTACGGTCAGCAAGCAACCGTTTCTCGATAACGACAGCGACTGCTCGTTGACTTCCGTCGGGCCGCCCTGGCTGGACGTCTGGCTTTGTTGGGGAAAGTTTGAACCTCTCCTTCCAGTCCTTGAGTATCGACACCTTCTCCTCCTGTCCGTGCTTCAAGATCGGCATTGTTTGTGAGTCCTCGGTGGCCTTCCATATGACGATTGATCGAGCCCGAGCGTTGGTTTCCTCGTCTGCAGACATTAGGTCGCCCAGAGAGAGCTCTGGTAAGCTTTTACCGGATTTGGGTATTCTTCGCTTTCTGCTTGGGCTTGTCGCCTTTTCCACCTTCCTCCGCTTTGAATTTGGAGAATCAAAGTCAAAGTAGTCGTCGGAATAGTCGTCCCAATCAGTCAGGACGTCATTGGACTCGAATGCTGGGTCGTAGTTGATTAGAACGGGTGAGTGCATGGTGTGTTCCGCGAGGTCGTCCTGATAGGTGTGAGCCGGAGAGAGTGCGGTCCAATGCAGTAGTCACGAACTTACAGCCTCATCGTACGGATCCTCGATCCAAAAGTCGTCATCGTCATCATCGCCGAACAGGATGTCTGCCATGATAGAGTCTTCGTTCGTGGGGTTTCAGAATAGCTGGAGTAGGTGTGTACGCCCTGACCTTAGATGATCCACTGATAGAATGGGGATAAGTGATACTTGATGGTCTGCGCGTGTATAAATGATACAGAGATCGACAGAGAATGGACAGTCGAACATCAACGCGGCTGACCCGCGACTGCCTCGGCAAATGTGACCCGTTCGAGCTGATTTGCGTGTATCAACAGCCAAATTATTGCGTCATCCTGTCCTACACAAACAGGCCACTGTCCTTATACACAAAGTCTACTTAAGGCATCCAGGAGGATTAAAGATGATGAAGGAGAACCTGATAGCAAGGGCCGCCCGAAATATCGAACGGAACTTTTCACACCAATCATCAAGCGGGAAATCTGTCTTTCGAGGAACTACGCAAACAGTTGGCTTTTACATACATCCCTTACCGCCTACTCAATGGACACTGTTCACTCGCTACAATTCGCCACTTTTGGCCGCTCACTTTGACTTGACCGATTCCAGCGTCGTCTTCTTCGTGCCAGACGAAAGCAGCGGTTCATCTTCCTCAGCATCTCGACCATCGCATTCTTCAATAACTCTAGCCGGTGTCTCATCTCTGGAC
>QQTW01003208.1_pt1 | contig 12039 bp, 10 predicted proteins | sample 1904831 | NCBI WGS metagenome assembly QQTW01 (sample SAMN09435610, study PRJNA476489) | Subsurface metagenome, whole genome shotgun sequencing project. | reverse complement strand
TCACGACGAGCAACGGCGTCGACCTGAGCCCGGAAAGGGAGGAGTCACAGGGGAATATGACGGACGTCGAGATTGGGGGTGGACGAAGTCCTGTGAAACGGCCAAAGCATCAAGATTGGCAGAATGGGTCGGCGACGGCATACTTAGCTTGAGTCTTGCTTTTGGTGGCTCAATCGCTGGCGAGGCTGTTGTTGAGGGCATCATCTGCGCCTACGAGGCGGGTGACTGGGTGGGTGGTTGCAAGGGAGGCAAGCTTGTACCGGAATTGAAGGCGAAAGTCTTGTCTGTTGGGGCTTCGAGGATGGCGTCAAAGTTATTGGGATGAGGAGATCACTTAGCGTTGCTTGTGGCTGGCTAAAGCGTGTTGGTGCTCCGGCCGAACCAGAGTGCTGGAAGCGCTTTTTGCAGTCTAGAGCGTTCTTCTCTGCGCTCCACTGCAGTGCTGTGATTGATTGGCGAAGAGATATTGGCAAGATTGCTTATCTCACAACGATGGATGGGCTCAGGTCTGATGCGTGTACGCGCAGGATCTGTACAATGTAATTACTATGTAGTGACTATGACTACAGGTACGTACTGCAGCAAATTGCTGATGGTTGGCCACATAAGCTGCCACGACTAGCATCGTGCGGGAGCGGTTCGCTATGGTCAGCATGCTCAACGAGGTCGTCGCCAGCGTCGACAGACTAGGCAAACTTCCTATCAACCTATACGCTAATCTGTATGATAGAGTCCAATCAGGTTCGAATTCGGACGTTGTGGTGTTCCTTCGTGGGAAGTAGTACTTACTTGTTAATATCATATTGATATCACTTTTGCGATTGCCAGAGGCTACAAGTACAAGACCCAGTGCTCGACACTTCACTATAGCTCTGCAGTGGTCCAGGCCTTGCTGGTCAAAGACTCGTCAGCCGACTCATTACCGGTATGTGTGCCAATTGGTGTGTAGCACAGGGATGTCAACTACATACCATGTACTCGTAGTATGGCCCACGAGGCGACAGGTACCGGTGAAGAAGAAATCTGGGCGCTGCTGACTTAGGGTTCAGCTAGTCCAGGGACCCTGCTACGTAGCGTGGTAGTAAGTCGTGTGCATGTCCGTGATACGGAGAGTTCTACTAATACGGTCGCTAAACTTCATTAGTAGGGGCATCCCGTATCAGATTGTCGATCATTGTCCTCTCCCTACCCACCGCTCCGCATCCAGCCGCTCGCAGACCGCTACAAAGTAGGATAGGACTCTGTCTCCACATACTCCGTAGCAGTACTGGTAACAGGAACAGGGCAGATGGGTCTCATCCTTCATTGAGTCGTCGCCCGAAGAAACACGCTTGACAACCCACAAATCACAATTGCAGCTCGCTTGCAAGCTCAACGCTAGGTACTTAATGGCAGGAATGTACGGACTACTCGTTAAGATAAATTATCATATGAAAGTGGAGGTACATAGTGGTAAGGTGAGTGCCGAGTGTCCCAAATGTTTTCTCTCCAGATTACATCACGACTCGTAGTCATACACCAGAGTACTACTCTGGTACGTACTATTCTGGCTCATACTTCAGAGTAAGCCTCCCCTGCACAGCATCTTGTTGGTGGTAGTCAAGACGCTACAGCTTTTCTGGGGCAAGCCTCGCTTGAAATACTCGGAAGCTGGAGTGCGAGAAGTTGAATACCATTTCGTCTTTTTTGAGGGATGCTGCGCGGCTGATGCTTGCGCCCGAAGCTTTCGATTCTCAGTAGCCTCGTACGACTTCTCCGGCAAGGCGTGGAGAAGTCTGAAGTGGTGTGGGCCCACGATGATGTTTGTTTCAGTGGGGCCCTTGCTCGCTTGGTACTCGATAAATTGGCAGATGTCTGTCATGTGCCAGAGCCTGGATATGGTTGGTCAATCGTCCATCTTGCGGCTGGCTAAAGTGTAAATGATGACTACAGCGTAGTACACGCTAGTTAGTACGAACTATTTATCATTTATAACCATGTACACGTCCGGAATAAGTCACCTCACAGTAGCAATGGTATGAGCTTCCGGGCCTCCGCTATGTTGCTCAACCACCTGATATGCAATGGTATGGAGTACTCTGTACTGGTCCCATATATCACGTCGATTCATTGGAGAACAGACCAGAAATGCCCTGGACGTAGACAGCCTGACTCGGTGCCCTTCCCCTTATTCCAAAGTTGGCCTGCAAATCCAAAGTTCTCACTTATTCTGAATCTTTTCCTCGTGGTCGGCGCAGCCACTGGTACTCCGCCTGAGAATGCCACCGCCACCCAATGCAAGTAATACGTGGTGAATAGTGATATGCCCAATAATGGCACCACAGAGAATGAACGTACTTCTATGTCCTATGTAGTTACTCAGTACAACATGAACTGATCACAGATGACTACTGTGTAGCGCCAGCCGCGGGATGATTTCTAATGTTCTGCCCAATTCATCCAGGCCACTAACTAACGCGTCCTGCCCTACTTTTCGCTATCCCGTCCCACACGCTTAGCCATAGTTACGCCGCCTCCACGTTTTTCGTTGTCTTGCATATCCAAGCCTCGTTCCTAGCCCTCCTAACTAGGCTCCCACTCAGCTTCATACATAGTATATGCTTCGATCTCGATGCCGCGAATTCTGAGTGGTCGATATTTCGGAGTCCTCCCGCTGAAAGGGTTGTGACACCACATTCTCGCGCACACACGCACACGCATGCACGCACACACACACACACACCCACATACACAAAAGCTTCGTACTTTGTCAAAGCACACATGCCCGGCATCTAACCCGGGGTCTCCCTCACGGCTGCCCGCAAAATATCCTTAGGCATCCTCACAAGTATTCAGAGCCCTATCGCATCGCCCTGCCTGTTCCGCGCTTCTGTCTTTCCTACCGGCGAGATGCCTCGAACGCAACCAGTCGTCTCACCGACTCTTAAAGACACCCTCTCAGAGCCTCACCTCTCAGTAGGAATCTCCTTACTTTCCGAGCCGCGACGGTCGACAAGCACGATCGGAACGTCGTTGACCACCAATACTACCTTGACCACCTCTACCATGATCACCTCTCCCTCCGACCTGGAAAGCGGCCCTCGGTCACCTGGCTTGTCCATATCATCTTCCCTTGCGGCTCCCAACCCGTCCACCAACCGGTATTCCACCATGTCGAGAACGTCACAACCTGCGAAGAGCAAGAAGAAACCTTCGTTTCTCGGCACAATATTCACCAAAGAACCATCGACAGACGCATTCCTGCAGATGCAGCAGCAGACACGCAAGCAAATTGCCCAGAGCCCAGGGCGGAAGAACCATCCTGGAATGTCGGGTGTGTCGTCGGTGAAAATCCCTGAACACGTGCCCAAGGTGAACTCGAGATGGGATGGGATGCCCCGCAGAGCGAAGGAGGACGATGACAGAAGACATTCTCGCTCAGATTCATCGAGGACGTCCTCCACTCGCTCACATAGCGCCGATCTAGACCGCGCCCGGAGGCATTCTAGACTACTCTCTGATGCTACCACAACCTCACATCTTGCTACTCACGGGAAGTCAGCAAAGCGTGTCTCTCAACAACCCAGACACGTTGACTCTGGTGAAGTCGTTCCTGCAGAAGAAAGGGTTTCTAGCAGCAATGCCGCTACCCAGCTCCGACCGAAAAGCATCTCGATCCGTCCGCAATCGCTTCGGACACCATCCGGGAGCAGTCTCCCAGTGATCACCTCCTTTTTTCCAGACGACATTCCCGAGCCTCCTGGTGTACCTCAAATATATGGGGTGCATGCAGGTTGCAGAGGCTCGGTTCAGATCTCAACCGAGGGCTGTGACGCAGCAGATATGCCAAAGGGGGAAGAGACTGTCGCTGAACACCCTTCCATTCATGTGTCGTCTCCGAGTCTTACTCCAGTGGAGCAATCGCCCATCACGCCTTTTTCTGAAGTGGTATCGACGCAGCAGCTGAGTTCCTCGGTGGCCGACATGGACGACTCTTCCTTTCCGGTGCCTGAGCTGAAAGTGAATGAGGTAGTCTTGCGATCACTGGGCTCTGATATCCTGGGTGCTCCCACAGTCACGAGAAAGGTGTCACAAGAATCACTCCGTGCGTTCTTGGCTGGCGAAGCTCAACCACTTCGACTCTCGGACGAAGACCAGCGGTCACGCACCCCCAAGTCAATCCTTAAGGGGTCCAACAAATGGCAGGTCTTTGGGCCTGGAGTTCGGGTTCAACAAGACTTGGAAAATAGACCAGATTCGTCAAGGTCTCGACTGGGTCTGAAGGCGAGCATGATCAAAACCGATGATTCCTTTCCCTGGGACTGGGATCAGGAAAGGGGCCAACGATCCGATAATCTCAAACCAGTAGCGTCTCCCAAAAATCTACGTCCACGCAGCTTGGGGTTATTTGGCAAAAGTTGAGGATCATATTGTTCAAAATGGGATGGAACCATGAATTTGATGGGGTCAATTTTGCTTTCTCTTGCTTTTCGTCATGGGTTTCAGCGTGAGCGTTTGGCGAAGAATTGGGAGGGCATATCACAAATCTGGACATGAAAGGTGAATACGGAGGAAAGGAAGGGAAGGGAAGATACCCAAGGTCGACGCATTGATAATACCACAGGTATATATGGGCATGATGAGGCTTTCGACTGATGTATTTTTCGGTAAATTGACTGCTTCCAGTGGTTTAGTAATCTTCCCCATTTTTGAAGTCGTCGAATATTGCTTGCTTTGCCCGCCTGATCAGCGTGGTAGGAATTAGAATGATCGTGTGAATTTGGTACAAGCAATTGATGGAGGCTAGTCATCGGTTAAGAGGCAAGACCACAAGAAGGCAGTCTTTGAGAATGGTGCCCTCTCTACTGCGTATATGTATGTTTGACAGGTAGCTCGAAAGGAAGTTTTGGGAAGACTTTCTACTCGTGTCGCTTTGAGTCATCTCTCGTTGAAGGGGGAGGGGACGAAGGATGTGACAGAATGCTTGGGATGCCAAAGCGAGACAGTTACAAGACCACCCGTTCACTATATTTTGTCCAGGATCTCCTGGCGATCATTTCGCGACGGCCTTTGTGCGGGGAAGAAATTACTGTCACAGGCCGCAACCCATCAACCTCCCCAATGCGGAAGCTCTAATTACCCTCAGTCGCAGAAAACCATGAAGCGCAAGCATGATTCGGATGCCTTACTCGCCAATGCCTCTCCCAAGCCTTCAAAGAAAACACACTTCTCTGTGGCACCTAAAACCTCCACCAAAATCCACTCCTGCTTCCGTCCCGATCTCTTCGAACCCCAGACTCTGACCTCCTACCAATCCGCTTACCAAAGATCCAAACCGTATCGTCATGGAGTCATTGCAAGCCTCGTATCAGACGAGCTGCTCCGTTCTGTCCGCAACGAGATCTTCACCCATATCTCCTTCACTCCCAAAGAAACCGACATCTACAAGATCCAGCAATCTGGAGATCTCGCAAATCTGGATGGGCTGGAATCCGCGCAATTGGCACACCTACCAAACATGGTTAGGTTGAGAGATGCTCTATACAGTGCCGACTTTCGCACATTCCTGGAAGAGGTGACTGGGGCGGGAAGGCTGAGTGGGAAGAAGACGGATATGGCCGTCAACATTTACACTCCCGGAAGCTACCTACTGTGCCATGATGATGTGATTGGGAGCCGAAGAGTCAGTTATATACTGTACTTGACAGACCCGGACGAGCCTTGGGAGGCGGATTGGGGTGGTGGGTTGAGGTTGTATGCTACTGAGATCAAGATCAACGCCAAGGGGAAGAAGGTCAAGGTGCCCATGTCAGAGCATGCCAAGGTGATACCACCAAGTTGGGGGCAGTTGAGTTTCTTTGCAGTGCAGCCTGGGGAGAGCTTTCACGATGTGGAGGAGGTTTATTTTCCACGATCGGGCGCCAAGGAGGACGGCAACAAGAGGGTGAGGATGGCGATTTCAGGGTGGTACCACATTCCGCAAGACGGCGAAGAAGGATATGAAGAAGGAGTGGAGCAGAAATTGGCGGAAAGAAGTAGTCTGAGCCAACTTCAAGGCAAGGAAGCCGATGAATTCGAGCAGCCGAGACCGCGTTTTGTACGCTTTGACAAGGCCGATCAAAATCATTCAAGTCAGAGCCTAGAAGCGAGCAAGGACGCGGCAGTGGAGGTGGCTATAGACGATGAACCAGCTCTTCTCTCGGAGTCCGACCTAGACTTCCTGCTCCAATACATCTCTCCAAGCTACCTCACACCTGAGATGGCTGACCAACTATCCTCAAGCTTTGAAGAAGACTCCGTTCTTCAACTTGATCGCTTTCTCTGTGACAAATTCGCGACCGCATTGAAAGACTTTGTGTTGGCGCAGAATGGAATCGACCCCAGCGAGGATTTCAATGATAGTCAACGTCAGCTATGGCAAACAGCGCGACCACCGCATAAACATCGCTTTCTCTTCCAGCAGGGGCCGCCCGCAAGCTTGGATCGAGTGTTGAAGTCAACCCTACCAAATGACAGTCCCACGCTACCAATGTCAGCGCTACTTACCGACCTTTGCCCAAGCACCCCTTTCAGAAAATGGCTCTCCATAATCACAGGCCTCAAAGTCGATGGAGACGCATGCCTCGACATCCTCGCTCGGAGATTCAGAAAAGGGAAGGATTACGCATTGGCGAGTGCTCATGAGGGGGAGAAGCCGAGACTGGAATTCTGCTTCGGTGCTACGCCAACAGGTAGTTGGGGAAACGGTCTGCTGGATGATGTGGGTGGAAATGAAGGCGATGCTCATGCTGATGACGATGGTGCTGTTGGTGCTGCTGCTGATCTCGAGGCTGGAAAGGAAACAAAATCTCACAGGGCCGTTAAGACCGAGGAGGCACACAGCAATCAAGATGGACAGACGCAGCATGGCAAAGACTTCGGCGGCCAGGAAATCTACCTGGCTGCCGATGATGACGACGACGACAACGTAAATGATGACAACACGAACGATAACAATGAAAATGCACTCACCCAACCTGTCATCACCACCACCACCACCAACACTACAGACCAGCCCCCTCCACCCTATAAAAATAAAAACAAACCCAAATCCGACCCAGCCATCTACCGATCCGCAAACGCTGAACACGAAGGAGAAGAGGAAGAAGACGCGATCCTCTTCACCGACCCACCGACCTGGAATCGTTTGAGCATTGTCCTGCGGGACAAGGGGACGTTGCGCTTTGTCAAGTATATCAGCGCGGCTGCGGAGGGGGATCGGTGGGATGTCAAGGGAGTGATCGTGCCGGGGGAGAGGGGGTGGGACGAGGAGGATGAGGATGGTGAGGAAGAGGGGGAGGGGGAGGGATCTAGAGGGACTGGTGGTAGGGGGGTTGGGAATGGAGAGCATGAAGGGAGTGAGGACAGTGTGGAGAGTGAGGCGAGTACGGAGGAGGAGGTGGAGGTGGAGGAAGAAGAAGAAGAAGAAGAAGAAGACGATAGTGACGAGACATGACTCTCATACTTTAAAAAGCGGATCCATCAAGTACAAATCCCCTTTAAAGAAGCGACCCGTTCTTCAACTCTTCCCGTGACACGGCAACCTACTAACTAGGCTGTTGAACCGGTCCGCTTCCCTCCATTTACCTTCTAAACTTCGCCAACCTACTCCTGCTGCTGTCTAGATGTCCCCATCACTCCACCCGCTACCCTCTCCAGTAGCTGACATCGATACCGTATGAATAACCGTAGGTATGTTGGGCGCCCAATGGTGCCACCCTTACCTGAATAAACGGATCAGGTGCTGTGTGCACGTGGACACTGTATATTCTCCACCTGTGGTGCTTCCAGCTCCATTTATATCTCTATCTCAATCTCTACATACTCGTACCGTGGGTGGATCTCTAGAGCTGTACATTAAGGGGGTTCCGTGGATGGGGCTGTAAGCCATGCCTCCTTAGATTCTGTCATAGGATATCACAGTATAGCATAGTGTGAGGTGTCTCTTTTCCTTTTCGTCTGTATCTACATCTACACCTACATCTGCGTGTCGGTGCAGTGGATCGATAGAGGTAGGGGGTTACGAAGACGTACCTGGTTTGCACCGTTGGGCGGTGTGGAGGGAATTTGGGGATGCTAGTAGTGATGCTGTTGAGGGGGGGAGGATTTTGGACATTGTGTGAGAGGGAATGCAAGTTGAACGAATGGATTGGGCAGTAAAGCTGGGGAAAGGGGAGGGGATTGGATGCAATATGTGCTGCAGGTTGAGTTTCAGGGGGGTCGGTGGCTGAGCCTGGGCCCCATGCTGGATCCGAAGGTCGCCACAGGGGATTCCCCAGATGTTGGGAACAACAGTGACATGGGCGAAGGGATTGTTATGATATTTCTGTCAGTGTCATGCAAAGTACTTCGAGGTTCGTGGTGAAGGGGGCAAATCATTGTTCCAATATGGTCTGAGGTCAAAAAATCATGTTGTGAAGGTGAGACGGGACCTGCATTCCCGACGTTCGAAAAGCTTTTCGAGGGCCCGAGACGGTCGGCGACGACAGCCATGGGAGCTTCTTCTTGGGAAGTATGTCCCCCGTTCAAGTCCAGGACTCTCAACTGTGACAGCTGCCCCGGACCGGGCGGATATTTAGGTTCCGAGGATGACCAAAATGTTAAGGTTTTGTTCCTGCTTTTGATGTCAAGGAAAGCAACACAAAAGTGTTGGTTCCTGTACTTGTGCAGAACGTTTTGCCAGGTGTTGAATGGAAGGATGGAGCGGAGGACCCCAGGTAAGTGTTAAAGTTCAGAAGAGTCTGCTTCTCAAACTCTACCGGCAATTACTAACTAGGATGCAACGTCAGAACCCTCTCGACGGCAGCTCCCACTCTATTCATGTGATTTGGTTGGGAAAGTCTTGTTAACGGACTTCCATGTACGACTTAGCCTCTGGTGCCAGAATAGGCAGATCCAGCGGGCATATTGATAGCGAATCCTTTTCAAGTAGCTTGATTTCTGCGGCGACGTTCTGCATCTCTCTTCCAAAGTGTGACTGGAACTCGACCAGGTAGGACAGGTGCCCGGAGTTCATCTCGTCGAGTCTTTGTATCAATTGCAAATCAAAGTGTCTCTGTGGAACGGTGTTGCGGGTCTCGGAACGCACTTGCGCATGTTCCCGACTCTTGTGCTGCAGCGCTTGACTACGTGTACGCTTCATGCCGGAAAGACTGGTCTTGAATCTTGAGCTTTGTCAAACAAAGTGATGTGTATGGACCTAAGCAGTCGGACGATACTTTCAACAGGTATCCTGCACTGGGAGAACATCGGTATTCGCTTCAAATTGCACCAAGATGGGAGACAATGGCTCGGTAAAGTTTCGGATGTGAGGGGAGGGGTTATGAAGATCGACAACTCGGATGCTGTGTCATTGATTCGCGTGAAAAATTGCCTGCATACAACACATGGCAGCGTTGAGGTTGGTCAAGGTGTGCAATCGGCTTCCTCCGCTATGACATGCTCTTGCCCTGCGAACCAAGCTGCTTGGTTGATGAAGCTTGAACAGTCCTCTCCAGTAGGAAATTTCTCCTTCCGTGTCTCTAGGTTCGATAACTTGTCCGATCGTGGAGTGGCTGACCTCTTCAACACCAATGAAAGTCATGAGGTGGCCAGCTCTTAAGAGGTAAAGTGGAGGTCGTGGACATGCGTCATGCAGGGACCTAATCTGGTTGTTGGCAATATTTGTGCTGACAAGTGTTGCTCCCATGCGTTGCTTTCCAATGGTAGCGTGACCACCACTACCTCAGACATTGTGCATTCATCAGCCGTGTTCAGACCATACGAGTATCCCAGGTGATAGGTCTGGGCAACCCATCCTTCTCGGCTGGCTGCTGTGCACTTCTGATGATGACTGCTGTACGAGTACAAGTCGTCTCTCTGGGTCAGTCCCTCACACTTGGGACATGTGGCAGAAAGCCATGCATAACATTGACGACGGATGTAGAGAGCTTCGTCAGCTTCGTTGTAGAAAATAGTCGATTTACCCTGCGAACGTAGGGCGATTGCAAATAAGTGTTTGGATGGAAACCTAGCGAACAAGTCTAATGAACTCTGTCCAGGTATCTCCAGCCGAGGAATTATATCTATCCCCTGGTCTTTAAAAGTAGCTAAAAGTGCTGTCATGCTGCGGCGGATTTGATTAACCTTGTGAATCCGCCTCAATAGCAGCCACATTGGAGGAAGTGTCAGCACTCCTGATGGGCTAAAGAACACAGTACCAGCAGCTAGAAGGGAACCGAGGCTGTAGTAAACTGCTGAGAGTAATCTGTCCTCTTGCTCAAGTGCAATAAGAGCCTGCCTATTGCTGAGATGGGTAGAAGCATCGACTTGATAATCAGGTAGTTGTGACATTATGTACGTCGTTTCCTTACCTCATCTTACCCGTCATAGGATGATTTTGAAGTTAGAGAGCGATGGGAGGAAAATGAATATGCTCAAGAGTTTGACGCTTATTCTAGCCTGTCTCCTGTTCTAACCGTGCTGGGAGTCTTGGAAGCTAAGAACACTAAGAAGTATAGTTACTGCTGCTGGAGAAGTAGCAGTAAATTTCCTAACGCCATTTAGGTGCATCTGTCGTTGGTAGAGAGAAATTTAAGAGGGCGCTCGCACTACCAATGATTAATAGCGGTCTTTGCACATTTGTTAATGGTTGAAGTTATGTTATTGATAACTCATGTTATGGCGTTGTTTGGTCGCACTCTTCATTAGAAAAACTACATAGATTGGCACTAATCCCCAACCCTAACCTCCATTTGGTCACGCGCTTACTCTCTCTACTCCAGCAGCATAACATCAGCTAGACCAATCCAAATAATACTTATCAACATCTGGTTGTCCTAGGACATATTCAATTGTTTCCAATACTATTTCTAAAGCTTGTAAATAGAAATCTAGGTGTTCGTGCTGAAAAATTACATAGAGACAAGGGGTGTCCGGCTCATCCATAAACTCGGCAGTTCCAGGTAGAAGTGCTACAACCTCTAAGGGTTCTTTCAAGAAAAAATCTCCATCCCAGCTTGCCCAACTGTTCGTCTCTCTGGCTGTTTGTTCCTTAACCTCGGCAAACTTTTGCAGTGCCAAAGCTTTGCTGCCAATCTCAGCTTGAGCTGGGGAAATATCAGGGTCGAATTTTACTGGGGTCACACTATAGGGATTCTGCTCGATATGGCGGGTAAAGTCTCGAATCGCTTTGCTACAGATATTACGCGCCAAGTTCCAATCCGGTTGGAAATAATCTTCATCTAGCGGGTTGAATATGCTGTGTAAATCTAAGCCAATGGAATCACTTAAGACACGATTGATTCCAGAATCATTGTTGGAGCTGTAGAAGTAGCCAATTTTAAAGTAGTGGTCGGGGTACTTGCGCGAAGGAAGTTTTATTGTTTGAACAAGTGGGTCTTCTCCATTTGAATCTAGTCCAATTGTGTGGGCAATTTTTTGACATTGCTGCCAATAAATTTCTTCCTCTTGAGAGGAAATTTGCTCATCATTTCGGCGATTAGCCATTTGCTCCCAAGCTCGCTCCATTCGTCGTTCGTACTCGGCTTTGAGCCGTTGTGATGCAGCGTAGTTCTCAAATCGCTTCAGATAAACGTCAAGACTCATAATTTTTCTCCAATCGAGATAGGTGCAACTAATTTTCTTGGTCGTAGTCAGAGCATTATTCTAGTGGGCTAGACAATTTGGGCAACTGACAGAGTTAAGAACGAGTTCTACCGACTAAATCCTTTGCTCTGTTTTCCTTCGGCTGCTCGCTGTTGTTGCTGCGTAAGATTAAACATATTTTTTAGCTCAGAATTCCAATCAGTAGCCTGGGGAAGTTTGCGGACACAGTTGGGTAACTGCTCCATCACATTAAGTGTCATTAAATTACCAGAAGAGTCATTGTCATAAGCAACAATGACTAATTTATTTGGTAGCTGTCGTAAAAATTCTAGAGGAACTTGCCCTGCTCCATCAGTAGATAAGTAAATCGTCTTACGTGAGTCTGTGCGGTCTAACACAGCAAATGACATGGCATCAATGGGCGATTCTACCAAT
>QQTW01003207.1_pt1 | contig 12039 bp, 7 predicted proteins | sample 1904831 | NCBI WGS metagenome assembly QQTW01 (sample SAMN09435610, study PRJNA476489) | Subsurface metagenome, whole genome shotgun sequencing project. | reverse complement strand
CCGTGTGCCCTTTGCTGAGGGGTTCTATATCAAGGAATGCCAGGACGCGTTCGCTCTCGAATAGCTTGAAACAGGGGATATCCCCTTCAGAGCTGATAGTTAGCGGGGAGACCAGACGGGTTGTGGCAAAGGCCAAATCGCCTACCTTTCACGATTTTACAGAAGATGCAGGCAGCCATGATCTGTTTCGGCGGGCATAAAGAAAGAGATTCGGGTTGCAAGAAGATGGCCCTCGGCCGAGGTAAATGACAGAATAACCTTATCTGACAATAGATTTGGATATAATACGAAGTAACAGATCTATATGATTAGAAGTGGGACATCCTAGTTCAGAATCCGTTTCTTGCCTTTTACCAGAGACGGCCGGAGGTATTGCCCAATAAACTTCGCTTCACACTCTTTGGAACAACCATACCCTGAATTACTTCAGATATACATTTTTGCTCGTCCGTTCGAGGCCCCACTGGATCCAACTATCACTTGTTGAGATTATTGATCAATCCAAGCATAAGTCCAGTAATGTTGCACAGCTTCAATCCACTTACAAAGATAATGACTTGTAGGTGCATGGAGGGAAAACCTGTCAGCGAATTGGTTTTTAGAGGTATTTTTGGCCTAGCTGGAAACTATGACTACAGGCGTGTTTCTACATCTGTTGGACTGCCCTGAACACGATCAACTTTCCTTACCTACCTTACTCCCTTTTCTCTTCTAGATGTTCAGTGCATGACCTACCATGGTAGGGTTGTGTTATACTTATAGATACGACCATGTTTGCATATTGCATTCTTCCATACACTTTGTTGTTGTTTTAATTTACTATGAGTTGCCACAATCATGAAAGAATGGCACCTCAGGTCGGCTTGTTGAGTCCATTGCTGTTTGAAACACCTTATGCTCAAGCTTAGGCTGCCCTTATGATAAACATGATCCTGATGCTGGTGGCATCAAGGCAGGGTTGAAATTTGCCGTCAATGGTTGCTTGGCCCCATCTACAACATCTGAAAAGCTGCGTGGGTCTGGGGCACCTCCTCTCCTCTGCTGTGAGGTAGACAACCGAGCTTACACTCCTTCGGAGAGATGCTTTGCGCACACTCCCAGCGGGTCATGATCATCACTATCCTTAGTTGTGTTTCCTCTGCAATGTATGGTTGTATTCGTGTGCGCAATAGCTAGCAAGCTCCAGTTGTTCTCCTGACCGTTGGAGAACGTCATTTTTCCACTCATGTTTGAAGTATGAAGTACATACGTATTTACACATAAAAAAGGTGATGGAGAAAAAGGTGGTCCGAGTTGAGTATGTTTCTCTACGAGTTCGATTAGAAGCCTCCAACCCTATCCGAGAAGCATCCTCTGCGGATCCTCGATATATTGCTTTACCTAACTCACAAGGCCATAATTAGCGGATGCATCTGATGTGCGGCATAAGTTGAACCTGCCTTCACCAGAAACGTCACAGCTTCTCTGCCGTCGAGGAGACGGTGATCGTAAGTGAGAGCGAGGTACATCATCTATGAACTGGGTCAGCTGGCCTGTTGATAAAGTCATGAGAGGACTTACTGGTCTGATCTCCACCTTCCCATTCATCGCTACGGGCTTATCTTTGATCGCGTGCAAGCCTAGTACGCCTAGCACTAATGAGTAAACTGCCCCGTCCTCGCCTTGAGGCACTTACCAGTTTGCGGTAGATTGATGATTGGAGTGCCCATGAGGGACCCGAACACTCCTCCCTATATTTAATACAAGAATTAGTTAAGGGTCCAAGTAGAGCAGTAAGTAAGGCGATCTCACATTACTGATCGTGAACGTGCCGCCGGCCATGTCCTCGATTGTCAATTTGTTGTCACGAGCCTAAAGCAAATGTATCAGAAGTGACAGAATCGTCCGTGAACCCGAAGCATGATACCTTCTTCCCTAACTCCGCGATGGCTTGTTCAATACCGACCATATCAAGGGATTCAGCATTCCGAACGACCGGTGTCACGAGACCTTTCTCCGTAGCCACAGCGACGCTAATATCGACGTAGTCTCTGTACACGATGGTGTCACCACCGTTCGGTCCTTCGATTGAGGCATTGACTGCCGGGATATCCTTCATCGCGAGTATGCAAGCGCGTGAGAATGCGCTCATGAAACCTAGCTTGACCCCGCTCTTCTTGAGCACCTCGTCCTTGTAAAGTCGCCGGAATTCCATCAACGAGGACATATCAACTTCGTTAAAGGTCGTCAGAGAGGCTGCAGTGTTCTGGGACTGCTTCAGACGCTCCGCTATTCGTAGCCGCATCCTGTTCATTTTGACCTGGAGGTAGAGGTCAGCATTTCCACGCTGAATTGTTTTAAGAGCAAACAATTTCCATACGCGGCGTTCTTCCCTGTTGTCAAACGGCGCTTCAGATTTCTTCTGTTCCTGTGCTTGTTTGGCAGAGGAGCTACTCTTAAAAGCTTCGTGCTTGGGCGCTTCTTGCTTGGTAGCTTCGTCATTTCTGACCTGTCTGTCCGCCTGTGGTTTGTCCGCCGGCGGAGGAGAGGAAGATGGTGTCGACGATGGCCGCTCTTGTTTAGGTTCACTGTCTGCCTTTGACGGTTCCGGATCTGACGCTGTGGATTGTTCTTTGGGGGCTGGACTTTTGGGTTCTGAGCTGGCCTGCTGCTTCCCCCCGTCTTGCGGCGTACCTCCAGGCTCCATCTTCACCAGCTCCTGCCCTACTGTGACAGTGTCTTCCTCGTTCGCTAGGAATTCCTTTATGGTACCGGCCTCAGGGGCATTGACGGCAACATCTATCTGAATGAGGCTCAATTTCAGCAAACATCTGATGAGCCACTGACTGCAATGTGTACCTTGTCCGTTTCGATGGTCGCAATCTCCTCATCCTGCTCGACATAGTCCCCAATCTCTGCAGGTAGTTCAGCAGATGAGCGTCTCGTGATAGAGTGCTTGCTGTCACCATGACAACGTACGTTTTGACCATTGCTTGAGGGTTCCTTCTGATATGGATTCGGCCATCTGTGGTACCTTGACGATTGTATCCGCTGAAGGCTCTTTCAGTATGCATACCACGTACCTGACGCCTTCGGGGGTAGGCACCGTATGACCGTTGCTGGATCAAACTTATCCCTAGAGCTTTGCAGCTGGCCCATTCGTTCCTTTTGAAACTTAAGTATCGTGCGTTCCGGCATAGCAGCGGTATATATGGGCCAAACATACCTATGGAAGGCATTTGGACGCGGCAACACCGCTACCGTCCTGCTATGCAGAGAGCTTCGCTGAGCTCTTGACTGAGCCTGCGAGGTCCAAAGGGAATGAAATCTTAAAGCTCGAGGCACTGGGCACAAGCGCGCCGGTAAGGCTGGCGGTAGAGCGCGGCGAAGACAGCTTCGAGTTGCCATGTTCAATTGGGAAATAGGACTACACTGAAGAAGCGATTACAAGGGAAACATAAAGCAGAAGAGGTTGCAAGTTTACCATATTCGAGTACGAGTAGATGACAAGCGTCCTGACGGTTACCTAGGTATTGGCCGTGGCGTAACCAATGACAGGATACATACGGATACCTTACGCTTGGAAGCAAGGAGCAGGGTTGCGATTAATACCTCAATCCGAGAAATTTTTCCAAGAACCTCTACCTCACGAAGTACTGTGCTTTGTGACCAACGTTGACTATATGTCAGTCTATATGCTGTCTCTACTTTATAAGGTAAGGTATGATATGACGCGCTTCCGCACGACGTTTCTCGGTTTGGTTCCTAGGTACAAGATTCATTAATTACCATCTTGTATTGTTGGTGGTCCTCCGTCATTATTGTGTGGGGTAGGTAGCAATTAACGTCTCAGATGATATTCGTACACCTGCTCTTTCGTAAGATACCTAACTAAGATACGGTACCTGAAGTACGGTGCTAAAGTACCACTGTACCTACGGTAGACATTCAACGCATACCCACATCGCTCAGGCTCTTACAGTCATTGTCGTGACCCATCTACGCAAGCCCCCTTTCCCCTGATTGTCACGCCGGGACTGAGCTGCAACGTCAAAAGTGGCTGGGGATAAGTGTGGTGAATCTAACTTACTGCGTCAGAACATCCCCCCCGGCCTCGACGAAGGCGGTGGGGTTGTTCCCTCGGGCGGCATACATCATGGCAACCAAGCAGGCGGTCTGGTGCGTACTGTACTTGAGAGCAATGTGGCACGTATTGACTGACCGTGATAATCTCAGCTCCCTATATCGAAGAAGCCTCAAACTATCATTAGATTGGGCCGTTCACCGGTATCTCTGGCGTGGACAAGCCATGTATATCAGGTCCTTGTTCGAAGCGAAGAAGGACATTCGAGATCCACGCTTGCAAAGAGTGCGTCTTGCAATCTGGGAGACGACTGCTACTTTCTTGCTAAGGTACCATCGCTGTTAGATTCTATTCCAAGAAGCCGAGTCCCTGCTGGAGAGATGGAAGCATCCGGACCCATACCGCCCACCGACTGCACCTGGAGGTACTAGCTGTTCCCCCCTTCTGGCAAGTGCAGGCAACCCTAATACATTACAGGCTCGAAATATGAGAGAAACGTGCCGGCACCAATACTTGACCGTACGTGGTAAAAATCAACCCCGGCGGCATTGACCACTTGCTGATGGTTTCTGAAGCTCCCCCTCCCATGACACTCTGATGCTCCAGGCAAAGAGGCTAGCGTACGAAAATTGTCAGGTGCAACTTCAAGATGATCAGGAAACAGCCCCTGGAAGGTCGAAGGAACGTTCAGCCAACGAATTGGGAATTCTGCTAAGCTAGCGGGCGGCCATGTTATACAGAACCACTCGAGACTCTTTCCCTTTCTATAAACCCACTGCTATATTTATCAGATCTAACAAAGTATTGTAAACCGGACAGCCAGTTTTTCCTACAGCAGCAGCTTTAGCTGTGTCTTAGTTGAACCTGACTTTACAGTCTGAGACTATGCTTATGGATGAAATGGGATTTTAGGACGTTACTCCTCTTGCTAACATTCGAGATCCTCAAGTGCCGCCACGCCCATGGACATAATGTACAGCCCTAGCGCACATAAAAAGCCGTAAACCCCAGTTCCCATCCGATACCCCCATTATGGAATGAAAGGAAGCAGTGCCAGAAGCCCACGCCAGAAGCAAGAGAAACCGGCCTATAGTTCTTGACTAGCTGTCTTACCACCCTTGGCCGTTTTCTTGGGCAGAAGATCTAGAAAACTATCGTCAGCGAAAGTTACTCAGGACGAATTATACAAAAGAGACGTACTCTGGTGAATGTTTGGGAGAACACCGCCTTGAGCAATCGTCACATGACCCAGGAGCTTATTCAACTCTTCATCGTTACGGATGGCGAGTTGTAGATGGCGAGGGATGATACGAGTCTTCTTATTGTCGCGTGCGGCATTTCCAGCCAATTCGAGAATTTCAGCTGCGAGATATTCAAGGACCGCGGCAAGATAAACCGGGGCACCTGGAAATCGAGTGTGAGAAGTGTCGTCGCATCAAGATGTTTGTGCTCACCGGCGCCAACACGCTGAGCATAGTTTCCCTTCCTCAAAAGACGATGTACGCGACCCACTGGAAATGCTAAGCCAGCCTTAGAAGAGCGACTGATCATTCCGTGTTAGTAAATCGAGCAAGCAAAAAGGTTCATTTTTGAAATCGGATGCTCTTCTTCTTAAACGTCATTCGTGAAGGGTAAATAATGCAGAAAGCAACAGGGCGGTGGATCGAGATGAAAGACTCACGATTGCGCGTTCTTGCTGCCGCTGGCCTTTCCTCCAGATTTGCCTCCAGTCATTTTGAGCGTATTTGCCTGATAGGAACCGAAAATGGGTATCTGAATGTCGGTGGAAGCGATGTGACGTGAAATGCGCGGTGTCGAAAATAGTGGATGGTATGTTGGACGATGGATGAGAGGAAGTCAATAGCTGTCGGGTTGCTGGAGCTATTTCAGCAGTTGCGTTCTGCTCCATCGAGATCACGCACCTAACCCTTAGCGCGCCTTCCTATTTTACGCTTTAGAGCGCGGTCTGAATTCTCGCTAAGAGGAAGTTGCAGTCGCGTAAAGTTGATTTTGGGGTGGTTGCGCCCACCCTATAAAGCCTCTAACTCGCCCAGAAACTTCATCGTTCTCTCCATCTACTCTACTTAATCCACGAAACTCTTCGCAATTAGTGTCTCACTCATCCAACCATCAATTCCAGAAGCTTTTCACTAGGATCTCACATTTTCCACATCCGCTTAAATTCCCAAACATGCCTCCTAAAGCTGCCGAAAAGAAGCCCTCCACCGCCGGCAAGGCGCCAGCTGGAAAGGCTCCCGCAGAGAAGAAAGCCGAAGCTGGCAAAAAAACTGCTGCCGCGTCAGGCGACAAGAAGAAGCGGACTAAGACTAGAAAGGAGACATATTCGTCCTACATTTACAAAGGTACGCACTTCGCATTTCCTGGTCACTGATTAGCTGGTTCGTCTTCAACGTCGGCCTCAATTGCCACTGTCATCTTCAACGGATTAACCACAGCTTTCACCTGAATTTGCACATGTAGCATACTAACACGAGCTTCTGTCTCAGTTCTCAAGCAGGTTCACCCTGATACCGGTATCTCCAACCGCGCCATGTCCATTCTGAATTCCTTCGTCAATGGTAAGAATGGCGATATCTATATAACGTTGTGCCAAGACTAAGGTTTTACTTAGACATCTTCGAGCGCGTCGCTACGGAAGCTTCCAAACTCGCGGCGTACAACAAGAAGTCAACTATCTCATCGCGGGAGATTCAGACATCGTAAGCCATTCTATTTGGCTCGTATGGTCACCTACTAATATCCCACATCTAGTGTGCGACTCATCCTGCCTGGTGAACTCGCCAAACATGCAGTTTCTGAAGGTACCAAGGCGGTTACGAAATACTCCTCATCGACCAAATAAACGCCTTACACCATCCAACCTTTCTCTCTGCAGTCGACCTTTCCAGGCTTGAATTGATGGTGCTTGGGTGGAGCGAGATGGCGGGGTCTTACGGTGTTCTGCGGTCTTCTAATGCGTTACGGGCTGGCTTTCATATCCGGGGCCATATGTCATTATGGTCTGTTTTACACAATGGTTATCAGGGTGTATAGTACAGAGTCGAGGAAGCAATCGAGAGGCTACTGGCCATATTAACTTCACCTTAACGTGCATGTGGTCGTCGAGAACTCAGAATCCCCTTGTCCTGGATTGTCATCGTTCCAGGTGATGCTCCGTGGAACTTTGATTCAAGAGTGTGACTGGGTCAATCCTTTGGTTAGTATTGAAGGGTCAACTGAACCGCGGAGGGACTCCTTGAGCAATGCTAACTTGGAAGATGTTTACTTCAGCCATGATGGTTCCCTGGAATTGAAAAGCCGCCCAGTAAACACCCGAACACCAAACCTGCTTGCCGAGACAAACGATCCTCTAGCATATCATTGCCTAGTTCCTCCAGGAGATTCTCCGCCCTCAAGATAGTCCTCTTTGTCCTCATGGTTGTTGTCGTCATCGTCATCGTCATCAAACGCCTCGACCTCATCTACAGCACTCTCTCTTTCAGAGCTGGGGCCGTGGGTGTGGGGTGCTTTGTCTGCAACGTGGATTATCACCTTGCCTTGTACCTCAGTCACGCTTCGCCACCAGGCTTTCCAGTCCATCCGATCCCGGATGAGGAAACCAATTAGCATGCTAGGGTCCATCTCCTTGATGTGAAGTCTTCGCAACCTTCGCGTGTGACACATGTCAATGTGTTCCGTCAAGTAGAGGCTGGGATCGTCACACAACGGTAGTGCTGGACGTGTATGGTGTGGATCGAGGTAGAAAAAGTGAGAACCTTGTACTCCTACAAAATAGTGCGATGACGATGGACGACCCCTTAAATGTCTTGGTCAGTCAATCCTAGGAAAAGGACGCCTCACTGGTAAACCTTACCCTGCGATGCCAATGGACTGTGATAACTGGAGAGAAGCTTTCAGAGATTCCCAATAAACTGGTGTGACTCGATCGATGCCTAAGCGGATTCCAACCAGAACAAGTGTAGGCTGGAACCCTTCACCGTGTGCTGTTGCCACCTGCATGAAGGTGTCTTCATAGACATCAGAACCGTCCCCAGTAATGTAAACACTCAATCCTGTTGTTCGATGTTCGTCCGATAAAGCCCTATCATAAATCAGCGAGAGCCTACCTCGCGTTTCCGGTTGAACCTACTGTATGCATCGTGCGGTAGCCGATGGACCAAACCACTCTCCGGGATTTTTCCCGCAGCCCGACGCTCCATGAGCCACGAACCGATGTATCGAAAATGGGGACCGGGGATCATCAGCAAACAAGGAAAGCAAGCGGCGTTCTTCAACATCACCATCTCCTCCTCCAGCCTGCGCAAGCGTCAGTGTTTTTGCTGCCAGCAACATTACCACAACATCTCTCTATCTACCTCTCCCCAAGTTGAGTATAAGCAGTGCATTCGCGAGCAAGCTTTGTCCTGACCGTATCATACATCCCCAACCCGTATCAGTAGTAAATCCTGTATGATCAACAAGCTGACCCTTTAGCCGGGCGGAAAAGCTCGCGGCAGAAGACTCAGCACCCTGGGACCGTGCGATGGGTGGAAAATTGGAACGGTATGTCAACCAAATCTTGGATTCAAAGTCGTCTAAGAACGCCGATGGCCATGCACTGAGAATATCGCCTCCACCGACCAACCCTTGCCCTGCCAAGTTGTCGTCAACCGGGCTACTTCTACTGCTCCGAGGCGTTTGAGAAGTTGGAGTCGATGTTGGGAAACCCGATCCCGGATATATTCCGACCTCGGCTGCCGAATGCAGGGGAGCTGGTGAATAATCTGCAATAGCTGCATACTGTAGCCCTAGGCACCATATTGGAGCTTTGGAGGCATCATCGTTTTTTGGCTCGGGATCCCAGAAGTACTGGACGATGCGCTTGTAACGGCTAAAGTCTATATTCGTCATCCCTGAGCTCTCTCGATCTTCAGATAAGTCAGCAGCTTGCCCGCAGGAGCCAGAAATATAATCGGGAAGTTCGTCCGCGCCTTTCTTGCAGGATGGGTGATGTACCGGACGGGAAGCACCGAATGATGAAAGCAGACTGTAGCCTCCGTCGCCCTTTCCATACATCTATGTTAGACGGAACACGATGTGAGCATGGGTTAGATATGGAGTTGCATGAGCAGGAAGACTTGGTTAAAAGTCATGTGCCGCTTGCACTTCACACGCCGAAGATTGAACTGTGGATCACGTCTCCCGGTGCACATTGAGGCATCTACTCGGTAGGTAGCTACCTGGTATCTTACCTAAGTCAGGGCGTGGTTACGTCAGCACAGGTCCAAGGTACCTACCTACTTTACCAGTGTGCTCAATAAGAAACTTCATGCCTCATCACTTCACAAAGGCTCACGTGTCATATGTTCAGCGGAGTCATGGCTAGAGGCAAAAAGGGAGGTCATCGGACAAGGGCCAAATGGCCCTCACGTAACGGGCAAAACACACTTCGCAGGTCATTCGTTTCCGCCGGCACCGACGGGTTTTGTTCTGATTCGCCACAACATGAACCCAGCACTTCAACTACCCAACGTGAGCTTTCCTGTTGCTGCCGAACTCTTCCAAGGTTAGCTAATGTTATGTCAGTAGTCACAAATCAGTCGTTACTGTCCCTCCGAGATGAAGCTCGCAATACAGAGCATCACAACCTACGGAGGCCTACAATCAGATTGCGCCATTCTCAAGTCAACTTTGTCCGGGCACAAATCCCGCAATTGGACCAGCATACAGAGCCATATGAAGGGTCTAAGAGGCATCGCTCTCCGATGCATGTTCAGCCACTAAGTCCTTCTGTGCATTATCAGAGAGCGGGCGACGGCATTGCATCGGAACAAGAGGAGCGTATCTTCGCCAATAGCAACATGGGGAGCATATTACCTGTTTCTAAAAGTCATAGTCGACAGCGCCACTCATTAGATATCACCTCTCCTTCAACTCTTCCGGAAGATGATTTCTTCGTCGACACAGTCGGATCTGGCGCGGCACTTGATACGGGGTTCATGACTCCCGCACTGTGCTTTTCCTCCCATTCGACGTCTGGTTCAGATGATGAGGTTGTTTTGTTCGCAGGAAGAGGTCGCGCTCGCGCCCAGGCCAGCTCCAAGCTCTCCTCCGGTGTGGAGAACATTGGAGATCAGAAGACGCGAAAAACAGAGTCTGTCGACTATCGAATAGCCGATCATGGTAGAGGGAACGCAGTAGGTGATTCGAAGATACCTGAGGTCAACCCGGTCACGAAAGGTAAGGTAGATTACCCTGCGACGGGTCAGCCTTTACCAGCTCCTGATCTTGTCGGAGCAATAACGGCATTGAAGACTCCCGTAGAAGAAGCCATTATTTGGTGCGCTTCTGGCAGAAATAGCAATCTGGATGAGCAGATCTCAAAGGGTCGAAACGGAAGGGTGAAGGCTAAGTCATCCAAGAGCACAAGAAGGAACTTCGCGAAGGAAGCCGAAGATGCAACCCTTGCAGATTACATTGCAAATGTTTCCGAACATGATGTTAGTAGTAGCAACGAGAACAGAGCGGAAGAAGATGCAAGAAGATCCTCACTCAGACATCCAGATGGACGTGATACTTTCACACAATCAGGTTGGAATCGCTTCTCCATTGATGACTTTGGCGATCCGAGCACTTCGGACGAGACTTCAGGTACCATTCAGGCCGTTCTCTCCAAGCGTGAAAGGCCGTCAGGGTTACAGTATCTTATCATTTGGGAAGGCCATACCGTGGAAGATGCTAGGTGGGTTTCGTACTCGTCATTAGGAGCACAGAAGAGTTCCGAGCAAATCCGGATCTTTGAAAGTAGGGAGCAACTTTTTAATCAGCACAACATCGAGAGCCGGAAGGGAAGTGACTACTCCGATGACGACGCTATGCAACTTAATGAGACTGATGATGAGATTGAAAATTTGAAAGATGAGGAGGATATCCTCCGGCGAAGAATAAGCAGCATTACAGACGAGAAGGTGGCTAGGCTACTAGCAAAGCAGGAAGAGCTAGGTATGGTTTCAGACGAACTGTTACTGTTTGACGACGGCATGAATCAGGATGGTAGTGACTGCGAATCGTCGGAAGCCCGGCAACGGCTCTATGACCAGAAAGGATTCAATCCAGTCCACCGCAGGCACATAAGGGCTCTGGATAACCTGCTAGACCAACATTCCGATGGTGAGTTCGATATTATGGACCACGAGCGGTCAAGTCTGAAGCGAAATTCATCGAGACTTCAACAGCTTCAGCTCTATGAGAATTCTGATGTGCAGCTTGAAGTGGCGTTCTCGACTACGTGGCACAAAGACCGCTTGAAGAAGCAAGCGAAAAAGCGTGAGCGTGAAGAGCTTCGCGCCCAAGGCTTATTAGGTAAAAATCATATGAGAAAAGCTGACCTGAAAGCCAAGTATCTGGAGGGCATGTCGATGGAGGAAGTCAGGGATGAGATTAGATCGTTTCTCCTCTCCGAAAATGAAAGGTACACTCTGAAGTGCTTGACTTAGTCTATAATAGTGCTGGCTAATTCTATCAGTTTACCGCTGCCACCTCTGGACAAGAAGGACCGCAAATTAGTACATGAGATCGCAAATGCCTTCGGCGTGAAGTCAAAGTCCGTAGGGGGCGGCAAGAATCGATTCCCAGTGCTATACAAAACATCACGGACTAGAAGACTGGATGAGAGCGCGCTCAAAGTCATCGAATCCTGGCGCAGTGGGAGGTCTTTCCTACCACGTATGGACAGTCGTGGGAAGAGAAGTCCCAACATATCCAAGAGAGGAGGGGCAGGAGGGGTTCGTGGTCCTACGGCGGCTTTCTCCTACAGAGATGGAGAGGTGGTGGGAGCTGCAGCGCCCGAATTAGGTGCGGAGAACAAGGGCCGGGCGATGCTCGAAAAGATGGGCTGGAGTACGGGTACAGCGCTTGGAGCGATAAACAACAAAGGAATCTTGCAACCAGTGCCGCCGTAGGACCACGAACCCCTC